>Ga0182015_10003310_pt1 | contig 18222 bp, 18 predicted proteins | sample 712P3MmetaG_FD_120478 | JGI IMG/M metagenome (GOLD analysis project Ga0182015, IMG submission 120478) | Permafrost microbial communities from Stordalen Mire, Sweden - 712P3M metaG | ecosystem: Environmental > Terrestrial > Soil > Wetlands > Permafrost | place: Sweden: Stordalen | collected...
GCATCGCTGCGGCATGCACCGCTGCGGCGGGCGCCGCAGTCCATACCGATCGCATCGTGATATTCGGCTCCTTCCATACCGTCGGGCCCGCGATGGATTGGCTCGAAGCACGCGGTATCCTGCCGCGGCAGAGTCCGCGCGAATATACTCTCGCTCGATGATGGAACGCCGCGTCAAGGAACGCCTGATCGGTGCCACCTTATTGGTGGCGCTGATCGTGTTGATCGTTCCGGAGATGCTCTCCGGCCCGAGACAACCCTCTGCGCCGCCGCTCACCGCGGGATTGCCCACCCCCACCCGCAGCGTCTCCGTCGACTTGGCAACCAGCAAGGCCACCGCGGACCCCGGGCTTTCGGAGGCCGCGGCTTCGGCGCCGGCGGCAGGCGCGAGTGCGCCTTCGCAGGGCGCCCCAGAGGAGGCGACGCCGGGCGCGTCCACGCCGGGCGCCGAGGCATCGGCGGAGAATGCGCCGCCGGCACATGGCGCACCGGAAAGCCCGCCCACGGTGACCACGCTGAAAGCACAGGCGCCCTCGGCACCCGCGCTTGAAACCCCTATTCCGAGCCCCAAATCTGCGGTAGCTGTGCCACGCTCCGAGGCTCAGGGCGATGGCGGAGCCACATCGCAGGGACGCCGAAGCTGGGCGGTGCAACTCGGCAGCTTTGCCAGCAGGGCGAACGCCGATCGGTTGATTCGTCAATTGCAGTCGCGGAGCAGTGGCCCGCTGTATGTCAGCGCGAGCGGCGCGGGACCCTCGCTCAGGTATCGCGTGCGCGTGGGCCCACTTGCGGATCGAGGGGCGGCGGAGCGCGCCGCAGGAAAGCTCCGGGCGGCGGGGCATCCGGCGACCGTCGTTGCGCCGGCCTCCTGACCGAGATGTTCCGGGCAATGTGACGTCCGTTTCACGGCAGCATCGGCTCGGGTTGGGTAGAATGCCGGGGTTGTCGTGGGACGCCGCCGGATTTATTCAAAAAGAAGGCGCCAAAGGTGCATTTTGACCGGAGCCGATGTCCTGATTCTCGTGGTCCTGGTGGGCTCGATCTTTATAGGATTGATGCGCGGGTTCGTGCGCGAGGCCGTGTCGCTCACGTTCTGGATCGTGGCCATCTGGGGCGCGTGGAAGTTCGGGCCGGCCGTCGAGCCTCACCTGGGCGGCGTTCTGGCCGATCCCAAGATTGCGCCCTGGGTGGGACGGCTGGTCATTCTGGTGCTGGTGCTGCTGGTCGGCTGGGTGATCGGAATGCTGCTCAGCTACTTCACGCGGACTCTGGGCTTGGGTCCGCTCGATCGGGTGATCGGACTTTTTTTCGGCATCGTGCGCGGCACGGTGCTGGTCGGTTTGATGATCATCGGCGGCGAGCTTTTGCACCTCAATCAAGAGGATTGGTGGGGACGCTCGAAGCTGATTCCCTACGGGGAGACGGTGGGTGATTGGCTGCGGGCCATGGTCGGCGAGCATGGCGAACCCTGGTCCAAGCTCGAGCGCCTCACCGGGGTCAAAGTAAGGCCCCACAAGTAGGGCCTGCAGCAAGGCATAGTCCGGAGGTTCCTAACATGTGCGGTATCGTCGGAATGGTCGGAGTCAGTGCGGTAAATCAGCGGATCTACGATGCGCTGACCGTCCTGCAGCACCGCGGTCAGGATGCCGCCGGCATCATGACCAGTGAATCGGGCGAGCTCTACATGCGCAAGGACTCGGGCTTGGTACGCGATGTCTTCCAACAGAAGCACATGGTCAAGCTCAAGGGCAACGTCGGCATCGGACACGTGCGCTACCCGACGGCTGGCGCGGACAACGCGCACGACGCACAGCCATTCTACGTGAACTCCCCGTACGGCATCTGCCTCGGCCACAACGGCAATTTGACCAACGCGCGCGAGCTGACCGAGGTCCTGGTGCGCGAGGATCGGCGGCATCTCAACACCACGTCCGACTCCGAAGTGCTCCTGAATGTGCTCGCCTCCGAGCTGCAGCGCGTGGGCACGCCGCGCGTGACTCCCGCCGACGTCTTTGCGGCGGCCAATGCGGTCTATCGGCGTTGTCGCGGCGGATATGCGGTGGTCGCCATGGTCATCGGCCACGGCATCCTGGGATTTCGCGATCCCAACGGCATCCGGCCGCTGGTCATCGGCAAGCGCGACACCAAGAAAGGCACCGAGTGGATGCTGGCCTCGGAAAGCGTCGCGCTCGACATGTCCGGCTTCGAGATGGTGCGCGACGTAGCGCCCGGCGAAGCCGTGTTCATCGACGAGCAGGGCCGTTTCTACGCGCAGCAATGCGTGGCCATGGCCCGCCACACGCCATGCATCTTCGAGTATGTGTACTTTGCGCGGCCGGACTCGATCATCGACAACATCTCGGTGTACAAGGCGCGCCTGCGCATGGGCGAGCGTCTTGCGGAGAAGATCAAGCGGGCGCGGCCCGACCACGACATCGACGTGGTGATCCCGATCCCCGACACCAGCCGTACCGCAGCGGTGCAGGTGGCACAACTCCTCGGGGTCAAGTACCGCGAAGGTTTCATCAAGAACCGCTACATCGGCCGCACCTTCATCATGCCCGGCCAGGAACAGCGCTCGAAGTCGGTGCGCAGCAAGCTGAACGCCATCGATCTGGAGTTCAGGGGCAAGACGGTGCTTCTGGTGGACGACTCCATCGTGCGGGGCACGACTTCCGCACAGATCATCGACATGGCGCGCGAGGCCGGCGCCAAGAAGGTGTACTTCGCCTCGGCCGCGCCGCCGGTACGCTATCCGAACGTCTACGGAATCGACATGCCGGACGCCTCGGAGTTGGTCGCCGCGGGACACACCGACGCGGAGGTGCAGGAAATCATCGGGGCCGACTGGCTGATCTATCAGGAGCTCGACGATCTGGTGCACGCGGTGCGTCACGACCACGCGAAGATCACCGATTTCGATACATCGTGCTTCTCAGGGGAGTACGTAACCGGCGATGTGACCCCGGAATATCTGAAGCGCCTGCAGGGAGAGCGGTCGGACGAAGCAAAGCAGCAGCGTCGCGATGGCGTCAATCGTGGCCTCAAGTCCGTTCACGTACTGTAGGGCCGCGCGAAAACCGCGTGCGCAGCGGGCGCGGATCCCGCCATCTTGAGCCTGCGCCTATTGGTCATCGCCGACCGTCGCGAGTATCGGCTGCTGGCGAGAAAGCACATCGAAATCGAATGGCCGGATGCGGCGATCCATGAGCATCGTCTGGGGGAAGACGAGCCGCTGGACCCCAAGTTCACGGCCGCCGGTTTCGATGCGGCCCTCATCATCGATGCGCCGGTGGAAGCAACGACGGCGGATAAAACGCCCGCCGAGTCGCTGGCGGCCGAACTCGAGGGCAGGCCGCAGTTCGCACCGCTGGTACTGGTCCTGCTGCAGGATGCGCCGCCGGTGCTCCCTCCGGACACCGCGAGAATTCAGCGGCTGTACGGGCGCAAGATCGATCGCGAACGGCTGATCCGCGCCATCATCTCGGCATCGCGCGAGCACAAGATGGCCCTGGCCGTCCGACGTTCTCAGCCGGACTTCGAGCAGCTCTACAAATTCGGCGCCATGACGATCCGCGGCCACCGCTGCATTCGCCAGGTCGGCTCCGGGGGCATGTGCAAGATCTATCTGGCGGAGAGCGAGCGCGCCGCCACGCTCGTCGTCCTGAAAGTGTTCAGCCAGGTGCCCGATGTCTCGGAACGGATCGTCGGATTCGACCGCTTTCTCCAGGAATACGAGATCGTTGCCGGGCTCAATCATCCGAACATCGTGCGCATTTACGATCTCGGAATCGCAGACGACCATGCCTACATCGCCATGGAGCATTTTCCAGCCGGGGATCTGCGCCAGCGCATGAAGGCACCGGTCGCCCCCGAGATCGCGCTGTCGTATCTGATGCAGATGGCGAGCGCCCTCGAGGCCATCCATGCGGTCGGGGTTCTGCATCGTGACCTGAAGCCCGCGAACGTGATGTTGCGGGCGGATGGCACGCTGTGTCTGATCGACTTCGGCCTGGCCAAGGCCAATGAGCTCGATGCGGAGCTCACGGGGTCCCGGGAGATCTTCGGTACCCCCTACTACATGAGCCCGGAGCAGGGACACGCGGAACTGATCGATGCGCGCAGCGACCTTTACAGCCTCGGCATCGTGTATTACGAGATGCTCATCGGACGAAAGCCCTATACGGGCGCCTCCGCAATGGAAGTCATTTACAAGCACAAGCGCGTGGATCTGCCGGCGATCGACGCGAAGTTCTCGAGCCACGAGCCGATCTTGAGGCGGTTGCTGGCGAAATCCCCGCAAGACCGGTTCCAGTCGGCGCGCGAAGTGCTGGAGGCGGCGGGCGAATTGAAGCTCTCCGCGTGACCAAGAGAGCCGTCGCGCCGCATCCCTTGCTGCGCACGCCGACGCCGCCGAGCTGGATCGCGCTCGCCTGTGAGAGCCCCGAGGTGCTGCTCATCGATCACGCCAACTGCGAGAAGAAGGCCGCCTCGACCGCGCTTGCCCTGATGTTCGCGTATGCCGAGGATTTCGTTCTCACCGAGGAGATGTCGCGTCTCGCACGGGAGGAGCTTCGTCACTACGAGCAGGTGGCGAAACTCATCAAGACGCTCAAGATCGAGCCGCTCAGGCTCTCACCAGGGCGCTATGCCGAGCGCTTGCGTCGCCTGGTAGGCAGGAGCGAGCCGCAGCGCGAGGTCGATTTGATGATTTGCGGCGCGTTCATCGAGGCGCGCTCCTGCGAGCGTTTCGCGGCGCTGGGGCCGGCGATCGGCGGTCCCGCCGGCGAGCTCTTCGCGGGACTGCACGTCGCAGAATCCCGGCACTACAAGGTATATCTCGATCTGGCTCGCCGCGCAGCGGACCGCGCCGGGATCGACCCGGAGCCGCGCATGGAGGCGTTCGCGAAACTCGAGGCTGAGCTGATCAATGGCCCCGATGAGCTGTTTCGTTTTCACTCCGGTGCGCCCGCGGAAGCGATCTCAACTCCGGTCCGCTCGGGTCCCAACTGAGGACGCTGCCCTGGGTGTACCAATCGCCGAGCACGATGCGCGTGCAGGGGCGCCCGTCGACCAAGAAGGGATGGATGCCGGGCCGATGGGTGTGTCCGTGCAGCAACGTCCTCGAGCCGGCGGCGCTCATCGCGGCGGCGACGCTGTCGGCGTTCACATCACCGATGGTGTAGGCAATCGAGGCCGTGTGGGTCTGGCTTCCGGTGCGAGCCGCGCCCGCCAATGCACGGCGCTGCGCGGCGGAAAGACCGAGAAATCGCCGCTGCCAGTCCGCATCCCGCACCGTGGCGCGCAGCCGCTGATAGGCCCGGTCGTCGGTGCAAAGCGCGTCGCCGTGCATGACCAGCACGGGCTCGCCATACAGGGTCACGATGACGGGGTCGGACAAGAGCTGAGCGCCCGATCTTTCGCAAAACGTCCTTCCCAACAGAAAATCCCGATTGCCGTGCATGACGAAGCACGGCACTCCCTGGGCAGTCAACGATCGAATGGCATCCAGGGCCTGGGTCTGGCCGGCATCCGGGGCGTCGTCTCCGACCCACGATTCGAATAGATCGCCGAGGATGTAAAGCGCGTCTGCGTCACGCGCCTCCGTTGCCAGAAATTCGATGAATTGGCCGGTGATATCGGGCCGTCCGGCGTCGATGTGCAGATCCGAGATGAAGAGGATGGCCACTCGTGCCGTACCGTCATGGTGCGAGTGGCGGCCTCAAGACGCCGGCGTCGCGACGCGCTCGATCTTCAGGATCACGACCGGCTTCAGCGGTGCGTTCTCCTTGAAAGGGCCTTTGGCTCCCGTCGACACGGTGGCGATCTCATCGACCACGTCCATGCCCTGCACCACCTTGCCGAACACCGCGTAACCCCATCGGGTCGCGCTCGGATCGAGCGCCGCATTGTCGGCCAGATTCACGTAGAACTGGACGTCTCCGGCATGCGGCTCCGGCGGACGGGCGAGTCCCACGGTGCCGCGTGCGTTGGTCAATCCATTGCCCGACTCGTTGAACACCTTGGGCGGGCTGCCTTTCAGTTTGTAGTCGGCGTCGTAGCCGCCGCCCTGAATGACGAAGTTCGGAATGGCGCGATGAAAGATCGTGCCGGAGTAGAAGCCCTGATCGACGAACTTGAGGAACTGCGCGACCGTCAGCGGCGCGCGCTCGGCGTTGAGCTCGATGGTGAAATTCCCCATGGAGGTCGTCACCTGCACTTGCGTGGCGGGGGCCGTATGCGATGCCGGAGCCGCCGAGGCGGCGGGCGGGTTGGCGGAGTAGCCGGGCGAGATGAGCGCGGCGGTGAGGAATGCGACGCAGAGGAGTAACTGTTTCATGCCGAGTTGTTTCATGCCGATAGTGTAGTCGAATGGGTACAATCTTAGGCTATGACCTCGCTCCTCGTCACTCGTTTCGCACCCTCGCCCACGGGAGCGTTGCATCTCGGAAACGCGCGCACGGCTTTTTTCAGCTGTCTATGGGCCCGAAAGAGCGGCGGCCGATTCATCCTTCGCATCGAAGATACGGACGTGGAGCGCAGCGACCCCCGTTTTCGCGACGCATTGCTGCAGGACCTGAGGTGGCTGGGGCTCGATTGGGATGAGGGACCGGACGTGGGGGGGCCTTCCGCGCCGTACACGCAGTCGGAGCGGGGCGAGTGGTACGACGGGCTTTTCCAGCGGCTGGAATCCGAGGAGCGCGCCTATGGATGCTTCTGCACACCGGAGGAGCTCGATCTGTCGCGCAAGCTCCAACGGATGGCGGGCAAACCTCCCCGTTATGCGGGAACCTGCAGGAACCTCTCGGCCGCGGAGCGCGCGCACCGCATCGCGAGCGGATCGAAGCCGACCCTTCGCTTCGCCGTGCCCAAGGATCAGGCAATCGAGTTCGTCGATCTCGTCCACGGTCCGCAGAAATTTGCGTCGAACGACATCGGCGACTTCATCATCCGCCGTGAGGACGGTACGTCCGCGTTTTTCTTTTGCAACGCCGTCGACGACGCGGCGATGGGCGTCACGCACGTGCTCCGCGGCGACGACCATCTGACCAATACGCCGCGCCAGCTGATGCTGCTCGATGCGCTGGGATTGCGCCGTCCCGGGTACGGACACGTCGGTCTCTTGGTGGGCACCGACGGAGCGCCTCTCTCCAAGCGGCATGGCAGCACCAGCGTGCAGGAGTTCCGCGACCGCGGATTTCTCCCGGCGGCTCTGCTCAATCATCTGTTCCATCTCGGCCACACGGGCGATGTCGAGGGATGGCTGGCGCCTCAGGACATGCCGGCGCATTTTCGGCCCGAGCATCTCGGCAGGGCCCCGGCGAGATTCGAGGAAGCCCAGCTCGTGCATTGGCAGAAGGAGACGTTGCAGCGCATGCCGGCCGCCGATATCGGCGCATGGCTCGGCCTCGCCGATGCCGCGGATTTCGTGGAACTCGTGCGGCACAACGTCGTTTTGCCCGCGGACGCTGCGCCGTGGATGGCGGTGATCTGGGGAGAGCTCCCGCCGCTCGGGTCCGGCGAGCTTTCCATCGTCGCTGCGGCGGGACCGGAGTTCTTTGCCGCCGCGACCGGCGCACTCGAGGAGTCCGGTCAGGAGTTTGCGTCTCTCGTGAAAATCCTCAAGCAGCGCACGGGACGCAAGGGGGCTGAGCTCTTCATGCCGCTCCGGGTGGCGCTCACCGGCCAGACACACGGTCCGGAGCTCGCACCGCTTCTCAAGATCATGCCGCGGGAGACGGCGCGGCGCAGGCTGCAAACGCATGCTCGCCATCCATAATTCGCTCACCGGCCGTAAGGCCGAATTCAAGCCGCTCAAGCCGGGTGAAGTGCGGATGTACGTCTGCGGAATCACGGTGTACGACTACATTCATATCGGCCACGCGCGCATGCTCACCGTGTTCGATCTGGTGCAGCGGTATCTGCGCTCGCGCGGGCTGAAAGTGACCTTTGTCCGCAACATCACGGACATCGACGACAAGATCATTCAACGCGCTCAAGAGGGCGGTGAGAATTGGATCGACCTCGCACGCCGGTTCACCACCGCGATGCACGAGGACTGCGCATTGCTCGGACTCGATCCGCCGGACATCGAGCCCCGCGCCACGGACTATATTTCCGACATCGTCGCGATGACGCAGACCTTGATCGACAAGGGCTACTCGTACCGTGCTGCCAACGGCGATGTCATGTATTCGGTGCGCAAATTCCCGAATTACGGCGCATTGTCCGGCAGGAACATCGACGAATCGCGCGCGGGCGCCCGCGTGCAGGTGGATGAATTCAAGCACGATCCTCTGGACTTCGTCGTATGGAAACACGCCAAGCCCGGTGAGCCCGCGTGGCCGTCGCCCTGGGGCCCCGGCCGCCCCGGCTGGCATATCGAATGCTCGGCCATGTCGACCGCGTTGCTCGGGACGTACTTCGACCTGCACGGCGGTGGAATGGACCTCAAGTTTCCGCATCATGAGAACGAAATCGCGCAATCATGCGCGGCCTGCGATGCGCCCTTCGTGAACGTGTGGATGCACAACGGCTTCGTCAACATCGACGACGAGAAAATGTCGAAGTCGCTCGGAAATTTCTTCACCGTGCGCGACGTGCTCGCGAAATTGAGGGATCCCGAGGTGCTGCGTTTTTTCCTGCTCTCAAGCCATTATCGCGGGCCCATCAATTATTCGGCGGCGCAGCTCGTACAGGCCGACGAGACGCTGTCCGGGCTCTATCGCGCGCTCAAAGGTGCCCCGGCTGGCGCGCCGGCGGCCGGCGACATGGGCACGGGCTTTGTACGGGACGCGGTCGCGAAGTTCGACGCCGCGATGGACGATGACTTCAACACCCCCGACGCCATGGCGGTCGTACAAGGCGTGGCGCGCGATCTGAACACGGCAAAGGCCGCAGGAGATATGACGCGCGCGGGTGAGGCGGCGCAGGCGATCCGGTCAATGGGGAAGATCCTGGGGCTTTTTCAGCAAGACCCCGAGATTTATCTCAAGCGGGGATTTACCTCCCCGGACGGGGGCGTGAGCGACGAGGAAGTCCAAGCTCTGCTCGAGTCGCGGCGGTCCGCTCGCGCCGCCAAGGACTTCGCCGAGTCCGACCGGATCCGCGCGTTGCTCGGCGCCGCCGGCATCGTCCTGGAGGACAAGCCCGGCGGCGTTACGGAATGGCGTCGATCGTGATCAGTCCGACCGTCGCGTCATCATCATGCCGAGTGCGATGCCGACCACAGCCGCGATGCCGACGACCTGCCAGGGGTTGTCGCGCACATAACCGTCGGTCGTCCTGGTGACTTGTCTCGCCTGACCGCGAACCTGGGCTGCACCATCGCTCAAAGCACTCTTGGCTGCGGCCAGCGCCATTTTGACCTTGGCTCGGACCCTGGCGATGTCTGGGGAATCGACGTCCTTGATGGCCTTGGTCAAATCGTCGACGTTGTCGAGAAAGTCGTTGATGCTCGCATTCGCCATTTTCTTCACTTTACGAACGCCGGAATTGTCCACAGCTTCCATAGCTAGCTCCTATCTATTGCTTAAATCTTGTCAAACCCGGCGGCCCAAGCTCATCAGAAAGCTGACGATGGCGCCGATCAGGAATACGATGAACAACACCTTGGCGATGCCCGCAGCACCGACGGCGACGCCGCCAAAGCCGAAGAACGCCGCGATCAGGGCGATGACGAAAAACACCACTGCATAATGAAGCATGAGCGCACCTTTCTAATTGGGTCTGATTGAAATCCACACATCTCGATGCAGCAATAGTGTGCGAGCATGGCTCTGGCGGCAGTAGTCGGTGGGTCCAGCGGGATACCGTAGGATATAACCCACGGGGACGGCCAGGGCAGGCCGCCGGGTCCGCACGTCCTTCAGCCAGCGGCGAAGCGCTGCGGCGACAAGGCCGCGAGGTCCAATCCCTGGGCCGCCAGATCGGCGGGAAGCGCCGATCCCAACACTAGAGCCGCTGCCGCGCGCGAAAGGGCCGGGGCTGTCTGGATTCCGTAGCCGCCTTGTCCCGCCAGCCAGAAAAACGTGGGCGCGGCGGCCGAAAAGCCGACCACGGGGGTGCGGTCGGGAGTGAAGGTGCGCAGGCCCGCCCACTTTGCCTTGAGACGCCGCACCTCGAGCGTCGTCGCCTGCTCGATCCGGTCGACGGCGGCGGCGATGTCCCATTCCTCGGGTTGCGCATCGGCGGGCGCGGTCGGCGTCTCGTCGGCCGGTGACAGAAAGAGCGATCCTGCATCGGGTCGGAAATAGAACTTCTCGTCGATGTCGTTGACGAAAGGCCAGGCGTTGATCGACATGCCGGGCGGCGCGTCGATGAGCATTGCCGTTCGGCGGCACGGCGTGAGTCCGATCCGGGCTATTCCTGCCATCTCGGCCAGTTCGTCCGCCCATGCGCCGGCAGCGTTGACAATCAGCGACGCCGTCAGGTTTTCGGAACCCGCGCCTGCCTCCCAGCGGCCGTTCGCGTAAGCGAGTGAGTGCACCGGCGAGTTGGTGATCAGCCGGCCGTCCCGCCTCTTGAACGCACGAAGATAGCCCTGGTGCAATCCGTGAACGTCGATGTCCGCGCAATCCGGCTCGAGCAACGCCGCCGCCACGTAATCGCGCCGCAGAATCGGGCATAGCTCATGCGCTTCGTCGACCTCGAGCATCCGGGTCGCCGGCGCCACGTCCGAGAGCGCGTGAAATGAGCTGATCGCCGCCTGTTGCGCGGCGGTTGCGATGTACAAACACCCGCGCGGGCGCGTCAGCGGTGCCTCGGTGAATTCCGCCGGCGGCTCGAAGAGGAACTTGCGGCTGGCGCGCGTCAGCGCGCGAATGGTGGCGTTGCCGTAGATCTCGGTGAAGAGCGCTGCGGAGCGTCCCGTGGAATGAAAGCCGGGGCGGCCTTCGCCCTCGACCATAATGACGCTGCGCGTCTCGGCGAGGTGGGCGGCTACGGACGCGCCGGCAATTCCGGCGCCGATCACGAGGATGTCGGCGTTCATGTTTGCAAGTGGCCGAGCGGAATGCGCGTCGAGCGCTTGAGAGTCGCGAGGACGACGCTCGATTGCACGTCCCGCACGTGGGGAATGCGTAGAAGCTTTTTCAGAATGACCGAGCTCAACGATTCCAGATTCTGGCCGAAGACTTGGAGGATGAAATCGTAGGCGCCCGTGGTGGCAAAGCAATTGGTGACCTCGTCGAGCAACGCAATCTCCCGCTCGAAGCGCGCCACGGTTTCGTCCGTATGCTCGGTCAGCTTGACGTGCACGAGCGCTTGTATCTCGAGGCCGACCCGCGTGGGGTTCAAGATGGCCGCATAGCCTTCGATGATGCCGCCGGCCTCCAGCGCCCTGATGCGGCGGGCGCAGGGCGTCGCCGACAAACCGATCAGCTCGGCGAGCTCGACGACGGGCAAGCGTCCGTCGCGCTGCAGCTCCAGCAAAATCCGCCCATCGAACCGGTCTAGATTCATGGTTGCATGGCCCATTTTGGCGATTATCACCAATCATAGCGGCGGATGTAGGTATTTGCACCAACAATCGGCACCGCCGCAGTGCCTGATTGGCGATTCTCCCTGAATGCTTCGGATTAGTCTAAGGCAATGGCAGTAACCTCAAATATCCTTGCGCGGCCGGCGCCCCGCGAAGCGCAGGATTGGCGCGCCGTCGTTCGGCAAGCCGCGATCTCGCGGGCGTTGGACGATCTGGAGGAATCGACCCTCCTGCCCGAGCGAAAGGTGCTGTACCAATTTTCCGCACGCGGGCATGAAGTGACTCAAGTGCTGTTGGGCGGCGAGCTTCGCGGATCCCGGGATGGAGTGGGGGGCTATTACCGCTCCCGGCCGCTGCTGCTCACCCTCGGGCTATCGGTGGACGAGGCGCTCGCCTCCACGATGATGCGACGCGGCAGCATGAGCGAAGGCCGCGATATCGGCGTGGTGTTCAATCTTCCGCGCCGCGACGGTCCCTGCGTTTTGCCGGTCTGCGGCGGTGTGGGGACGCAGTACACCCCGGCGGTCGGCTGGGCGCAGGCCTTACGCTATCGCCAAACGACGCTGGCCGATTCGAGCTGCGAACGAAGCATCGCGGTCGCGCATGGCGGCGACGCCTCCACCGCGACGAACGGTTTCTGGGCTGCTCTCAACATCGCTACGACCGAACGCTTGCCCTTGCTTTTCTTCATCGAGGATAACGGCTATGGTATTTCCGTGCCGACCCATCAGCAAACGCCGGGGGGCAACATCGCTCGCAACCTGGCGGCGTTCCGCGGCCTGCGCGTACTCGATGGCGATGGCTCCGACCCGCTATCGGCGGCGCGCCTGATCCGCGACGCGGTCGCGGGAGTGCGTGCCGGCGAGGGACCGGCGCTCTTGCGCTTGACGGTGCCGCGTTTGTCCGGGCATTCCGGGCAGGATACCCAAGCCTACAAGGGTTCGACCGCGATCGCCGAAGAGCAGGCGCGCGATCCCTGGCGCCGGCTGCAAGTGCAGCTCGTGCCCAAGTACCTATCCGTCGAAGAATGGGACATCGAAGTCGCACACGCGGGCGCGCTCGTCACTCAAGCGCGCGAGCGGGTCGAGCGGAGTCTCCCGCCCGACGCTCTGCGCGTGAAGCGTTACCTCTTCACGGAACGTACCGACGATGGCTCGGTCGATCTGCAAATTCAGGGCGGAATCCTGCCGGAAGGAGGCGTCCCGCCGGGCGCATCGAAGCAGCCTGCCGCGCATGGCCCGCGGATCAATCTGGTCACCGCGGTGCGGCGCACGTTGGAGCACGAGCTCGAGGTGAATCCTCGCGTGGTGGTATTCGGCGAGGACGTGGGCCGCAAGGGAGGGGTGCATGCCGCCACACTCGGGCTACAAGACAAGTTCGGAGTGGCGCGGGTTTTCGACACCAGCCTCTCGGAGGAGGGCATCATCGGCCGCGCGGTGGGGATGGCAGCCGCGGGCTTGATGCCGGTTCCCGAAATCCAATTCCGCAAGTACGCAGATCCCGCGGCCGAGCAACTGAACGATTGCGGCACGATGCGATGGCGGACCGCGAATCGGTTCGCGGCCCCCATGGTCGTGCGCATCCCCGGCGGCTTTTTCAAATGCGGCGATCCCTGGCACAGCCAGTCTAACGAAGTGCAATGGGTTCACGGGTTGGGCTGGCGCGTCGCGATGCCGTCGAATGCCGAGGATGCGGTCGGATTGCTGCGCGAGGCGTTGCGCGGCAACGATCCGACGATTTTCTTCGAGCATCGATCGCTGCTCGACGGCAGTTGGGCCCGGCGCCCGTACCCGGGCGATGACTTCGTGGTCGAATACGGCAAGGCGAGCCTGCTCCAGCGAGGCGATGCCCTGAGCGTGGTGAGCTGGGGCGCGATGGTCGAGCGCTGCGAACTTGCGATTCGGCGCGCCGAGATCTCCGCGGATCTTCTCGATTTGAGAACGCTGTCCCCGTGGGACCGCGAGGCGACGCTCGAGTCGGTCCGCAAGACCCGCCGCTGCCTGATCGTGCACGAGGACACCATCACCGCCGGTTTCGGCGCCGAGATCGCGGCGGTGCTGGCGAAGGAAGCGTTCTTCGATCTCGACGCACCCATCGAGCGCCTCGCCATGCCCGATGTGCCGAGCCCGCACAGCCCGGTGCTGCTCGAGGCCGTGTTGCCGAACGTGGATCGAATCGCCGCGGCGATCACCGACCTGGTCGCGGTCTGATCGTGGCGAAACTCGAGGACGTCCTCGCGCCGGAGAACGAGGAGGGCACCAAGGCCACGGTTCTCAAATGGTGCAAGGCGGCCGGCGACATGATCCGCAAGGACGAGCCGCTGCTCGAACTCGAGACCGATAAGGTGACCGTCGAGATTCCCTCGCCTGCGACAGGCCGGGTGGCTGAACTCCTCAAGCAGCCGAACGAGGAAGTGCTGCCGGGACAGCTAATCGCACGGATCAGCACCGAAGCGGACGAGGCGCCGTCTGTCGCGCCGGCTGGGACGTCAGCGGGGACGCCGCCCCGAGGCGCGGCTGACATGCCGGTCGACTCACAGGCGGGTGCGCCCGGAGCGGAAAATGCGCGCCTGCTGCTGAGTCCGGCCGTGCGCCGCTTGCTCAGCGACAATGCGCTCAAGGCCGCCGACATCGCCGGCACCGGCCAACATGGCCGCATCACCGCAAAGGACGTGGCGCGCCGTCTCAGTGCCAAGCTGGCCTCGCCCATGCGCGTCGCTCATACGCCAATACGCCGTCGAGTGGCGGAGCACATGGCGCGAAGTCTCGCCGAGGCCCCGCACGTGACGACACTGTTCGAGGCGGATCTGACGCGGGTGCAGGCCCATCGGTCGCGGCACGCCGCGCAATACGAGCGTCAAGGGACGCGCCTCACGCTCACCGCATATTTCGTCGCAGCCTGCGCCCGCGCTCTCGCCTCAAACCCTTCCGTCAACGCGACTTATCATGAGGACGCACTCGAGCTGCATTCCGACGCCAACATCGGCGTCGGGACGGCGCTCGGCAACGAGGGGCTCATCGTGCCGGTGATCCATGCGGCCCAGAAGCTCGGGTTGCTCGAGATCGCCCGCAAGCTCGGACAGCTCGTCTCCGCCGCCCGCGCGGGCAAGCTGACCCCGCAGGACGTGCGAGGCGGCACTTTCACACTCTCGAATCACGGGGTGAGCGGCAGCCTCCTTGCGGCCCCCATCGTCATCAATCAGCCGCAAGTGGCCATTCTGGGCGTCGGAAAAGTCGAGCGCCGGGTGTGCGTTCTGGAATCAGGAGGCACGGAGTCCATCGGGATCCGCACGATGTGCTATCTCACGCTCACCATCGACCATCGCGCACTCGATGCCTTCCAAGCGAACGCCTTCCTCGCGCAGGTAGCCGCCTCATTGGAGCAGTGGGACGAAGACTGACCTCATGCCGCCTCACCCGCGGCCTGCATCTCGGGCGGCCGCGTCGTGCGCCAAGCCACGACCATCGCGGCGATCACGAGCGCGGCCGCGAGGAAAAAGGGCGCACCCGGCAGATGCCACCCTGAGTGCGGCGCGATGGAGGCGGCAAAGGTCTGAGTGAAAGCCGTGGGCCCGATGAGGCTCGCCAAACCGATGAGGCTCGCGAGCGCCCCTTGGAGCCGCCCCTGCTCGGTCACGTCGACGTGCTGGGTCATCAGCGTTTGCATCGAGGGGGTGGCGATCCCCCAGAGCGCCATCACGGGCACGCCGATTCACAGGATGGCGCCGGTCGGCGCCAGTCCATAGATCGCAAAGCCCGCCGCCCCGCACGCCAAACCGACTGCCAGCGCGCGGCGCTCCTTGAGCCATTGCACCGCGGGCTTGACCAGAAATCCCTGCACCAGGAGCGAGGAAACGCCGACACCCGCGAGCAAAGCGCCCACAGCGCGCGTATCCCACGCATATCGATAATGAAGATAGAGCACGGTGGTGCTCGGCAGCACGACGTGCGCCAGATTCATCAGAAAGAAGCTCGCCGCGAGGCCGGCGAGCGTCGGATGCGAACGCAGGAGCTTGAGCGCGCCGAGCGGATTGGCGTTCTTCCACGAGAACGCCGTGCGCTTCTCCGGCGGCAGCGATTCCGGCAGCGCGAACAGCCCCCAGCATACGTTCGCGAGCGCCATGAACGCCGATGCCCAGAACGGCAATCGCGGCGAGATCGAGCCGAGCAATCCTCCGATGGCCGGCCCTAGCACGAAGCCCACCCCGAACGCGGCGCCGATCAGCCCGAACGCGGCGGCGCGCTTCTCGGGCGGCGTCACGTCCGTGATGTAGGCGGCCGATGTGCTGAAGCTCGCCGCGGCGATTCCCGAGATCAAACGCCCGAGGAGCAGCCACCAAAGATTCGGCGCAAGCGCCATGAGAACGAAATCCAATCCCAAGCCGGTGCAGGAAATGAGGATCACGACGCGTCGCCCGAAGCGATCCGACAGCGAGCCTTGCACCGGAGAAAAAATCAGCTGCATCAACGCCCACGCGGTGCCGAATAGCCCGTACATCTCCGCCCCGCGGACGGCATCGCCCCCCACGAAGTCCTGGACCAGGAGGGGGAGCACGGGAATGATCATGCCGAAGGCCAGCATGTCGATGAGTACCGTGACGAAGATGAAGGCGAGGGCGCGCTTGCGGCGGGACGGATCGGCGAGAGTCATTGGCCGCGAGTGTACCGGAACGAGGTTCAGCGGCGAGTGTCGGCCGCGAAGCCGCCGAAACGCTGCAGGATGGACGCATCGGCGCCCGGCAGCGCGCCGTCGATCCGCGCCGCGACCGCCGAGAGGTGTGCCTCGGAGGCCGCGAACACCCGGGCATAAATCGAGCGGCAGAGCTCGGCCGCTTTGAGCCCGGGCCAATCCGCCGGCAGGAGGCGCGCGGGCAATAACGGATCGCGAAGATGCAGGCGCCGATACTCGTGAATCAGCAGAGTGCGCACGATGAAGCCAATCTCGGGGTCGAGCCGCTCGCCGAGCGCAGCCTCCACGAGCCCGAAGCGCGCCACGAAACGCTGATACCGCCTAGCGAGATCCTTAAGGTCCCAGCCGAGCCGGACCAGCCGGACGGGACTCGCGGGAGAGGCGAGATCGGCTTCGAACACCAGTGCGCGATCCGGAAGATTCGCGCCTCGAATCTGCCACGCGAGGGTGCGGGCTGGAAGTTGCGGGTGCGCGAACACGCCGTTCCCGAGCTCGCCGAAACCCTGCCAAGCGAGTTCCTGGCGTAGCCGCCGGCGCTGTGTCACGGGCATCGGGGGCAGCACGATCAGCGTCCATCGTCCGGAGCCCTCCGCGGCCGGCTCTCCGTAGATCCGCTCCGTGGCCTCGGCAAACCGCTCGCGTCCGGCCTCGGAAAGACGATATTCGCTGCGCTTTCCGACGCGTCGGGCCGCGAGCCAACCCTCCTGTGCGAGGCGCGCGGTCGCGGTGCGCACCAGCCGCTCGTTGAGCCCGAAGGGCTGCGTGAGCGGGATGAGGCTGCCGAGTGCGACCGCGCCGCCGCGCGGCATGATGGAGTCCCCAAAAATGGTGACGATCAAAGAGCCGGCACGCAGCGGGCGCTGGCGGCGGAATCGCTCGACGAGGTCGGCTGCGACGGCGGAAGCGCGGTTCGGCATGCTGTATCGCAGTGTATATCGTCCTTGGTCAAATGACACAGAAAAAATTGATTTGTGTAAAATCGTGTGTCACGATTGCTGCACGAGCGGCGCACGGGGACGGTCATGTACACGCAAGGACTGGATATTCAGGGGTCGGATCCGGTGTCGCCGACGGACGAGGCGGCGCTCGAGCAGCGATTCCAGGCGCGAGTCGACCGCGAGGAGAAGATCGAGCCCAAGGACTGGATGCCCGCGCGCTATCGCGCCACGTTGATCCGGCAAATCTCGCAGCACGCTCATTCGGAAATCGTCGGCATGCTGCCGGAAGGGAACTGGATCACCCGCGCCCCGAGTCTGAAACGCAAGTCGATTCTGATCGCCAAGGTCCAGGACGAGGGCGGTCACGGCGCCTATCTTTACAGCGCTGCGGAGACATTGGGAATCACGCGCGATCAGATGATCGAACAGCTCCTGTCCGGCAAGGCCAAGTATTCCAGCATCTTCAACTATCCGACGCCTACGTGGGCCGACGTCGGCGCCATCGGCTGGCTGGTCGACGGTGCGGCGATCATGAACCAGATTCCGCTGTGCCGGTGTTCCTACGGGCCCTATGCGCGCGCCATGGTGCGCGTCTGCCGCGAGGAAAGTTTTCATCAGCGCCAGGGGTACGACATCATGCTGCAGCTCTGCCGGGGCACGGCCGAACAGAAGCGTATGGCGCAGGAAGCCCTCGACCGCTGGTGGTGGCCGGCGCTGATGATGTTCGGCCCGCCGGACTCATCCTCCACTCACAGCTCCGATTCGCAGCGCTGGAAGATCAAGCGCTTCTCGAACGACGAGCTGCGCCAGAAATTCGTCGACTTCACCGTGCCGCAGGCGGCATTCCTTGGGATCTCCGTGCCCGACCCGGACTTGGCCTGGAACGAGCAGGAACAGCGCCATCAGTTCGGCACCCCCGATTGGAGCGAGTTCGAGCGCGTGTTGAAGGGCAACGGCCCGTGCAATGTGGAGCGGCTGGCGGCGCGCCGCCGCGCGTGGGCGCAAGGCGCGTGGGTCCGCGAAGCGGCGAGCGCCTACGCAGAAAAGCAGCGCGGCCGCGCCGAGAGTTGCGCGGCATGAACGCGCCCACCGATCCGAAGGGCGAGGCAGCCGC
>Ga0182015_10003311_pt1 | contig 18221 bp, 15 predicted proteins | sample 712P3MmetaG_FD_120478 | JGI IMG/M metagenome (GOLD analysis project Ga0182015, IMG submission 120478) | Permafrost microbial communities from Stordalen Mire, Sweden - 712P3M metaG | ecosystem: Environmental > Terrestrial > Soil > Wetlands > Permafrost | place: Sweden: Stordalen | collected...
CCCACTGGCTCTTCGAATTATTGGCCGCGAGGCCGCTGACGAGCTTCGATCCAATCCCAAAGAGCGGCATTTGTTTTCACGAGCCTTCCGCGCGTTCATGGTGGCGCGCAGCCGCTATGCCGAAGACGAACTGGCTCGGGCCGTCGCTCAGGGCATTCGCCAGTACGTGGTGCTCGGAGCGGGGCTCGACACTTTTGCATACCGTAATTTGTACGCGGACCTGCGAGTGTTCGAGGTGGACCATCCCGACACGCAGGCTTGGAAGCGCGAGCAATTACAAGCGGCGCAAATTCCAGTGCCGCCATCTTTGACCTTCGCTCCGGTTGATTTCGAGCGGCGGTCCCTTGATGAAGGGCTTCGGGATTGCGGATTTAATTTGCTGGAGCCTGCGTTTTTTTCCTGGCTGGGGGTTACGCCTTACCTCACGCACGATGCCTGCATGAATACGCTTAGTTTTGTTGCGCATATGCCCTCGGGCAGCGGAGTGGTCTTCGACTTTGCGGTGGATCGATCCCTGCTGAATCTGGGACAGAGGATGGCGCTGGATGCTCTATCGAGACGCGTTGCGGCGGCAGGGGAGCCGTTTCGGTTGTTTTTCCGTCCCGCAGGCTTGCAGGACGAATTGAAGAAGCTGGGATTTCATCGAACGGACTTTCTGCAAGGGGAGCAGATTAACGCGCGCTATTTCAGTGGGCGCACAGATGGGCTGAAGGTGCGCGGAGGGTTGGGGCATTTGATGGGGGCGTGGGTGTAGGCGGAATAGAGACAGAAAAAGCGATGGCCCCGATTACTTCGGGGCCAATCAAATTCAGGAAAACAGCACCTTGCGACAGTTTCAGTATAGGCAACCCTGATTCTGAAACAAGTTACTTTTGTAGATGCCGTATCCTCGATCATCCATTGTGCCGCCTCCTGTAAAATCAAATCATCAGCTCCGGAGCCACTTCCGCATTGTCTTTTCTGGATAAACTCAACCCGCAGCAGCGCGAGGCCGTCGAAACTACCGAAGGGCCAGTGCTCATCCTCGCGGGCGCGGGTAGCGGCAAGACGCGTGTTATCACCTACCGCATCGCCTACTTAATCGAACACAAGGGCGTAATGCCGGAATCCATTCTGGCGATGACCTTCACCAACAAGGCCGCCGCCGAGATGGGCGAGCGTGTCGAGAAATTGGTGGGCGGGCTGAGCATTGCGAAGCCGGTTATTTCGACTTTTCATTCCTTCTGCGTGCGCGTGTTACGGCGCGATATTGAGGCGTTGCAAATTTCCTCCGCAACCCCCGGCCAGCCACCGTCAGGCCATACGAAAAAGTTCGTCATCTACGATGAGAGCGACATGCAGTCGGTGGTGAAGGGCGTCATGCGAAGGCTGGGACTGGACGACAAGCAACTCACGCCGCGCACCGTGCTCTCGCGCATTTCGTGGGCCAAGAATCACATGCTCGATCCGCAGGAACTGTATTTGCAGTCGGCGGATCAGAAGACGGAAAAGATCGCGCATCTGTTTGAGGAGTACCGTAAAGAGCTCCGCAAGGCCAACGCGCTGGATTTCGACGACTTGCTGCTGGAGGCCACGCGGCTGCTAAAAACTTCTTCGCAAGTCCGTGAATATTACAACCGCCGCTTTCAGTATTTATTGATCGACGAGTATCAGGATACGAACCGCCCGCAGTATGAATTGATGCGAATGCTCGCGGGTGAGCGGCATAACGTTTGCGCGGTGGGGGATGAAGATCAGTCGATCTATTCCTGGCGCGGAGCCGACATCCGCAACATTCTTGAATTTGAAAAAGACTTTCCTGAAGCGAAGATCATCCGGCTGGAACAGAATTATCGTTCGACGCAGAACATTCTGCAGGCGGCTTCGTCGGTAGTTGCGAATAATGTGCGCCGTAAGGGCAAGAATCTTTGGACGTCACGCCAGGGTGGGACGAAGATCGGTTACTACGAGGCTCCCGACGGCGAGAACGAGGCGCTGTTCGCCGCCGATCACGTCACAAAATATATGCGCGAGGCCGCGCAGCGTGGGGAAACTCCTCGGGCGGCGGTACTTTACCGCACCAATTCACAATCGCGGCTGTTCGAAGAGGCGATGCGGCGATACGGATTGAAATACAAAGTGGTGGGCGGATTTTCCTTTTACGAGCGCTCTGAGATCAAGGACATGATCTCGTATCTGAAAGTGATTCACAATCCAGCCGACTCGATTTCGCTGCTGCGTGTGATCAACACGCCAACGCGGGGCATCGGAAAAAGCACGATTGAAACCATCGAGCGGCTTGCGCTGGAGACTGGGTTGTCGCTGTGGGACGCACTGGGCGAGGCAATTCGCCGCCAGTTGTTGCCCCAGCGTTCACTCGCAGCGCTCAAGAGTTTTCAGCAGTTAATTCTCGATGCGCAGGCGATTCTGTCGGGAACCTTTGCACAGGGTCCGGAACCAAATGCCGGTTTGGGCGCTGCAACGGCTCCTTCCGAATCAGAACCCGACGGAGTGGCTGACGGAGACGCCGCTGCATTCGAGCCCGACGAGTTCGAAAATACCGGCTTCCATTTCGGCGGCGCCTATAACGGAACGGACGAAGAGGCCGCGAACGGCGAGAGTGGCGGAGAAGCACCTGCGGCTGCAATCGAAGCCATCGCGCGCGAAGTGTTGACAGGGGCATCGAATCCTGCGAGCGACGCGTTTCCAGCGCCGGTGGTGAGCACTGCCGACGTTCTGAAATTCCTGATCGACCGAACCGGCTACATCAAGATTCTCGAAACCGAGGATACTCCCGAAGCTTTTTCGCGAATCGAAAACTTGCGTGAATTAGTGAATGCCGCAATGGACTCGCGCGACCGGGGCGAATCGCTAGATCAGTTTTTGGACCATGCCGCGCTCATCAGCGATGTGGACGACTACGATGAACGATCGCAGATCACGTTAATGAGCCTGCATGCGGCCAAGGGATTGGAGTTTCCGCTGGTATTTCTTAGCGGCCTCGAAGAAGGTCTGTTCCCGCACTCCCGCACCATGCTGCAGCCGGAGGAGGTTGAAGAGGAGCGCCGCCTTTGTTATGTCGGAATGACGCGAGCGATGGATCAGCTTATCCTGACCCGCGCGGTGTACCGTAGAAGATACGGCACGGATTTGCCGGAAGCCAGCGTCCCGTCGAGGTTTCTGGAGGAAGTTCCGGCTCCGCTGATTGAAGAACTGGGAACCCGGCGTACGATGAACGCGGGAAGAGCCTATGCGGGAACGGGTACATACGCGCGGCCGGCAGCTCGTGGCGCAGTCCACGACGACCCCGGGCAATCTCACTACTCTTACGAAGATGAGGATCAAAGCGCGAACTGGAACCGAGGAAAAGCCGCTGAAAACCGGACTAAGACTACCGCTCCGGCAAAACCTTACAACTCTATCGAGAACATTGCGGAGTTTTTCGCCAGCCGGGGAAAAAAGTTTACCGTTCCGAAGGTTCCTCTGGAAGAACCCACGGGCAAGCGCGGATTCCGCCCTGGACAGAAGGTTCGACATCCAAAATACGGCGAAGGAACGGTGTACCAGCGAGAAGGAGAAGGCGAAGAAGCCAAGATTACTGTACAATTTCCTCGCTTCGGGTTGAAGAAGCTGGTCGAGAAGTACGCGCAACTGGAACGCGCTTAGGAATCATTTGGTAATTTTGTAATTGGGCAATTTGCTAATTTAAGGATCGTGTTTCAGGTTTCGGATTACCTAGAATTACTCAATTACCAAATTACAAAAATAGGCTTCAAGAAAGCATTCATGGCAAATACAGCAGAATTGACTAAAGAAGAACGCAAGAAATCAAAACGGACCGCTCGCAAAAAGGCGAAGGCCGAGAAGCCCAAGAAGCCTCGCGATTACGCACGCGGCTCGAAGAAGCGCAAGGTGAAGAAGTTGGCTCGCGGCCAGTCGAAGCGGTAAGGCCGGGTAGGCAATGCGGGCGTGGACCGTCGATTCGTCGAGTATTCGCTGGAACGGCGATGTCGCGCGACGGGCCACGCCCAATTCGCGGTGAGGAGACAACTACCAATTGTCACAGCCATCCACGGAACCTACCGGCACCGTGCGAACTTCCGAGAATCAGCTTTTCTGTTGCAAGTCGATTGACAAGCTGATCGCCGAATCCGAGGCTCCGGGCCAGCGACTGCAAAAAACGCTGGGTCCGTGGTCCCTGACGGCGCTGGGTATCGGCGCCATCATCGGCTCGGGAATTTTCATCCTCACGGGCACCGCGGCCGCGGGCGAATACTTCCAGGCCCCATCCATTCTGCACGCGCAGGCTCTCGACGTAATCGTGAATTTGCTGCGCACCGGCAGCATGGCGGGAGCGCTCATGCATGGCCGCCCGCCCGCCGGGCCGTCGATTGCGATTTCGTTTTTGCTGGTCGCAATCGCTTGTAGCTTCGCGGGTCTCTGCTATGCCGAACTCGCTTCGATGATTCCCATCGCCGGTAGCGCGTACACGTATTCCTACGCCACGCTCGGCGAAATTTTCGCCTGGATCATCGGCTGGGACCTCATCCTCGAATATGTAGTTTCGAACGTCGCAGTCGCGGTTGGCTTTGCCGGTTATACGAAAGCCCAACTGGCGGTATTCGGTCTCAACTTGCCGGAAAAATTTGCCAGTCCGGTCTGGGCCGGCGGTCAGTGGACGGGCGCTTATTTCAATCTCCCCGGCTTCCTCATTGTATTTATTCTCACGCTGCTGCTGGTGCGCGGAGTGAAGGAGTCCGCAGAGACCAATAACGTCATGGTGATGGTCAAAATCGGCGCCATCGTGACCTTCCTGGTCGTCGGCGGAATGCTGGTGAAGCCCGCGAACTGGCATCCCTTCGCGCCTTCTGGCTTCTCTGGAATCGTCACCGGAGGCGCCATCGTTTTCTTTACCTACATCGGATTCGATTCGGTCTCGACGGCCGCCGAAGAATCGCGCAATCCGCAAAAAGATTTGCCCTTCGGCATCATCATGTCGCTGATAGTCTGCACGGTGCTCTACGTCGGCGTTGCCATCGTCCTGCTCGGCATGATGAAGTACACAACCTTCGTCTCCGGTGCAGCCGCCGAAGCCCCCGTGGCCTACGCGATGAAGTACCTGGGTGTACACCCTCTGTTCCGCTCGGTCATCGTAATCGGAGCCCTGACGGGAATGATCTCTTCGTTGCTCGTCTTTCAGTATGGGCAGGCACGCATCTGGTACGCCATGTCCCGTGACGGCTTGTTGCCGAAGCTGTTCTCCGTGGTACACCCGAAATTTAAGACTCCGTACTGGTCCACCTGGATCGCATGTTTCGCGGTAGGGATTCCCGCAGGCCTCGTGGACATTGGAGATGCGGCCGACCTCGCCAACATTGGGACTCTGTTTGCCTTCGTGCTGGTTTCTCTGGGAGTAATCATCCTGCGCCGCAGGCAGCCCGATCGCAAGCGTGCGTTCCGAGTGCCGTTTGTCCCTTGGTTCCCGCTGATTTCGATTGTCCTTTGTGGCGGCTTGATGTTCGGTCTGACTGTGATCACCTGGTTGCGCTTCGTGATCTGGCTCGCCCTAGGTCTGCTGATCTACTTTTTCTACAGTCGCCACCGCAGCGAGTTCGCGAAGAAATAACGGCTTCTGCCAGGTTAGTTAAGGGTTGGCGGGAGATCTCCGTTGGTTCGTTCCGACACCACGCGAGAGGTTCTTCGCATCTGTATCTGCGGGGACCACTTTCGTTCTGGACACCAGCTTCTCGGTTTGCTGGACCATTTCCGCTTCCTTTTCCGCTTCCTTCTCGTTCACGCGCTATTTGTGATCGAATCCGCTTCGAACGATCTGCGGACTTCTACTGCGGTAGGCACGAAGTCAGTCGCAGGCCTCCTCCTGAGATTGAATGATCAATTCTGATCAGTATTGCAAACGATTTTCGGCGACTCTATGAAAGTGCAAAGTGGAGGTTCGAATGAGCAAACACGTCGCCACGATCGACGACGCTGCGGCCAATCAGGAAGAGGCTGACGCGCGAATAGAGGACGACACCGCGGAGCTGGAAGCACGTCAAAATGCAGACGGCGTTCCCGTCCCAGTTATGAAAGGCACGGAGAAGATGAAAACTGCCGATGATGTCATGGCCTCGAGCGAAGAAGTCGCAGAGCAAGCCCATGAAAGCCGCATCGACAAAGTAGCCTTCGAAGATGGAATCAGCACGGCGGCCGCGGAACAGTACATCGAGCGCGGACGCAACCATGACTAACCAAACTCTCGTCCATCCCGGACAAATGTCAGCAAGGTCTGCGTCAAATGGCGCGATAAAAACCATCACCGCGGATACGTTCACGAAGCTGGTTCTAGACGCAGAGGGCCCGAGCGCCGTTGAGTTCATGTCTTATGGCTGTGCCCATTGTCGAGCGATTGAGCCGGTACTGGAGCAGGTTGCCAAAATGGTGGGAGCACGGGAGAAAATCTTCCGGGTCAACATCGCAGTCGAGGAAGAGCTCGCCAGTACTTACCAGATTCAGGGCACGCCTACCTTCGTCATGTTCCTGAATCAAAATGAAGTTGGGCGGGTGGAGGGACCGTCCCCGACAGTAGAAAGCGTCCTGGCCGCGGTAACCCAACCGTTTGAGTCATGAACCGAGACCCATTATCCGAAAGCAAGAAACAGTCTAAGCCAATTCTGCTGTTTAACGACGAATGCGCCGTCTGCCGTCACATTGGGCACTGGGTGCAAAGGTCGGCGCAGAGCCAATCGGGCGATCCGAGCATCATCGTACAACCTATCGGTGACGACCCAGAAACGCTCCGTTCGCTTAATCCTGCCCTCGATATTTGGGATGCCTACGCGACAATCCATGTCCTCATGCCCGATGGCTCGATGAGGCTTGGAGGAGAAGCCGTCGCGGTGGTCCTAAGGAATTTATCCAACACGAAATGGTTCGCGTGGTGTTTCGACGCCAGCCTATTCGGATTCCGGCCATTTCAAGTTGTGCTCAATGCGGCCTATGCGATCCTGTCGGACGTGCGGCCGCTTTTCGGTTGTGAGAGTTGCGGCAAGCCAAAAGTCTTGAGACCGCTGCAATGGATGACCCAATGGGCAAAGACCTTGATTGGACGGAAGCATCATCCGCTCCCGACCCCACATTTCAGCTCGCTTTCGACTGGCACTCGTAGATCAAGAGGGGTCGCTTCGAGGCTTCTTCCGCAATCACGGCGGATTCTCTGACACCATCTGGTATGGCGAAGACCACTTCAGCTTCTGCCACCATATCGAAGGCATGCGAGGCGTCGTAAGTTACCGGTCTACAGCTGAACAAGGCTACGAGGGCGAGATCACGGAACTCGACATTCGCGAAGACCTTCCCAATGAGGTTTATAACCCGAAGCCCCAATGAAACGGTAATACTCCTTGTTCTCGGATATCCGTTGAGCCATTGGAGGGTTGACTCTCTTAAATCCTTGGCAGAAGAAGCCTGGTTAGGCTTCCCTCGCAAATCTTCCGCTAAGAATCTACAATCGGGATGTGATCTCTTCCGCATTGGATCGAGTGCCGAGTAATTTCCTGCGAACGTTGCCCAAGGCCGAGTTGCACCTTCATCTCGAGGGATCCATCGAACCGGCCATGCTATTGGAGATTCGTCAGCGCAGAGGCGATCATCCGACGCGCGCGGAGGTGGACCAGCTATATCGATACGTGGATTTTCCCAGCTTCCTGCTGTCGTTTAAGAACATAACCGAGCACCTGCGTACAGCTGAGGATTATGAGCTCATCACCTATCGGCTGATGGAACGGCTGAAGCGAGAGAGTGTGTTGCACGCCGAGGTGTATGTTTCGGTGGGGGTGTGCCTATGGCGGAAGCAGGATTTTGCAGCCATTTTCGAGGGCCTGGACCGAGGCCGCGTGCGTGGGGAGCGCGATTTTGGAATTTCGCTTCTCTGGATTTTCGATGCGGTACGGCAATTCGGAGTAGAACAAGCGCAAAAGGTTTTCGAACTCGCGGTTCGCTACCATGATCGAGAGGTGGTCGGCGTGGGAATTGGCGGAGACGAACAGAAAGCCCCGCCTGAGCTTTTCCGTGACGTGTTCGCCTGGGCTGAGGATCACGGCATGCGGCTCACCGCGCACGCTGGCGAGACTGGACCGCCGGAATCCGTTTGGGGTGCGCTCAATCTTCGTGCCGAGCGCATTGGCCACGCGCTTACAGCTTTCCATGATCCGGACCTGGTGGAAGAACTAGCCCAGCGGCAGATTCCGGTGGAGATTTGCCTTACCAGCAACCTTCGCACGGGCCTGTGCCCCAATCTGAACGATCATCCCGCGAAAAATTATTTTGATCGAGGCGTGATGATCACGCTCAACAGCGACGATCCGGCGATGTTCGGCACTACGCTGGCACGGGAATACCAGATTGCGCAGCAAACCTTCGCATTTACCGACGAGCATCTGCGCGAATTGGCTCGCAATTCGTTTGAAGCGTCATTTCTGCCCGCGGAGAAGAAATTGGAATTCTTGAATTTGTTCGACGCGGCGGCGGCGAGGTGAAGGCGTACGCGAGCAAGCCACTATGTCCGCCCCTACGAGCAACAATGTTCTCGACAAAATGTCGGGGCGGGGAGACTTGGGAAAAATTTGCGTTGGAGGTCATTCAATGAAAGCTCCCTGGTTACTTCCCCTTCTATTTCTAGTTCCACTAGCGATTACTCAACCTGCGGTGGCGGAGAAATGCAATTGCCTGTCTTATAACACTGGCGAGTGTGGTGGATGTGCCGATTCTGCCTGCCGCGGGGTTTGTGGCGCGGCACGACAGGGTGGAGAAAACCTAAGCGCAAGTCTCGTTTCGAGGTAACTACGAAGACTGGATCCTTCAGCTTTGATTCCGAAGGGAAGATGTTGATATACCGCCTTCTGCCGGTCTCAGAGCAGATAGACCCGGATTGGGCCGATGACCTGCGAAAAGAATTCGGACTGGAGAAAGTGCCCTTGCTCGCGGTCGGCGATACGCCGCAAATTGCCGGTGCGGTCGCCGCCCCGGGGCAGGAGCAGTTGCCGTCAACCGCAGACATGCAGGCAGCGCCTGACGCCCACAGGATGATGCAGGTCGGGCGGCTGGCGGCCAGCGACCCTGAGGCCGCTGTTCAGATCGCAAAGCAGATAACCGATCCAACGTTGCGAGTCACTGCGTTGGCCACAGCTGCGCCCGGTTATCAACAAGTGGATCCCCAACAGGCTAACGCGTGGCTGAGCGCTGGCCGCCAACAGTTGGATTCTTTGCCGTCGGGGCTCGCAAAGCTGCGGCTGAAGATCGCTCTGATCAAGGCAGCCATTGCCAATGGCGATCGCGAGGCGGCGAAAGAGCAAATAGCTCAGGCTTATGACTTTGGAGCGGGGCTTTTTGAGGCTGACTCGACCGCCGAGCCCGGCAAGCTGGCTCAATCGACTGACGGATTTGACGAACTTGTCGACCTCACCGATGCCGCGTCCAGGCAAACTTGGTTGCAACCCGCTTCTCTTGAGAATGTCCGCCGTATTCGCCCTGAGGTTCTCCGGGCGCACCTGCTGGTTGAGGAGGCGAAGGGAATCGCCGATTCGCGGTCGTCACAGCATTAGGTCCGCTCGGCCATCACTGCTCGAGCGCCCATTGCGTTTGTAGAAGCAGCCGCTCACCCCGCCAAAACCACCACCCGCTGTTACCAGGCCTGACACAAACGGGGCATCCATGTTGTAATAATTGATAGAAGAATGGCATCTGCCCTGACATCTCTGCGCCGGCGCTCGAAAGGGGCACACCGCAATCTTCGCGGCGCTGCGATGTCCGCGCACGCCTTGGCTTCGACGGATCATCCGATCTTGGCGCACATTATTCCCACGCGACGCTGCAATCTGGCTTGCACGTATTGCAATGAGTTTGACGATTTCTCGAAGCCGGTCGCCACGGAAGAGATGTTTCGCCGCATCGATAAGCTGGGCGAGTTGGGCACGTCCATCGTAACAATCTCTGGCGGCGAGCCGCTACTGCATCCGGAACTGGATGACGTAATCCGACGTATTCGCGCCAACGGAATGATCGCCGGAATGATTACCAACGGTTATCTTCTGGTCGCCGATCGAATTCAGCGGCTGAACCGAGCGGGGCTTGAGTGGCTGCAGATTTCCATCGATAACGTGAATCCGGATGAAGTTTCGAAGAAGAGTTTGAAGGTTCTCGATAAGAAACTGCAACTATTGGCCGAGCACGCGGATTTTCACGTGAACATCAATTCCGTGGTGGGCAGCGGCATTCACCATCCGCAGGATGCTCTTACGATTGGCAAGCGAGCCATTGAGCTGGGATTCACTTCGACCATCGGCATTATTCACGATGGCAGCGGGCAGTTGCAGCCGCTGGGCGAAGAAGAACGCCGTATTTACGATGAAATGAAGTCCTGGGAAAAGCGCAGCTTCACGCGCATCAACGCTTTTCAAGACAACATTGCGCAGGGGCTGCCGAATGAGTGGCGATGCCGCGCGGGCGCGCGATATTTATACATTTGCGAAGATGGACTAGTTCACTACTGCTCGCAGCAACGCGGATATCCCGGAGTTCCGCTCGCAACCTATACCCGTGACGACATTCGTCGCGAATACCTTACAGAAAAGGGATGCGCGCCGAACTGCACGGTTTCCTGCGTGCATCAGGTGTCGATCTTCGATTCGTGGCGAGCGCCGCAGCATCCCGGCGACTCGAGTCCGGTCACGACATCCGCCGGTGAACTGGTACAGATCAAGTAGCAAGCCCCATCTTGGTGTCACAAACTTTGGGCATCTATTTCTTGGCCTGTGCAGTGGGCGGCACAATTCCATTCAAACGCAAATATTGCGCTGCGGCCCCATAATGATCGGACCAACCGCCCGCCAAAAAGAATACCGCCATGGCACGGGGACCCTGCATGCGCCCGTAGTCCACATTGTCGCCTAATTTGGAGTCGTCCACATTGGCGAGAGATGCAGTGCAGAAATCAAAAGAGGCGCGCGCAGCGGCCAGCAGTTTGTCCTTGGAATCGGTCTCCTTTAGTTCCTCGACCTTGGGCTGAGGGACATCCGCGACCTTGGCGCACATGGAATTGTTCGACTCGGTGATATGCACGACCAGATGCCCGAAGGTGATCTGATCGGCCGTGGGCTTATAGCCGAACTTGTCGGCGGGCATGGCGTCGATGGCTGCGAGAATATTTTTTTGTTGGCGCGCCTGGATGGTTCGCAAAACACTCGTCACCGGATTTTTTACCGGCGCCGTGGGGGCGGTAGGCGCGGCCGAAGGGGCAGCCGCCGCTTGCGGCCATCCGTAAGTGACACCGAGCAACGCGAAGAGCAGTGTGGATAAAATCCGCTTCATGAAAAATCTCCTTGCTAGATCTTAATGCAGTTAGCTTTCTGGAGTACCTTCATTCTGCGCTAGGACCTTGCCGCCAACGCAGCCGCCCCCAGTTTCCAGAATAGATACCAGGCAGCCACAATCACAATAGCCGTGGAACGTTTTACCTTGCTGTTGCTGGAAAATCCGATACCCAGCAGAACGATGGTCCAGATGGAAATGACATCGAGTGCGGAAGCCATTCCGTAAAGAAATTTGTTCGTGGTCGGATCCATGAAGTAAGCCGGATTGGTCGCGACCGGATTGTTCACGTTGAAACCTTCGGGATTCACACCCGAAAACATCGCCACCGCGCCTAATATTGACCCAATCACCCCTGGCAATGCGGCATAAAAAACAATGGCGTATGCGGTTTTGAAGGTGACGTTCGCGCCACCCGCGACCTTGAAAGTCACCCACAACAGCACGCTGGTGATCGCAAAGTAAAACAGGATGGTCACCGGAATTCCATAGGAGAGATAGCGAATCAGGCTGGTGGTGAAGCGAATCTGCTTGGCCTGCTGCTCGGCGGGCAGCTTATCGAACTGGTCGGCTCGCGGTGAGCGAGCGATTTCGTTCCTGGTGATCTGATCGAAGCTGACCTGCCGGTCCATGGAGTAGACGAAGATCAGCGCGAAAATCGAGATTAGCAGCCAGGGTCCCCACCAGCTTGCGTTGCGGCGGAGGTCGGTGAAAGTCTTCGAGGGAGCAATGAAGGTATTGACGATGCGCGCGCCTTCGGAAAGGGGCGCAGCTTCGGGCGATGGCGTGGGAACGGCCATGGGTGGCAGAGGAGCGGCGGCCATATGGTGCCTCCTAATCGGACAGACAGGAATTCTAGATGGGAGATGACCGCGAAAACAAGCGAATTGCAGATGGGGGCGCTTTCGGCGGGCGCCGAGTTCGGAGGGGCGAGTTTAAGATAAATCGATGCAGAACCTGACGCTCCGCGCGGTGGAATCAGCTTCACGCGCGTGTTTCTAGACCGTGACTTCGGGAGTTGCTTCCAGCAAGCTCCTGGTGTAGGGATGCCGAGGGCGCCCGGTGATTTGCTCGGTTGATCCTATTTCGACAATCTTGCCCCGATACATCACGGCGATGCGCGTCGAGAGATAGCGGACCACCGGCATGGAGTGCGAAATGAAAAGATAGGTCAGGCCAAAGTCGCGCTGAAGCTGGGCGAGGAGATTTACGATCTGCGCGCCAACACTGACGTCGAGCGCGGAGACGGGTTCATCGGCCACGATGAACTTTGGACGCAATGCGAGAGCTCGGGCGATGCCGATGCGCTGGCGTTGTCCTCCGCTGAATTCGTGAGGAAAGCGGCGGAGGATGGACTCATCCAGGCCGACGGCGCGGAGCAGTTCGGCGACTCGAGCTTTGCGGTTGCTTGCGGTACTTCGAGCAGGCACACTTCCGTGCCTTTCGGAACTACCGTGAATGATCAGCGGCTCGGCAATGATGTCTTCGACGCGGAAGCGGGGATCGAGCGAGGCGAATGGATCCTGAAAGATGATTTGCATGTCGCGGCGCAGACGCCTCATTTCGCGAGAGTTCGCTGCGAGCAGGTCAAGATCTTCGAAGCGAATACTGCCGGAGGTAGGCTCGACCAGGCGCAGGATCAAGCGCCCCAGCGTGCTCTTGCCGGAGCCCGATTCGCCGACCAGTCCGAGGGTTTCGCCAGAATGAATGTCGAGCGAGACGCCGTCTACTGCGCGGACCTCGCTCCTGCCTTGCGAATAAATCTTGGTGAGCTCCCGGACTTCGACCAGCGACATTGCATCAGCCCTCGTGACCCAATTGTTTTATGCGTTTCATGGATGTCATTCTCTATTCTGGAATATAGAATAGCCGTCGTTTTACGTCGTAGCGATCACCCTGCGGCAATCATCGGGACAGCCGCCAGGGCGGCCAGTAATCCTATAAATCTCCAACGCGTGAAATGCTCTTGCAGAAAAACTCGCGCCAATAGCACTGTAACCGCCGGATACAGCGACGAGATCACCACTGCTTCGTCGAGCCTTCCGGTTTGGCTGGCGCGAACGAAGAAGATGGTGCCGAGAGAGTCGACGCATCCGGTGAGCACGCCCCAGCGCACTCCAGCGGCAGTGATATCTCGAAATTTTTTTTGCGCCAGGACGATCATTCCGGTAATGATCAGGCCGCCGGTTCTGGTGAGCGTTGCGATCCACCACACCGAGCCATCGCCTGCCTGGCGTACGCAAAGATAGAATCCAGCGAAACCGACGCCCGCGAGTAGCGCGAGACCGATTCCCTCCGGACTGTTGCCATCTTCGGCGCGAGTGATGAGCCAGAGTCCAACGGCGGCGAGAAAAAATCCGATCATCGGAACTCTACCTGGAAAGCCTTCCGTAAATATCGAAAAGATGGTTGGAATGGCCGCGCCGACCACGGCCGCGACCGGGGCGGTCAATCCCATTCGGCCGGAAGAAAGCGCACGATAAAAAATACCGAGAGCCGCGCCTCCAGAGATGCCTGCCGCGAGCACCCAGGCGACGCCTCTTGCCGACGGAAACGTAGCGTGGCTGGCCGATGCGAGCGTCCCGACCAGCAGAAGACCGCCAATGTTGACGACCACAGTCAACAAAAAAGCGTTGGCACGGCGGGTTGCGTATCCCCCGAGAAAGTCGCTGGTTCCCCAGGCAAAGACCGCGGCCACGCCGAAGGCGGCGGACGAAATTTGCGGAACGACGGCCATGTTTGACGAGGGTAACATGCGAAGTTTTACGGCTCCGAGAATCACCTAAATCCGAATTGATAAAACCATCTTATTGGGGTAGGCTGATGCGGTCTTTGGAGGTCCACCATGAGAGCGGTTCTGATCGCCACATTGTGTCTTGCCCTTAGTGCGCCGCTCATGGCGCAGACTTCCGATAATGAACCCGCCACACGAGATGACGTGATTCTCTACCTCCGTACAATGCACTCCCACGACATGTTGCAAAGAACATTGGAAGTGCAGTCGCAAAGCATGCAACGGCTGTTCAAAGACCAAACCCTGAGAAACAAGACCGCGGTGCCGCCGGACTTTGACGCCCGGATGAAGAGAATGATGGAAGATTACGTCAAGAATATGCCGATGGACGAAATCACTCAGGCAATGATTCCCACCTATCAGAAGCATTTCACGAGAGGCGACATGCAGGCGATGAATGCGTTTTACTCTTCGCCGGTGGGTCAAAAAGTTATTGAAGAGTTGCCGGCAGTACTGCAAGAGGGGATGCAGGCGGCTACACCGATTTTGAGTCAATATTTGAGCGAGTTCAAAGATCGTATGCAGGAGGAATTAAAAAACGCGGGGAGCACGCCTGCGCCTGCGACTTCCTCCCCAAAGTAGGTCCGCTTCGGTCGTGGTTGCGATGAGCACACCACACCACAGCGTGTTAGAATTTTCTGAAGCCGCTTCCTTGTAGTCTCAGGTTCTAAATAGTCTCAGGTTAAAAGATCACCTTGATCGAACTGGCACCGTCAATTCTTTCCGCAGATTTTGCACGTCTGGGTGAGCAAGTGCGCGCCGCGTGCGATGGTGGGGCGAGTGTCATCCATGTGGACGTCATGGACGGGCATTTCGTGCCGAATCTGACAATCGGACCTCCGGTGGTGAAGTCGCTGCGAAAAGTAACCAAACTTCCGCTCGATTGCCACTTGATGATCGATAATCCGGACGAGTTTATTCCGGCCTTTGCCGAAGCCGGGGCGAATTGGATTTCGGTCCATCAGGAAGTTTGCCCACATTTGAATCGAACCCTGCATTTGATCAAGAGCCATAATTGCCGTGCGGGTGTGGTAATCAATCCGGCAACTCCCGTGGAGACGCTGTCCGAAGTGCTCGAAATTATCGATTACGTTTTGGTAATGTCGGTGAATCCGGGATTTGGAGGGCAGAAATTCATCCCCGGGGCACTGCACAAAATGCGGCATCTGGTTGAGCTCCGCAGCCAGCGTGGGCTGGATTACCGCATCGAGGTGGATGGCGGCGTAGGCCATGACACTGTGGCCGAGGTGGTGCGAGCCGGGGCGGAAATTCTGGTGGCGGGCAACGCGGTATACGGCAGCGGCGATCCAACCAAGAACGTGGCAGCGCTTCTGCAGGCGGCGACGGAAGCGACGCTGGTAAAGGTCTAAAGAGCGAACTGCCGCGAACCAGCGGCGGCAAATACTATCTAAGGTTAGACAGTCGGAATTATGAGTAGAGGTGCTATGTCACGCAAAGCTTTATTGGTTGTGCTGTTTTCCCTGCTGCTGATGTTTACGGCGGCGTGCAGCAATAAAAAATCAGTCAATCCACTGGCCAACGTGGGGTCGAAGCAGCCCGATAAAGTTCTGTTCGACAAGGCCATGGATGCGATGAAGCATAATCGCTTTGATGTGGCTCGCATGACGTTGCAGACCTTGATCAACACCTATCCGGACTCGGAATTTATCGCGCGGGCCAAGTTGGCGCTGGGCGACTCCTGGTATGCGGAGGGCGGAACTGCCTCACTGGCGCAGGCTGAGCAGGAGTATCGCGACTTTGAGACCTTTTTTCCAAACATGCCGGAAGCAGCCGAAGCGCAGTTGAAGATTGCGGACATTCAGTACCAGCAGATGGAGAAGGCCGACCGCGACTACACTCACGCCAAACGCGCGGAAGACGAATATCGGAATCTGATCATGCAATATCCCGACAATCCAAAGCTGGTGAAGGAAGGTAAGGAGCGTCTGCTGGAAGTGCAGGAAGTATTAGCCGAGCGCGAGTTCGATATCGGAAAGTTCTACTATCTGCGGCTGTCGTATCCGGCATCGATCGCGCGATTAAAGACTCTGGTCGAAAAGTATCCGCTTTACAGCAAGGCCGATGAAGCGCTGTTTGTGTTAGGGCAGGATTACGAAGGCCAGATCGTGCAAATGCGAACCCGGCCCACTTGCATTAAAACCAGTCCTCAGCCTGGATGCATCGGAGAGCAGATCAAGGCCAACATGATTGAGGAGCTTACGAAGGAAGCGTCGGCGGCTTACTCGCAGATCATTACGCGGTATCCGTTGATGGACCGCGGAGATGACGCGAAGAGGCGCTTGGCCGCGTTGCACCAGCCGGTCCCACGCCCAACCAAAGCGGCCGTGGCGCAGAACCGCCGAGAGGAAGATAGCCGCCGCGAAGCCGACACGTTTGCCCGCTTGATGAGCGTGGTCAAGAAAGGCCCGGACACGACACAGGCTGCGAAGGTAGGCGAGCCGACTCTGGTGGATCCCACGCCTGTGGCTGCAAACCAAGCGGCGGGCGAGACGGCGCGGCGCGCCATGAGCCTTCCGAATGGCGACCATGATGTGAGCGTGGAAGCGGTAAAGAGTGGACCACCGACAGCCAATGAGCCAGCTCCGCGTTCAGACGCTCCGGTGACGGCGAGTGCAGATCCGTTCGCGCGGCCGGCGGCGAGCAACGCGCCAGATCCGAACGAACTCAAACCCGCGGCCGAAGCCAATGTGGCCCCGCCCACCGGAGCACCGGATCCGAATGAGTTGACTCCCACATCCGGCGCTCAAAACTCGGCGTTGGGTACGCAGCCTCTTCCGCCGCCGGTGCAGGTGAATGAAATCCAGCAAGGACAACCTTCTTCCAGCAGCAGCGCAGCTGAAGCTTCCAGCTCCAGCCTGGCCACCGATAAAGACGTTTCGAGCAGTAAGAAGAAGAAAAAGAAGGGTCTGAAGAAAATTATGTCGCTTTAAGCTTCAAGTTCTGCGTTTCGCTGCGAAGCAGTCATGGTTCCCGACACGCCCAGGCGCGCAGTAGACGCTGAACGGTGGTAACCAGGTAACCTCCCGTCGGATCATTGACTTACCCTCGATCTCAGGTTACCTTCGCGTTATCTCCCCTCATTAGAGGATAATTTTGGCCCGTAAAATACTGCTCGCCGATGACAGCGTGACCGCTCAGAACATGGGGCGCAAGATTCTCGCGGACGCGGGTTATGACATCGTAACCGTCAACAACGGTTCCGCCGCGCTGAAAAAGATCCCCGAACTGAAACCCGATCTGGTGATCCTTGACGTTTACATGCCTGGCTATAGTGGTCTGGAGGTTTGCCAGCGCCTGAAGGAATCACAAGAGTTGGCGCACATCCCAGTCCTGCTGAGCGTGGGCAAATTGGAGCCGTTCAAGCCCGAGGAAGCGCAGCGCGTGCGCGCCGAAGGTTATATCGTCAAGCCGTTCGAAGCCAGTGAACTGCTCAGCGCTCTTTCCAAACTGGAAGACAAAATTGTGCCGCGATCCGAACCGTCCAGGCCGGGACGACTCGCGCGCGCAATCGCCGCGGTTGAGGACAATTCGCACGCTAAGGAAAACGAGAGTTCCAAGGAAGGTGGCTGGAAGAGCCGGCTCGGCTTCCCCGCGAAGAAGACCGTGCCTGAGGAAAAAGCCGCTGAGGAGCCCTCCATTTACAACCCGATGAATCGGGATCTGCGGACGGTGGTGGAAACTTCCGCGGAAAAGGCTGCAGGGGAAGTCTTGGAACGTCAGCAGGAAAACCAGCAGGAAAACCAGCAGGAAGAAAAACAGTCCACGGTCGAAGAGAATGTGGATGTTGCCGCGCTCATGCCGATGGGGCTGCCGAAAGATGTTACGCCCGAAGAGGTTGCCTCCATTGCAGCGGCTTCCGCGCAAATTCAAATGGCTGCGGACTTTGCCAGGGAGGAGTCCGGGCATTCTGCTTCGTCTACTTTCGATGCGCCTTCAGCGCCGGATGTCGTGAACTCAGCGTCAGCTGACTTTCCAGTTAAGCTTGCCGACGATGAAACGCGCGTGAAAGCGGTTTCGGAAAATGAAGATCGAATTTCTGCGGGCGCTCCGATAGCGGAGGCGG
>Ga0182015_10003312_pt1 | contig 18209 bp, 21 predicted proteins | sample 712P3MmetaG_FD_120478 | JGI IMG/M metagenome (GOLD analysis project Ga0182015, IMG submission 120478) | Permafrost microbial communities from Stordalen Mire, Sweden - 712P3M metaG | ecosystem: Environmental > Terrestrial > Soil > Wetlands > Permafrost | place: Sweden: Stordalen | collected...
TGATCGCGGGGGTTTTGAGAAGGCAGATGGACGAGGCGAAGACTGTCGGCGCGAATCAGGTGGTCGCAACCGATGACGACACCGCGATTGCGAATCTTCCGCCACTCGATGCGGTGGCGGATACGGTCGGCGGAAGAACCGCCGAGAAGCTGATCGCCAAGGTCAAGCCGGGAGGCGTGTTTGCTTCGGTTGCCGGGGCACCGCAGAACGCCGCGAAATACCCATCTGTAAAGGTGGCGCCAGTATTCTCGAAATTCGACAGGAAAACGCTCCAGTTCATGGCCGAAGCGGTGCGAGATGGCAAGCTGGTAATCCCGATTAGCCAGAAGCTGCCACTCAGTGAAGCGGCCAAGGCTCAAGCAGCGGCAGAAAAGGGTGGTATCGGAAAGATCTTGCTGGTGCCTTGAACTCTTTGCTGGACGTGCAACGTCTAAAGGAAAACTCGAATGAAAAAGGATCGCCGCGGAATTAATCCCACTTCGAAACCAAGTGGCGACGGATGTGAGGAATGCCTGGCGTCACCGAAAGGTTGGTGGTTTCATCTCCGTCGGTGTGCGGAGTGTGGGCACATCGGATGCTGTGACAGTTCTCCGAGTCAGCATGCATCAAAGCATGCAGCAGCAACAGGGCATCCGATCATAACCAGCTTTGAGCCGGGTGAGCGCTGGTTCTACGATTACGAGAAGAAGGGGATGATCAAAGGTGTGGAATTGCTTGCGCCGCACGCGCATCCCGAAAGTCAGCCCGCTCCGGGACCCGCAGGAAGGGTGCCAGCCAACTGGGAATCGCTCCTAAACTAGCTTGCCGTTATAGGGTAGCCAGCACACGAAACGTTTCCTTTAGACCGCACGCATTTCCGGCCGCATTCTAGATTTATCGACAACAGGAGGCACCGGATGAATCTACCTGACGCGCCAACTGCACACGAGGGCTTCTTCGCAGCACACTTCTTCACCGTGAGCGACCAGGACAAATCGAAGGACTTCTACGTCCGAATTCTTGGCGGGAAAGTGATCAAGCCAGACAATCCCTGCTATATCAAACTGGCTAATACGTGGATCATTCTCAATTCCGGCGGTGGCCCGACTCCCGACAAGCCTGAGGTCTTGCTTGAAACACCGTCGGATCTGAACAGAGTAAATAGCTTCCTTAATTTGCGTGTCGCCGACATCTGGACCTGCTACAAACAATGGAGCGACAAAGGAGCGCTCTTTCTTACCGAGCCATTAGACAATCACGGCTGGGAATGGCGCTGCTACATGCGCGATCCCGACGGCTACCTCATTGAGGTCGGCCAATATACTCAATTCGCTCTCGACTGGTTCAACAATCACGGTGAATTTGGCAAGCGATGAACAAGAGTAGCCCTCGAGGCTTCCCAGACTCAGCGCATGAAGAGACTCGCTCCCTGGTGAGGCGCACGACCAAGAACGGCGATTACACAGGGAACCCGACGCAACTGATCTGCCTCGGGCTCTGGACGGCGGTTCCAGCGTGGCGTCGGGCCCGCTTCGTACAAGGTTTTTCGAGAACCGCCCGCACAAAGTTATAACCGATACCATCGTCTGATTGTTCAAAGCCCACCCTTCTGCTTTGATAACCCTACGCTACAGGTTCAATCAGAGTCTGCATCTCGGAAACGTCTTTGAAGATAACGTTGTAGCCTTTCGGAGGAACATTATGTCAAGCAACACAGCAGAAATCGCCATTGAAGCACCGCTCACGTCGAATCCTCTTGATGTCATCCCAGCGGAAATACCATTCGATGTGCCCTATGGGATTCCGATCTCACTAGAGCAAGCTCAGGCTGTTATTCAAGCTGCCGTGGCAGAGGCCAAGAAGCGGAATTGGAAAATGAACGTGGCAGTAGCCGATTCCGGTGGTAACTTAGTTGCCTTCCAACGAATGGATGGCGCGATGCTCGCCTCCATTCAGATTGCGGAACACAAGGCGCGAGCAGCCGTGACCTTCCGGCGCCCAACGAAGGTCTTCGAGGATGGTATCCAGCTTATGCATCTCAACTATCTGCTCGCGTTCGATGGAGTCATTGCGTCTCGAGGCGGTATTCCGCTGATCGACCAAGGCGTGATTATCGGCGCAATCGGTTGTTCGGGAGGCACGGATTCCCAGGACGAAGTTGTGAGCAAGGCAGGGGCGGCGGTAATTAACAAACTCCCGGCGAGGATCAAGTGATATAGATCTTGAGAAAGGGTTAGGATGGCGCCGCGATGGTGCGAGGCTAAAGCTCGCGCCCTCGCGCGCGATTTGGTCCAACGGGTACCCGAGCCGATCAGTCCTTCAGGCAACTGGCAAAGCTGGCCATCACTCGTAACACGCCGGCAACTTCTTTTCAGCGTCGTTTTGGGGCTGATCGTGGTTAATCGAGAGCTGAGCATCTGCCTTCGCGATGATTGCCGCCTTTCTTGGTTGCCGTCTTGGCGCTGGCGCCCGCCGTCCGTGGCGTGCGAATTTCCGGCGTCCTCAATCCGCAAATCAAGTCCGGAGTAGACCGCCTCGGTTTGATCGACTGCGGCCGACGGCAGTCGCCCGGACGAATCGCGTTGAACACCAAGAGCCAACGTTAGAACCGGTCGACGTTCCCGGACACTGCTACCTCATCCACCCACCGGGTGGCTCCTGTGGGACACGGGCATGGATAATGCGGTAGTGGCAGCGATCAATTTTGATATCTCGCCGAACGGTTCGAAGAACTGTTTTTTCGCCTCCCGCGCTCGCGGCCGTATCGGGGAGCAGATACATTAGTTTTGCCTTTCCCGACGGAGTCGCGAAGCGCGTTCGGGCGCGCCGGCCTATTGCGCGATTTGTCCCAGGTAGTATCCGAGCCGATTTTCGACATCCCCCGGCTTGTGGAAGCCGCGCGCCATCAGCGCCTTGATCCCCTCCTGGGCGGCAGGCCGACCGAGCGAAGCGATGCACGCATCCCACCCGGAGCCGAGTTCGACATCCGGCGGCAGGCTGGTGTTGACGAGGCGCTTGGTCTGAGCGATCGCCCATTTGTCGAACTTGGCGATCCGGGTCGCAAGCGCCTCAACAAACACATCCAGATCGGCGTCGGGCAGGGCGCGATTGATGTAGCGGTAGGCTTCGGCCTGGTCTGCTCTGAGGTCTTCTGAGCTCAACAGCACCTCGAGGGCGCGGTTTCGGCCGATCAGTCGGGGAAGGCGAGCCATGGGGCCGCCGCCGGCGACCATCCCCACGCCCACCTCCCATTGCGAGATGATGGTCTTTTCGCGGCTGGCGAAACTCATGTCGCAAGCCAGCGTGATCTCGCTGCCGTTGCCGGTTGCACGGCCGCGGATTAGGGCGATGGAGGCGACCGGCAGGCGGGTCAGGCGCGCGAGAAAGTCAGGCCAAGGTGGCAAGCCTGTGGGACCCTCCGGCAGTGAAGTCAGGTCCTCAAGCTTGGCCTCGAAATCTGAGTGATTTAGGAAGTAGTCGTCGACCGCGCTGTCGAACACCACGACCCTGACGTGCTCATCGGCCACGAGAGCGTCGATGACCTCCTGAAACTGCTTGACCATTTCGGGGCCCATCACGTTGATCGGCGGGTTGTCGATCGTGACACGCCAATAGGCGGGCGACCGTCGGGCCACGCGAATCTGTGGGGGTTTCGCAGGCGCATTCATCTGTTTGAGTTTGGTAGGTGCGTTCACAGTTGCCATGGTATTTTCCTCCGTATTGGTTAGTCTCGGAAACCGGTTGATCAAAGCCGACAATGTCCGTCGGCCGTTTGTAGTTCGTTCGTCGCAGCAAATGCACACATAGCCCGCGACAATCTCGAGAACTTAAAGCTTCGATCCAGAACAGTCGCTCGGGTGGCGCAAACCATCCGGCGATGTAAAGGTGTCACCATTCAGCCAGAACAAGATGCGCCGCGCAATTGGACGTTGGTATTGCCCATACTTCCGTATCGACTGCAGTGTCTTCATGCCCGAGGCGTACGGCTTTTTCCATTCGGCTAGTCCTGAAAATCGATCCAAGCGAAGGAAACTTCCTACCGCACACGCGATACGAAGGTATCGTCGATACCATCGTCCAATTGTTTTACTCCCTCACGTCTGGCTCAATTGCAGCCGTTAGAGATGCACGTTGATCGGGCTCAGAAAACTTTTTCGTGAAGGAGAACATTCCATGTTTGAACTTGTGACGAAATCTGTGGCGCAAGAACGACAAGAACAGAAGATAGAAGCACGCAGCGCCTTGCAACGTATTGCCGGATTTACCATACTTGCGACAGCCATGGCAGTGCTCGCCGTCCTCGTCGCCGCGGCCCTCTTTGCGCAAGACCAAGACAACGACAAGTACTCGCTGAAATCGCCGAGCGGAATCGCGTTCTCCGACTTCAGGGGATACGAGGACTGGTCTGTCGTCTCTTCCGCCCGGACCGACGACATACTTAAGGTAATCGTCGCCAATCCGGCCATGATCAAGGCGTACAAGGCCGGCGTTCCGGGCAACGGCCAGCCTTTCCCGGAGGGCTCCATGATCGCGAAGCTCCAGTGGAAGCAGAAGAAGAGCACGGAGGCCCCCTTCGTCGTCTATGTGCCAGACGTCTTGACCCAGGATTTCGTCATGGAAAAGGACAGCAAAAGATTTCCGAAAACTGGCGGGTGGGGATACGCGGTGTTCAACTATGACGCCGCGTCGGACAAGTTCACGCCCGATGCCAAGAGCCTCTCAGACTGCGGACAAACCTGCCACGTGGCGGTGAAGGCGAAGGACTACATCTTCCACCCCTACCAGAAGCGTTGAACCACGCCTGTAAAATCAGGAGTCGGAACCGAAGGAGAGGTTTTATGACTGCCACTACCGCTACTGCGCCATCCGCAGCAATTATCGAGGCCATCAAGCAAAAAGCAAAACGCTTGAGCATTCTTTCGATGATGTCGACAACCGCGGCTGGTTCCGGACATCCGACATCCTGCATGTCGGCGGCAGAGCTGATGGCCGGAACATTTTTCTACGCGATGAAGTTTGATCCAAAGAACCCTAACTCGCCAGATGGCGATCGTTTCGTTCTCTGCAAGGGCCACGCCGCGCCGGTCCTTTACGCCGCGTTGGCTGAGGCAGGTGTTTTCCCGGAGTCGCGTCTGATGACCTTGCGCGAATTTTCAAGCGAGCTAGAAGGTCATCCGACACCGCATGTTCCCGGTGTCGACGCTGCGACAGGTTCCCTCGGCCAGGGTTTATCTGTGGGTTCGGGACTCGCGATCGGCGCGCGTATGGATAAGAGTCCGACCCGTGTTTACGTGCTGATGGGCGATGGCGAAATGGCTGAGGGCCAAGTGTGGGAGGCGGCAGCGTTCGCCGCGCACTACAAACTCGATAACCTCACGGTTCTGGCGGACGTCAATGCCTTGGGCCAAAGCGAACCGACAATGTACCAGCACGACATGGAAGTTTACCGCAAGAAATTCGACTCGGAAGGCTGGGCCACAGAAGTCATCGATGGCCACGATGTCGCCGCCGTGCTCGCCGCCCTCGATCACGCCAAGGCGACGAATGGCCGACCCCAAGCAATCCTCGCGCGGACGATCAAAGGTCATGGAGTAAGCCTGGTCGCCGGCAAGGAGCATTGGCACGGCAAGGTGATCCCGAAGGATCAGCTCGCTGCCGCGATCAAGGAAATCGGACCGGCAATCGACCTGCCCCCTGACCCCGGCAGGTCCTACGCCAGGACGTCTTTGCCCAAACCTCCGAGTTTCCCGGCTTCTGCGCCGCCGGACTACGATTCTTCAAAGCCTGTGGCGACGCGGGAGGCCTACGGATTTGCCCTCAAGCGACTGGGCGCGGTGAATCCGCACATCGTGGCTATTTCGGGCGATGTGAAAAACTCGACTTTCTCGGAAATATTTGGCGACGCCTTCCCGGATCATTTCTATCAGGGCTACATCGCAGAGCAGAATATCGTGAGCGCGAGCGTAGGACTCGCCGCGCGCGGTAAGGTGCCTTTCCTTGATACCTTCGCATGCTTCCTGACGCGCGCTTATGACCAGGTGCGCATGGCAGACATCAGCCGGAGCAACATCAACCTGTGCGGATCGCATTGCGGCGTTTCGATCGGCCAGGACGGTCCATCGCAGATGGCGCTGGAGGATATCGCGATGTTTCGCGCCGTTCATTCCTCGACCGTTCTTTACCCAAGCGATGCCGTCTCCACGGAGAGGCTTACGGCAACCATGGCGGGGCGCGGAGGTGTCAACTATCTGCGAACGACCCGGCCGAAATTTCCGATCCTCTACTCGAAGGACGAGAAGTTCGCGATCCCTGGATTCAAGGTGCTCCGGCACAGCCCGCAAGATAAAGTGACGGTAATCGGCGCCGGAGTCACTCTACACGAGGCGCTAAAGGCCGCTGATCAGTTGAAGGCAGAAGGCACGGCCGTGCGGGTGATCGACCTTTATTGCATCAAACCCATCGACGGAAAAGAGCTCGCCAAGGAGATTGCTGCCACAGGCGGTCGGCTCGTCACCGTGGAAGATCACTGGGCGGAAGGGGGAATAGGCGAAGCGGTCCTGTCCGCTCTCGCGCAAGCCGGCGTCGCCCCTGCCAAGTCGCAACTCCTCGCGGTACGGGAGATGCCGCACTCCGGCGAGCCAGATGAACTCCTTGACGCCTTCGGCATTTCGGCAAGGCATATTGTGGAGGCGGTGCGCGCAGTTTCATAGCAAGCCTCGCGGAGCACCGAGACGTCCTCGAAAAGGCAAGGAGGAATGGCCGATCCAAGAGCGACAAGGCGCATGCAGGAAGTTAATCCGGGAAACTCAAATTCACGCTTGGCAGTTAATTCCGTTGGAGTGAAACAAACTAAAGCCCATGACTGAACAGCCCAGAAGAGCAGACCGCGTGCAACGGCCCAAGCCCCTGACCGATTTTTATGGCGAGGATCGTCACGAACTGGTGCAAAAACTCGCCTACCAGCACTGGCAAAAAAGGGGCGGTCCGCTTGGGTCACCGGAAATCGATTGGTTCGCGGCCGAAAAGGCCATGCGTGCGTACTTTTCGCCTCAGGAATTGAGCTCGGGTCAGACGGGGATCTGTACTCTTGAGTGGTGTAGCTTTGAATATTGAACACGAACGGTTCCACGATGTAGAAAGCCAAGGCCCATCTTATGAGCACCAAACCCGCGGTGCGATCGAGTTCCGCAAGAGTCGTTCCCAACGGCTACGGCGCGATGCCGTTTATCGCGATGGAAATCGCTTTTTATCAGCGGCAGCTGGTTTGGCACACAGCTGGCACACCGGATTTCCACGCTCGTAGCGGAAAGCTGCAGATTCCGACTGATTCGCAGTCGCTTGATCTTTAAGCCTCAAGCGTTTGCTCGCGAGGATACTGGCACAAGAAATCCTTCCAATTAAGAGGAACCTGGAATTGCTTTCGGTACTCAAATAAAACATTCAGCGGAGGTTTGCTATGAGTGACCCTGTCTATCGGCCTCAGTGGATGATCGTTTTAACGAGCGTAGTCGTTGCCGGAATGTCTGTTGCTAGCGGCGAGAGCTTCCCTGCCTTCTTCGCAGAGCAGCATCCCGCTCTTGCAGGCCGGATGTTGTCCCTCCCGGAAGCTCCCGCGCTCCACGGTATTGTGGATGCAGGTCGTAATGCCGATCTTCGCTGGTCCGACTTTACTCCCTACAAAACAGAGGTTGCCAAACTTTACGAGACGAACGGTCATTCCTTGCTTTGGGTTCAGAGCGGCCGCGTCCGTCCCCAGGGGCTGGCGGTGATCGGGCTCTTACAGAATGCAGCCGCCAAAGGACTCAACCCCGAAGATTACGACGGCTCGCGATGGCAGGGCCGCCTCCTCAAGCTGGGGCAAAAGCCGTCTGAACAAGACTTGGTCTCGTTCGATACAGCGCTCACGGTCTCGACAATGCGCTATATGCGCGCCATCCACTGCGGCCGAGTAAATCCCGAGGAATTCAAGCTTCAGCTCGATGTCGAGGGTCAGCAGCTTCCCTTAGCAGAATTCATTCAGACCCATGTCTTAAATGCGATCGATGCGGCCACCGAAATCCAGAATCTGGAACCGCCCTTCTTGGGCTACCGGAAGCTGCTCGCGCTCTTGCCGGTTTATGAAGGATACGCAAACCAAGATGACGGAGAGAAGCTACCAACGATCACGAAGACTGTGCGGCCCGGCCAACCCTACGCTGGCGTGATCCGCTTGGGGCGGTTTCTTCAAACCATCGGTGACATTCCTGCAGGCGCACAACTGAATCCGAATGCCACCATCTATGAAGGTGCGCTCGTTGTAGGCGTAAAGCATTACCAGGACAGACATGGGGAAACTCCCACCGGCAATCTTGACACGCGCACGATTAACGAACTCAATACACCTCCGGCGGTTCGCATTCGCCAGATCAAACTGACGCTCGAACGGTGGCGCTGGCTTCCGCATTCCTTCCCACAACCGCCCGTAGTTGTGAATCTTCCTGAGTATCGTGTGCGCGCGATGAACCCGGATGGCACCGTCGCCTTCTACAAGAACGTCATCATTGGAAAAGCCTACGGCCACAAGTCTCCGATCTTTGAAAAAGAGATCCAATACGTCGTCTTCCGACCCTACTGGGATGTGACTCCCAGCATTCAGCGGAACGAAATCGTGCCCCACATCGAGAAGGACCCGAACTACATCGCCAAGCATAATTTTGAAGTGGTCACGCCCAAAGGCGAGCTCGTAACCGACAATCAAGTGAGCCCGGAGGTTTTAGAAGGCATACGATCGCTTCACCTGATGGTGCGGCAAAAGCCCGGCGAAACGAATTCTCTGGGACTGGTGAAGATCATCTTTCCCAATCCGGATAACGTGTACCTGCATGGCACAGACGCTCCGGAACTGTTCTCGCAGGACGTCCGCGATTTCAGCCACGGATGCATTCGGGTAGAGAAGCCTGAGGATCTCGTTGCCTGGGTATTGCGGAACAATCCTGGCTGGGATTTGGAGCGGGTGAAGGCCACGATGAACGGCCAGAAAAATAATCTTCAGGTGAACCTCCTCACGCGAATTCCGGTTGTGATTGTCTACGGCACGGCTACGGTGAACGAGGAAAATCAGATTCGGTTTTTCGACGACATCTATGGCTATGACGGAGAACTTGATAAAGCCTTGGCCACAGAACATCCATAGGGCACTGTTCTTTCGACCGGCATCACAAGGCACCGAATCTTGTGTGAAGCGCATCTAACGAGGGTGCGCATTTTCGAGTACGGTGAAGGGAACCTCTTGCAAGAACGACAGGCATTTTCAGCGACCTTGCGAAGAGCGAGTTATGGGTTCCGTTTATCGCTGATTCTTTTTCTGCTGTCGGCGACGCTGGGGCATGCCGCAGAATCGGCAGTTCCCTTCCCACACGAGTACCGGCTCCGCTTCTATCACACTCACACGGGCGAGCGGCTGGATGTTGTCTATCGTCGCGGTGACCAATAGGTCCCCGAAGCGCTGGACCAGCTCGACCATTATCTGCGCGACCACCGTACCGGAGACGTGCGCCATTTCGATCCTCGACTCTTCGACCTTCTCTACGACCTGACCGCGTCGTTGGGCGATTCCGGCGGTGAAATCGCTGTGATTTGCGGCTACCGTACACCCTGGAGCAACGAATTCCTGCGCACCCGCAACCCGCACACCGGCGTGGCGCAGCACAGCCTGCATATGCAGGCCGAAGCGATCGACATTCGCCTACCTGGGATCCCGACGTCGGAGCTGCGTGATGCAGCGCTGCGCCTGCATCGCGGAGGAGTGGGGTACTATCGCAGCTCGGACTTCGTGCACGTCGACGTAGGGCGTGTGCGCCACTGGTAGTCGCTGCTTAACTCTCGATTAAAAGAGAGAGGGCGTTGATCTCGTGAGCCATCGGGTGCCGAGCGACAGAGCGTGTCCATCAGTATCGCTAAACCCCCTACGTCAGCTGCCCTACTGTAAAGCAGCGAATTTGGGCCAAAGCTCGTGCCCTTTGGAGCATCGTCCTAATCGCCTTTCGCAGGCTTTAGTTTATTGCACTTCGGAAGCGGGAGGTTGCGGATCAGGGAAATCAACCGAGCACTCAGTTCACACCGCGCCGCCGCGGCACCACTGGTGCTTCCTGCCGAAGCCGCACGGGCACATTTCACTCTCCTAGAACTGGGATTCCGAGTCAGGATTCGCGACCTTCGCCCTATCGCGACATCAAACTCACATGATTGAAACTACGATTCTCCGCAAGCCACTCCTGAAGGCAACTCTTCCTAAGAGGCAAGTAACCGCCGTTGATGTTCGCGAGATTAGGTTTCAACCCAATCAGCAGACCGGCCGCCATAAGCATCCCTGCCCTGTAATTGGGTACATTGCGGAAGGCTCGGCGGTTTTGCAGATTGAAGGGCAACCCCCTCAGCAGTTGCCGACTGGTTCCGCTTTTTACGAACCGGCCGATGTGATCATCACGCGCTTCGACAACGCTTCCGCAACTGCCCCAATGAAGTTCATCGCCCAATATCTCCTCGATGGCGATCAGCCGCTCATCGAAATGCTTTGAGGCGAACCGGGAATCGCTTTTTGAGAGTTTCTAAGTAATGACTAAGAAGGTTCGCGCGACAATGAAATCGACGTGAGGCCTCATACTGAGTCGGAGCAAAGGCTCACTGAAACGCGGCACGAAGGTTCATCGCCACCTGACCTTCAACAAAGAAGTGATTCGAGAGGCACAGGAGCGACCCGACCCACCGAATCGCTCGCGGAACGGCGGGATACGCTAGAATGCTAACATTCTTGCCTGCCGCTTTCGTCGCTCCAGAAAAGAGGTGTGTCACATGACTCCAGAAACGCAACAGTCCGAATCCCCATACTGCGTCAGGATCGAGACCGATACCGGCCAGTCCTCTACTGTTCCCATTGCCGTCTTGACTCCGAAGCAGTTGGAAGTCTTTCTTCAGAGTGAGTTCAAGAGGTTGGTGCAAGAAGCAGGCGTAAAGGGCGCTCGTATTCATGTGGAGCGGGCGATAGCCGCTGACTACGAGCAGGTCCTCCGTGAGGTTGCGGCATGCCTGTTCTCTGCGAAGACACGAGCGGCATGACTTCGGCAGCGTTGCACAAGTGAGCACTGGGAAAACTATTTTTGACTTGCGGTTGATCAGGCGATTGTTGCCGACCATCGTGATGCCCGCGTGCCGACGCGCAACTCCGCAGGAGTCCGCAAGGTCAGCGCACACGTTCCAGCACACGCCGCCAAGTCTTGCCATCCCCGATCTCCATCCGGTCGCCTTCCGGTTTGAAGGGACGCGGCTGGTGGGTGTCGGTGAAATCCGGCGCTAAGCTGCCCTCGACATGATGTGTCACCACGCGTTTCTCTGGGTCTACGGTGTAGGTGGTGAAGTATGCGACATAAGCAGTGTAAGCGGCGAGGGCATGCTCAGGTGAGGGCGGCTTGCTGTCAGTGAACTTCGCTTCCGGAAAAGGCGGCAGGGCCGGCACCTTCATGATTTGAATGTGCACGTGCCCGGTTACGTCGTAAACGAAGTATCCCCGTGGATGTTCACCGAACCGATACTGCCACTTGCCGTCCTTATCGAGGTCGGCAATCTCCACAACCCGCCATGTGCCAATCATCGCCTCAACCACTTCGGTGCCTCGAAGTAGTGGTGCACGTTCACACCTGATTCTAAGGGATAAGGGACCACTAGCTGTTAACAGCAGCCCTGCCGCTCGAAATTCGGCAAAACAACATCCGCTATTTGATCTTCCTCAGCGTTCACTAGTACAGGTACTATGTGCTGCATGATGCGCGAGGTTCATTTTGCCGTTTTGGCTGTTGTGGCTGGTCTGCTTATGACTTGCCCTTCGGCAGCCCAAGCTTTCGAGCTAGATTCCACAATGGGATTACAGCCCCACGATGTAACAGTTGAAGCGGTGTCTTACCACGGTCGCAAAGCGGTCCGGGTCATGCCAGCGGCGGCTGCCGATGCAGAGTTGGTCGCCCCGAAAAACGACGAAGGCGGCGGCATCGTTGTGCTTTCCGGAACATCGTTTCATAACGGCACGATTGAGGTGGAATGTTGCGGGTAAGCCACGGGCCGGGGCGGCTTCCGATGCTCGCGGGTTCGTTGGTCTGGCCTTCCGGGTAGCCGCCGATCCATCAAAGTACGAATGTGTTTATGTGCGCCCTACGAACGGTCGTGCCGACGACCAGGTGCGGCGGAATCACTCGACGCAGTACATCTCCATGCCGGAGTACGAATGGTCGAGCCTGCGGAAGGAGGCACCGGGACGGTATGAGTCATATGTGGATTTGGTCCCGGGCGAGTGGACGAAGATCAAGATCGAAGTGAGCGGCTTGAAGGTGCGATTGGATGTCAACGACTCCCCACAGCACGTGCAGGTAGTAAACGATCTAAAACACGGTGACAGCGAAGGTGCCGTGGCGTTGTGGATCGGGGTAGGAACCGAAGCCTACTTTGCCAATATGCGGCTGTCGAAATGACTCGCCCCGTCGGCCCTCACGCTCCGCTGTGGCCCACGCTTTGTTGCCATCGACAAGACCGATGTGAAAACCTCCCAAGGCAACACGCGGCATGTGGAGCCGGAGATCACGCTGAGCAAATATGCTCATAGACGAAATGCAGGACGTTCAGGTGCGATGGTTTGATAGTTGTGGGTTGGGTGTGGGTCAGAATCTCTTGGCAGACAACGCCGGGAGCGATGCAATCCAAATGAACCGGAAAGAGTTCTTGGTGAACGCAGCAGGGATTCGAACCTGCGACCCCATGCCTTAAAAGAGCAACAGAGTAGAAGGGCTGCCGCGCATATTCAACAACTTAGAGCTGCCCTAGGCCCCGCAAATCGGGAGAAAGGCCCCAACCCGTCGCCGGTTCAGATGTCCTTCCGCCAAGAGTAACCAGTAATAACGGGCATGTTTTACCAGCCGTCCTCCGGTCTTGACCAGCCGTTGCTGCAGACTCGTCAGCGACCAATTCTCGATTCCTCGGTCCGAGATCCGAACCCGCACCGCCGTAATCGCCCGATATTCCGCCGCTCTTGCACCAAAGTGCTATTCACCTCAGCGCTCGCAGGCTTCACACTGTTCGTAGTGATCATCGCACTGTAGCTGCGCACGAAGCCTATATAGTCATGCATCCAGAAGCCTGATGAGAGCAAGCGCAGGAGATTCCGGATCAATTACAACTTCTGCTTGATGATTCGCATATCCAAGTTGAAGTCAAGTTGGTAGTTGCGGTGTCAGGAATGAGAAACGTACCAGAAGTGATCTTGCAAAAGGAGCTTGAACTCACGAAGGTTCTAAAACGGACAGTCGCTCATTGAGGCCGAGGCTGTCAGAGTGAAGAGGCAAAGGAGTGCAGCGAATGGGGAAAAAACTGGATGATGCGGTGGGCGCGCAGCCCGAGTTCGCCTCGGAGCAGACGCCGGACCTAAAGTCGCTCCGCGCAGTGCTGATGGAGTCTTTAATGGAACAAGAAAAAGGAAATCTCGCAGTTGGTTCCCAGAAGGTTCTTGACGAAGACCACCAGAAAGAACTGGAAGCATTGCGGGTCGTTGCCAAGTTGTTCCGGGATGAGGAAGATCGCGATCGCGAGGCCGCCCAACCAACTCTAACCGGTCAGCCATCATCGTTGGCAACCATGACGACGTACACAGAAGCGGTGAACGAGTTCACCAAGAACGCTACCGCGTTCATTGAACAGCTTCCGCTTCTTACCAAAGCTCGGGATTCGTATGAGCAAGCTATGAGGGCCAGGGCGGAACTGCGCGAGGTCTTGGATGCCGGCGAGAAGAACCTCCGAACTCTCGTGACCCAGTTGGAGCAAGCGGTCAACGTTTACGGCGTCAAGCCCGCTCCCGACAAGAAGAACCCGCAACCGGCGAAAGTCGAAGCGATCACAGGGACCGACGAAAGCAGCGGTCGCATTATGACGAGATTTCCATGAAGGGCCCACGACGCTCGTGTCCGTGAACAGCGCCTCGCCTGCTGGCGCTGGCAAAGTTCGGCTGACTGTGGGAATCTACGGCCCGGATGATGCGGGTCTAGAAGTCGTTCTGGTTCAGCGGGAGCCGCGATGCTTAAAACAGAGCTGAGACGAAAACATGATGCAAGCCCTGAAAACGAGGTACTTGGCCACCGACCAGCGGTTAGCTGCCGTCTTGACGACAGTGGTCGAGCGGGCAAGTTTGCTGACGGGCGCCGATGGAGTTGCAGTTGTTCTCTGCGATCTTGAGGGGGTCTTCTGCCAAGCCAGCACGGGCCAAGCTCCTCCGGTCGGTACACGACTACAACCCGACGCGGCCTTTACCAGAGAATGCTTGGAAACCGGCCAACCAGTGCTTTGCGAGGATGCCGAAAATGACCCGCGAGTAGATCGTTCAGTCGCCAGGGCCTTGCATCTGCGTTCGGCACTGGCGGTACCTATCCGGGCACACGGTTCTGTTCTTGGCGCAGTGGAGATCTTCTCTTCCCGTCCATCCGCCTTTAACACCGCACACGCTAGCGACTTGCAGCGCCTCGCCGGTCTACTCTCTCTTATTCTGGCTCGAGGTCCGGCACAGCGAGGTCCGGCACAGGAGGTAAAGCCTGCTACAGGTCCGGCCCCTGTCCCAATCCAAGTGGAAGGGGCGTCGTTTGCCGAAAATCAGCCCACAGTCCCACGGCCGCTCATTCAGTTCCCGGCGGAGCGCTTGGTCGATTTCCCACCGGCGACTACGAGGGTTGAAGAAGCAGAATCCGCTGTACAATTTGTGCCGTCCTTGACCGTCAAAAAAGAGATTCCCCCTTCCATGCCACAACAAGTTCACGTGGGCTCAATCCTGATCTTGGAATGGCCTCGGGTCTTTGGTTTGGAGAGCGAGCCTTACTTGGGGCGGTGGAGCGTGGTCAAGGCGGTCGATGGCTTCGCGCTTGATCGCAAGATTCGAGCCGCGGGATGGAATTTCTTTTTTATCGCGTCGGAAGTGAAGGTCAGGTTTTTTGGTGCAATTGGGGCAAAGAAGATCCAGCACGCATTGAATCGAATCGTAGGCAAAGTGAGCGAGCAACACTTCGATGGCCTCGAAGTGACCGGCATCGTTGCCAAGCGTTTTCTGGGCTTGCCTTATGCCATTGTTTCGGCACATGCGCGTCATGTCCAACGCAGCTGCTACCTGGATGGCACAGAAGTCCGGCGATCGTCCCAGAGAGATGCAGCAGGGACCCGAGGTTGACCGCGCCTCTACACTAAGCTCATAATGCACAGCTGCCGCCGCTTCCGGCAGCAGTGAAGATGCAAAGGAGTCAAGCAAATGTGGAAAAAGCAGGATGGTGCTCTGGACACGCGGCCCGAGTTGGCCCCGAAGCAGACACCGGAGTTGACCTCGGAGTCGGCCAGCGAAATGCTGATCCAGAAACACGCAGACGTGAAGCGAATCTGGGAAACGCAGGCTGATGCTGTGGACACGCAGCCCGAGTTGGCCCCGAAGCAGATACCAGAGTTGACCTCGGAGTCGGCCAGCGGAATGCTGATTCACGCTTACCTTCACGGGCACGCCGAAAAAGGAAAGGTCGCAGTCGATCCGCAAAAGTTTATTGCCGAAGGCCATCGTCAGCCATCGCAAGTAACCATGACGACGTACACGGAAGCGATGAACGAGTTCACAAAGAACGCTACTGCGTTCATTGAACACCTCCCCCTTCTTACCAAGGCTAGGGATGCGTATGACCAAGCGATGAGGGCCAGCGCGGAAGTGCGCAAGGTCTTAGACGGTGGCGAGGAGAACCTTCGAACCCTCATGACGCAACTGGAGCAGGCGATCAACCTTCACGTGGTCAAGCCCGCTCCCGACAAGAAGAAACCGGAACCGGGGAGAGCCGAAGCGATCCGGCGGACCGACGGAGGCACCGGTGCTGTGACGACATTTCCATGAGGACTCCGCGGCTCCTCTCCCGAGACGGTACGCCGCGCGAGTTCGTGCGGCGTGCCCCTGCGCGACGTAACGATCCCGTCATTCACCTAATCCGGCTACGCCGGATTAGGTTCCAAGCGTAGACCGTGCAGGTGCAATGCTATAGGTACTGCCGTGATTGCTGATGCGTCCAGACTGCTGTAATCAGGCGCTCAAACCACCTAAGCAATTTGAACGACCTCGGGGTACTCGATCTGACAATCCAGAAGATGCCACAGCAATGGGACGACCAAGCGGAAGAGCTACATCCATCACCGCGAGCACCAGGTGACCGCGGTGACGGAACAGCTCGCTGCAGGGATCGAAGCGGAGAGTCGCAGAGCGGAAGCAGAACGATTGGCAGCGAATGAATCAGCGGAAACGTCAACTGGCGCGGGTTTCGGAGGCCGATTTCTCAGTAAACCTAATGAACATAAAAACGTTGTGCCAGCGATGGTAAGTTGAAACAACTGGTGAGCGCGGCAGGATTCGAACCTGCGACCCATGCCTTAAAAGACCACAGGATTTGGGCCCTGCCGCGTATTCTCAATCACTTACGGTCACCGCAAACCTCGTAAAATGCCCTTGAGGGCTGGTAGTCGGGTCTTAATTGACATCTTAATTGACATTGGCGCTCTGAAATTTCCCGAGCGAATTGGGTAACTTGGAGGCGGGTCAGTGCGTGAACCATACTACCAGGCGCTGAGGTCGAAACGTGATTCATATTTGCGGGCGGATGGTGAAGGTACAGACGGGAACCAAGTCGCAGAGCGTGAACATCTGCAGTAGCGCGAACATCCACGGACAGTACGACTGGATAGTCCGTCTCCGTCCGCCTTTCATCTCCACGGAGACGCTTCTCAGGCAGAACTTCGGGTCGATCGAGGATCTGGTCCGATACCTAGAACTTCACGACTTCGGCAAACTTCGGCAAGATAGAGCGAACACCGGCAATTCGGGCTTCGGGTTCAACTCAATTCCTGTCGAACATGGCGCCGACCGCACCGGACAGCCCGCACTCTCTGGTGGAGTTGTTCCAGTCCGCTGAAGTTAACAGTTTTACGTCATTGTCGCTAGCGGCGGACGCCTTGTCGGAAGACGATCTTCTTCTCAGATTTGAACATCAACGTAAGGCTGCACCGCACCGGGGACAGCACCGGCCCTACTTCGTTGTGCCAATCCACCTCGTTCTAATGGACGATCTGCAAGGGAAAAAGCTACAGGTCAAGCAGACGGTTCATTTCAAGGTGCGCCAGGATCTCGTCGTTGCTTCCAAGCTCATTGTGCAAACAAGCACCGAGGCAATTGGACACATTGACTCAATATCAAAGAGCGGTCTCTTGGGAAAATCAGGAAGGCTTGTGTTGCAGTTCGACGATGTGGACACCGTCTCAGGTGCAAAGATCCTATTGCGGGGCGGAACTGGGGTTAGTGGAGGAGAGGGTGGTGCACTCACCGCGGTATCGGCTCTTTGGTACGGTCCAGACGCAAGCATGTCTGTGGGAACGGTGATCAATGCCTATGTCAACCAAGATCAAAGGATACCGGTCCCTTAGAAGCCGTTCCAAGTATTGTCTATTCCCGTGACCGATTCGTGACTATCGGGCCGTCACCAGACCTCACCGCCCGCCTTCAAATGATCTCGATGCCTCCGGCAATCTCTACGGCACAACGTTTACCGATTGGTTAGCCTGCAACCTACGTGTTCGGTACGGATGTGCGTTAGTCTTCGAGCTCACGTCTAACGGAACTGGGGGCTGACTCCGCCGTCCCTTCGCCTTGTCCGATCAGACACCATCGCAAACTCGTTTTCCTCCTTATCTCCTCGGTGCGCAACATCGAAACCTTCTTGAACGAGGTCGCCAATCAGACTGGCAGCGCGGGGCTGACCTTCAGTGCGCTATAGAAAGGAAACCCTTAAGTCTGATGACCTCGCCACTTTGGAAACCCAACGATCCGAGCTCCTGGAAGAGTTCCTCCGCTTGGGTGATCTGAGACCCGGCTCCATCACTGCGGTGACCCGACGCTGCGGCAAGCCTTCCTGCCACTGCGCTAAACACAACGACCCGGGACATGATCCACAATTTCGCCTCACCCGCCGCGTGTCCGGCAAGACCGTGACGGAGACCTTTCCCAATCCGACCGCGCTCCGCAAGGCGCAGCAACAAGTCGCCGAGTTTCACCGCTTCCAGAAGCTCAGTCAGGACCTAGTCGCTCTCAACGACAGGATCTGTCGACTGCGCCCGGTCGCGCAGGAACGTGGGGGCTGGACGGAGCAGGAAAAAAA
>Ga0182015_10003313_pt1 | contig 18204 bp, 20 predicted proteins | sample 712P3MmetaG_FD_120478 | JGI IMG/M metagenome (GOLD analysis project Ga0182015, IMG submission 120478) | Permafrost microbial communities from Stordalen Mire, Sweden - 712P3M metaG | ecosystem: Environmental > Terrestrial > Soil > Wetlands > Permafrost | place: Sweden: Stordalen | collected...
GGCATCTCGCGCGATATTGAGTTCGATCTGCGCAACGATCTTTTTGCCCACCTGGAAACGCTTTCTTATTCTTACTATCAGCGCATGCGCACTGGCGACATTATGGCCAGGATGACGAATGATTTGAATGCGGTGCGCATGCTGATGGGCCCGGCAATCATGTATTCGGCGAACACTCTGGTGTTCACGGCTGCGGCCCTGTGGTTCATGGTGCACAACAGTCCAAAACTGACGCTGTTCGCCTTTCTGCCGTTGCCCATCGTCAGCGTTACCATTCAATACTTTGGACGACGGATTCATGAGCGCTTCGAAAGAATTCAGGCGATGTTCTCCGACATTTCGGCCCGGGCCCAGGAAAATTTTTCGGGGGCGCGCGTGATTCGCGCTTACGTGCAGGAAGAGGCGGAAATTGCGTCCTTCGAAGCTGCCAACCAGGAATACGTTGCGCGCAGCTTGAAACTAGTGCGACTGATGGGTATGCTCTGGCCCACGCTGGAGTTCATGCTTGGCCTGGCGCTGGTGCTGGTGTTGTGGATCGGAGGTCGCGAAGTTTTGGCTGGGCGCATGCAAATCGGCGCGTTCACCGCATTCAACATTTACATGATGCAACTCACGTTCCCCATCATCGCTCTGGGATGGGTGGTCAACATTTTCCAGCGGGGAACGGCTTCGCTGGTGCGGCTGAATGAGATTTTGCAGCAACCGCCTGAGATCAAGGATGAGGCCGACGCGAAGGCTCGGCAGGTGGAAGGGGAAATCGAATTCTGCGGCCTGAACTTTGACTACGAGGGCAAGCGCGTGCTGCATGACTTGAACCTGCGAATTCCGGCGGGCAGCAGCATGGCGATCGTGGGTCCGACGGGCTCGGGAAAAAGTACGCTGGTCAATTTGATTCCGCGCGTTTACGATGCGGCTCCGGGAATGGTGCTGGTGGACGGACGGCCGATCCGAGACTTTTCTCTCGCGTCGCTGCGGCAGAATATCGGCTTTGTGCCGCAGGAAACATTTTTGTTTAGCGACCGCATCCGCGAAAATATTGCGCTGGGCGTGGAATCGGCCGGCGATCAGGAGATTCACGACGCAGCCGATGCAGCCAATATCGCGGCAGACATCGAAGGCTTTCCCGACCGCTATCAAACCATGGTCGGCGAACGCGGCATAACGCTCTCCGGGGGACAGAAACAACGTACCGCAATCGCCAGAGCTTTGATCCGCAATCCGCGAATTTTGATTCTCGATGACGCGCTCTCTAGCGTGGACACGCACACCGAAGACAAAATTCTCAATCATTTGCGCGAAGTGATGCAGGGCCGCACCACCATCTTCATTTCCCATCGCGTTTCTACCGTGCGCAATGCCGACCGCATCGCCGTGTTGCACGGCGGCAAGATCGTGGAACTGGGCACCCACGACGAACTGCTGGCCTTGAACGGCTACTACAGCGACCTGTATAACAAGCAATTGCTGGAAGAGGAACTGGCGGAAGTCTAGCGTTGCGGACGACGTACCCCGGAAAATTCAACCCTTCTCATGCAGCGAATCGATGCTCCGGAGATTCTCGATTCTGACGCCTGTTCGCCGAGCGACGCGCAGGCTGTGTTAGAAGCTATCGGCCGCGTCAATCGATGGTTCGGTGGGATCGCCACCACGCAGAAAATGGTGGAACGCGTCGCGCGGGCGACCGGTATGAATCACTTCTCGTTGCTGGAGGTGGCCGCCGGGCTGGGTGAAGTTCCGCAGACGGTGCGAGCGAATTTAGCGCGACATGGAATCACGCTGGAGGTAACTCTACTCGACATCGCAGCCTCGCATCTGCCTAAACGAAATCCCACCGCGAATCATGGCGGAAAAAATCAAAGCGTAGTGGCCGATGCGCTCGCTCTTCCTTTCGGCGATGGAGCATTCGACCTGGTTGGTTGCAATCTTTTTGCGCACCATCTGGGCCCGCGGAGAGTGCAGCAATTCGTGGGCGAAGGGCTGAGGGTGAGCCGGCGCGCGCTGCTGATCAACGATCTTGTCCGGCATCCATTGCATCTGTTTTTGGCGTATGCCGGCTATCCCGTTATTCGCAACCGGGTGGCGTGGCTGGATGGGCTGACTTCGGTACGCCGCGCATATATGCCGGATGAAATTCGAACTATGCTCGCCTCCGAATTTTCGGGGGCGATCGCTCCGCAAGTGGAGATTTCCCGTCATCACCTTTTTCGCATGGGTGTGATTGTGTGGAAGAATGCGGCCGAAGAGAAGAACTAGCTAGCGGACGACCAAAACTTCGCGAACGTTATCGCGGGCGAGAAAGAATTTGATGGAAGCAAAGTCGCGGAAAAGATTTTCGATGTGACGGTTGTTGAACACGCGTTGCAACTGGAAGCCATCCGAAACGGCGGTGTGCACCGCGCCCGTAGGACCGCGCCGGGCTTCGCGGCGGAGCACAATCTTCTGCATCTCAAGCGTGTCCGCGCCGACGATGTGGAAGCGGTGGCAGGGCGCATCGGGGCCAGCGTCGCGGGTATGGAAGAACGCCAACAGCATGCCTCCTGGCTTCAGCACGGACCACAGTCGTCCGACCACAGGCTTTACCAGGCTCTCATCCAGATAGTCGGGCAGATTCCAGCAAAACACGACGTCGAAATGAGCGGCTGGGTAAACCAGGTTGTCGGCAAGAAATTTTCGGCTGTCGAGAATGGTATTTCCCTGCTCGTCTTTGGTGACAAGTTCGGGGTCGGTGGAGGCAGTTAGCAGATCTTCGCTGTAAATTCTGTGGCCGTGTTCGGTGAAGTGGCGGATGTTGGTCGGCGAGGTCGATCCCAGATCAAGCACGCACAGGTTTTCTGCGGATTCCCAGGAGCGCGACAATTCACCCAGCCCGCTGGAGCGGCGGGTAAGTTTTTGCGAGCCCTGCGCCGGGACGGTCTCCGGTCCGGATGCACCCCGAAAGAGTTTCATGAAATTCTGCGAGACAGACGACAACTAATTTCCTAACTCTTGATTCATCCTAACTTAACCTAATGCACAGCTATCCGGTGCAACTACTTCGCATCCGAGCGGTGGATATCGACTTTGCCTCTCAGGAAAGCCCCTTCTTCAATGGAAATGCGCTGCGCCGTGATATCTCCGTTCACGACGGCGGACTTACGCAGGTCCACCCGATCGCTGGCCTGGATGTTTCCATCCAGTTTTCCCTGCACCACGATCGCTTTCGCGTCGACGCTTGCCTTTACTTGGCCATTGGGACCTACGGTAAGGCTATTGCCCTTGAGCGCAATGCTGCCCTCCACCTGGCCATCCAGATAGAGATCCTCGCTGCCCGAAAGCTCGCCTTTAATAACTACCGATTTGCCGATTTGTGCCAAGCCGCTGGCTGGTGTGCTCATGGGACGCGCTCTCCTGGTTTCTCAAGACTGTTCGATCAAGATTAGTTCAACAGGATCATTGCAGCAAGATCACTGCGAGGTTCGCTGCGAAATCAGCATTTTACGCGAGGATGCCGCAAACTCATGCCCTATAACGACTATACGCAAGGCACGGAGTGCGCGGCAAGCCTGCCCGGCCCTCGGGAAATACTCAGTTCCCTGTAGAGATCGCCCGCCGCTCAAGTTGTTACACTTAAGACATGAGTAACTTGAGGCCGATATGACCGGTTATCGTCAAAGGGCTTCGCGAACGGCCATTGCGGTTTTGTTGGTTGCCGCGCTGGCCGGCGTTTGCGTTGCATCCACCGCGTCCGCGGCGCCAGCCCCCGACCTGGATCCGGCTTCTTGTCTGGCATTAGTGCGGTCTGCGGTTGCAAACGAGGTCGCGGCCAGTAACGACAATTCGAAACACATGTTCCGGTCGCGCAAGCAGACTCCACAGGGCTCTCAGACCCGGTTATACGTGGAGACGCGGGAGGCTATGGCCGGGATGACCATTTCCCACAACGACAAGCCGCTCACTTCCGACCAACTGGAGGGGGAGAAGAATCGGCTGGCGGGCTTGGTGAGCGATCCCGAGCAGCTCCGGCGCAAACATTTGCAGGAACAAGAAAATGCAGAGCGTACGCTGCGCATCGTCAAGGCCTTGCCGAATGCTCTTCTCTATCAGTACGACGGCGAGGAGAACGGGACCGCAACGTTAGGCGAGCGGGGGGGGCGCCTGGTGCGTTTAAGATTCACGCCGAACCCTGCTTATCAGCCACCTTCTCACGTAGAATTGATTCTGGTCGGGATGCAAGGATTTCTCGTCATCGATCCGGCGACCCGCAGGATCGCGCTGATCGACGGCACATTGTTCAAAGAAGTCGGTTTTGGCTGGGGAATTCTCGGGCATCTCGACAAGGGTGGACATTTTCTCGTCGAGCAGCGGGATGTGGGAAATGGGTGTTGGGAAATTTCCCGCTTATCCCTGAGCCTTACGGGCAAGATTTTTCTATTCAAGAATCTTTCATATAGGTCGGATGAAGTATTCAGCGACTTCCGAAGTATTCCCCCCGACACCACCTTTGCTCAAGGAGTGCAGATGTTGACGGAGGAAGCCAAATTAGCGCAGAACCGCTCTTCCGTGACACTGAAGAGCCAGAGCCCCACGCAGTGACCGTATACGACAGCCCGGCTTCGCCAGAATGATCAACGCTTCTGCCGGTCACGCGCCCGCGCGAACCGTTTCTTTCCTGACCGTTAACTTTTCGATCAGATCTTCTTTAATCCGATAGCCCGTCCCCGGCTGATCGCTGATCGCGATCATGCCTTGGGAGGAAACCTGCACTTCCGGTTCAATGATGTCTTCCTTCCAATATCGCTTGGAGGCAGAAACGTCCCCCGGCAGATGGAAATTCTCGAGTGTGGAAAGGGCGATATTGTGAGCGCGGCCGACGCCGGATTCCAGCATGCCTCCGCACCAGACGGGAATCCTTTGCGACTGGCAGATATCGTGGATTTTCTTCGCTTCGGTAAAACCTCCCACCCGTCCAACTTTGATGTTGATGATGCGGCAGGCGCCAGTCTCCACGGCGATGGCCGCGGCCCGCGCGCTGATGATCGACTCATCCAGGCAAATGGAGGTGCGCAATTCTTTTTGCAGGCGGGCGTGGTAGAAAATGTCGTCGTCCCAGAGCGGCTGCTCGATCATCAGCAAATTGAACTGATCGAAGGTGCGAAGGTGCTCCACTTGATCGAGCGTGTAGGCGGAGTTGGCGTCGCAACTGAGTGCGATATCCGCCCAGCGGTGGCGGATCTTCTCCAACACGTTGACGTCCCATCCGGGTTTCACTTTCACCTTAATTCGCCGGTAGCCTGCGGCCAGTTCGGTCTGAATCTTGTCGAGTAACTGCTCGACCGAATCCTGAATGCCGATCGAGACCCCGCAAGGGATTTCCTTCCTTATGCCACCCAGGAGCTTCCATAAGGGCTGATTTTTCTGTTTCGCCTCGGCATCCCACAAAGCGTTTTCGACAGCGGCTTTGGCCATGCGGTGTCCGCGAACCTTGGAGCAAGAACTTGCACTGTCACGCGCCGAGTCGAGGTCGCGACCGAGCAGCGCGGGGGCAAGGTAACCAGTGATCGTCGGCCAACTGCTCTCGATCCACTCGCTGCTATAGAAAGGATCTTCGCCGGCGACGCACTCGCTCCAGCCGTCCACTCCATCGCAGTGGGCGGTGAGCAGCAAGATGCGGCGGCTGTAGGTGCGTCCAAAACTCGTCTCGAAAAAATGAACGAGCGGCATGTGAATCTCGCGGAGGGTGATGGCTTCAATCTTCATAATTTGCGGTCAAAAAGCAATTTCACCACAGAGCCCACAGAGTCACAGAGAAAACGATTTTCGCATTTCTCCTCCTAAAGATTGTCTCTGTGACTCCGTGCCTCCGTGGTGAATTATTCCTGCGACGCGTACGACCATTTCTCGTCCCAATTACCAAGGAGAAACTTGCCGTTGCTTTGGGGGTCGCGTTCGTAGCCCAACACGGCAAGTCCGTCGTTAAATGCCCGTAGAAATTCCTCGCGATTGCGCTCCTGCAATTGTTTCGCCTTGTTTCTGGTGTCCGCGGCAGCCTTCCACTCGTAGATCTCCGCCCGAACGGCAATCGCTCTTTCCTGCTTAAATGGCGGATTCTTTCCGGTCGCCAGCAAAGTTTCCACCCGTCTCGACTTCAGCCACCATTCGGCAATAAGCCGATCAGTCGGCAATCCACCCTGCAGGGGCGACGACGTGATTCCGTACTGATTGATGTTATAGCGGCGCGCAATCGCTCCCAGTTTTTCAATGTTCAGATAAGCGTTCTTGATCTCGAGGGGATCGAAGGTCCACTCAATCAACTCTATGCCGCGCGCGAGTGCGTCTTCGCGCTGCAGCAGCTTGAGCCGGCGGCCCAATCCGCTGTTGCGGTACTCCTTGCTGACAGCGAGCATGTGGGAGTGAAGATAGATGTGGCCGGAGCGCGTGCCTGGCACCGAAAGCGCAAAGCCAACCATCTCGGCCCCCGCGAAAGCTCCCATCACTTGCCCGCCAACTTTTTCGGCCACGACGAACATGCGAAGCGGAACCAGTTCCGCATCTGTGAAATTCCAGATTTCTTTTTGGAGTGCGACACACGTTCGCAACTCTTCGATACCCTGACAGCGGCGGATCACGACGGCATCCGGGCTCAAGCTTGTTTCTCCTGTTGCTTGGCCTGTTGCCATAGAGATTCGAGTTCATCCATCGAAGCGTGTTCGAGAGTGTTTCCGTTTTCGTGAAGGCGTTGCTCCATCCATTGAAAACGGCGGCGGAACTTGCGGTTGGTCTTGCGCAGCGCGGATTCAGGATCGAGTGAGAGATAGCGGGCGATATTGACCAGCACGAAGAAAAGATCGCCAACCTCTTCCTCCAGCCGAACCCGTAGATTTTCTGGAACGGCCTGCCTCCCAGATCCGGCAACTCCGCGGCCTTCCGGGCGCGGGCCGGGAGCGGGAAACTCTTGCAGATGCTCACGGAGTTCAGCTGTCTCTTCCCCGAGTTTGTCGAATAAGCCGTCCATGTTAGGCCAATCGAAGCCAACCTGCGCCGCGCGTGAACTCAGCTTCTGCGCCTCCAACAACGACGGCATCGCCGAAGAAACACCGGCGAGAATCGGAACGGGAGCCGATGTCTTCCCTTCATCTGGTGCTTTCTTCTCGCCGAAGCGCTTCTTTCGTTCTTCGGTCTTCAACGCTTCCCAGTTGCGCTTTACGTCGGCGGCAGTGTCGGCTCTGGTATCACCAAATACGTGAGGGTGCCGATTCACAAGCTTGTTAGAAAGCCGATCGAGAACGTCATCAATAGAAAACGTTCCCTGCTCTTTGGCCATTTCTGAATAGAAGAGCACTTGCAGCAGCAGGTCGCCGAGTTCGCCGGGAAGCTCGTTCCAGTCGCGATTGTCGATCGCCTCGAGAACTTCGTACGTCTCTTCCAGCGTGTAGGGCTTGATGGAATCGAAAGTCTGTTCGCGATCCCAGGGGCAACCCCCAGGAGCCCGTAGGCGCTCCATGATGGCGACTGCGCGTTCGAAACGATCACCCGTCGTGGACATTGGCAACCACTCTAAATGACCCGCCGTACCAGGGCAATGCGCGTGCAGGACGCTTTACTAATAGCGATAAACCGTGATTCCCGCCGCGGCATCCTAATAAGCGCTAGCACTCAAAACTTCAAGGAGAATTCGATGACCAATGATCTTCGGGGGAAAACCATAGCTATTCTGGCCACCGACGGCTTCGAGCAGGCGGAACTAACCAAACCGAAAAAAGCACTGGAAGAAGCGGGGGCGCGTACCCAGGTGGTGCCTCCCATAGAGAAAAAGATCCAAGGCTGGGACAAGAAAGATTGGGGCGACGACGTACAGGTCGACGTTCCGCTGAAGTCCGCCGATCCTTCCCCGTACGACGCGCTGCTCTTCCCAGGGGGAGTGATGAACCCGGATCACTTGAGGATGAATCCCGATGCGGTAAGGTTCGTGAAACACTTCTTCGAGCAGGCAAAGCCGGTGGCGGCGATCTGCCATGGGCCGTGGATGCTGGGGGAAGCGGGTGCGGTGCAGGGCCGGACGCTTACTTCGTGGCCTTCCCTGAAGACCGACCTTCGAAATGCGGGTGGTACCTGGGTAGACGAAGAAGTGGTTTCGAGCAACGGAGTGGTTACGGGTCGCAAACCTGACGATATTCCTGCATTCAATCGCGAGATGATCGATTTGTTTTCCCAGGGTGCCGACGCAAGCGGAAAGAGTGAGCGCAAGGTTGCCTAAATCCAGGCAAGCAGCTAGATGCCGGCCCAGTTGCATTCGCAGCCGGCCGGTTAGGTCGCCAGTCAAAACTTTTCTCCAGGCCAGTCCCACTTTTGGTCAGGCAATTTGCAGCACCAAGGTGACCTATTCGTTGCCAGCAACTGGATGCACACTCTATCGGTCGCAGTGTATGGGCGCGAAGCTGAACTTTTAGTAACCTTACTAACGGTTACTCTGGTGTTGTTGCATCCATCTCTATGGTGTTAACAGCAAATCCCCGGGCCAGCCTGGAGGGCCAGCACTTCCACCTGGTGGTGATTGGCGGCGGCATCAATGGCGTCGCCGTGGCGCGAGAGTGCGCTCGCGCGGGCAAGTCGACATTGCTGATCGAACAGAACGACTTCGCCTCGGGAGTAACCAGCCGCTCGACTCGGATCATTCACGGCGGCCTGCGCTACCTCGAGCACGGCGAATTAAGCCTGGTGCGAGAGTCGTTGCACGACCGCGAAAAACTGCTTCGGGAAAAATCTCATCTGGTTCATCCCTTGCACCTCCTGCTGCTCCTGAACGAAAACAGCGAACGCAACGCGATGAAAGTGCGCGCCGGACTGTGGCTTTACCAACGCATGGCGGGAAAACCGCCAAGCGCGGGCACCACTGAGATGGAATTGAAACAGCTGGAGCGGGTGCTGGACGCGGGACATCGCTGGACCATCTTCGATTATGAAGATGCGCAGTGCGAATTTCCGGAGCGACTGGTCGCCGAGTGGCTGATGGAAGCGGTGGAAGCTGGAGCCGTCGTCCGCAATCACATGGAAGCGCTCGCGGTGAATGTGGCTCACGGCCGTATTCACGGCGTACTGCTGCGGGATCAGATTACAGGCCGGGATGAACGCATCGCTGCTAGCTGGGTCATTAACTGCAGCGGACCCTGGGCCGATCGAGTTTGCCAACGTTCGTCGATCCGCACGACCAAGCCAATGCTGGGCGGTATTCGCGGATCCCACATCGTTCTGCCCCGCTTTTCAGGCTCGCCAGCCGCGGCGATCTATACCGAGGCGGTGGACGGCCGTCCGATCTTTGTACTTCCCTGGAACGACCAAGTTCTGGTGGGCACGACGGAAGTTGCCGATAACGGCGATCCGGGAGAAACCGTTCCCTCGGCGGACGAAATCAACTATCTGGTGCGTTCGGGGGCGCAACTGTTCCCCAAGGCCAAGATTTCGGCGCAGAACGTAAAGCACGCGTTTGCCGGAATCCGGCCGTTGCCCTATTCTCCGGGTAATCGACCTTCGGCGGTGACGCGGCGGCACATCCTGCACGATCACGCTGATGACGGCGCGGCGCGCATGATCTCTGTCATCGGCGGCAAACTTACAACTGCGGCTTCGTTAGCCCGTGACTGTGCGCGAAAAATCGGGTTACCGGCCACAGAACCGGGCACGATTGCAACGGGACCGGGGCCGGCTCTCGATCCTATGCTGGACGACGCCGTGCTGGAGATTGCCCGGATCGGGGCGGTAAGCGAGGAATCGGCGCGGGGCATGCTGGAGTGGCACGGGAAAAGAGCTGCAGACATCGCTCGCATGGCGCTGGTGAGCGCCGAGTTGCGGGCGCCAATCTGTCCTCATTCTTCGCATGTGATCGCGGAGGTGGTGGAGGCCTATCGCAGAGAGTACGCTGTGACATTGGCCGACGTCCTGTTACGCCGCGTGCCGGTGGCATTGGGCGCGTGCTGGTCGGAATCGTGCAGCCGCGAGGCGGCGTTGCGCATTGGCGCGGTTCTCGGCTGGAACGACCATACAATGGGCGCCAACCTGGAAGCTTTTGAGATGGAGCGTACCGCTTTCTTGCGACCCGTGCCAAAAACCGAGGCGGCGCTCGAAGCCGCGGCAGATTGATGCCTAAGTCTAGTCTTCGGATTTTGGCCGGCGATTGCTGAGGGCAGCGAGGCGCTTGGGATCGTCTGAGACGATACCGTCCACGCCCCACTCAACAAATCGTTGCATCTCTGAGGCTGCATTCACAGTCCACACGAAAATCTTCCCGCCTGCACCTTGGATCTTGCGGATAGTACTTTGCCGAACCAGACTATGGTGCAGGATTACATATCGCACCGGCATCGCGCGCCATACTCGGAACTGCGCTGGAGTTTCGCAAATCAAGCCGAGCGGGATTGCAGTGTCCATGTCATGAATTGCCTCTAACACTTCCGGAAGAAATGAAGACACCACACAGCCGCGAGCCGGCGGATGTGACCCCAACAACTCCAGCGTGATGCGTTCCAATCCTGGGACTTTAAGTTCAATATCGAGGAAAGCGGTGGTCTGATAACGTTGCAGGACTTCGTGAAGAAGTGGAAGGCCTAACTGCTGAGCCGAGGTTTGCGCGACCTCGAGGTCGCGGATATCAGCGTCGTGGCGGATGACCGGCTGGCCGTCGGCCGACAGACGCACATCAAATTCAAAGCCATCGCATCCGTGAGCGAGCGCGAGATCGAACGAATCCAGCGTGTTCTCGGGAACGGACTTCTCAGCTCTGGCACCGCGGTGACCAAGGAGCAGAGGCGGCATGGCGATCGATTCTGCCAGGTCTCAATCCAAATCGAAGTCGCGGATGGGCTTACCCGTGTCCGGCGATTCCTTGGCTTTCTTCACCGCTTCCTGGAATTTCTTTTCCAGAAGTTCGGAGGCGTGTTTTTGCGCCTCGACCGATTGCCGGAAGATGGATTCACGACGCGTGTCCTGTTCCTTCATGGCGCGGGCGGCATCTTCCATGTCGTTAAACATGCGCGGCTTCACGGCGGCGGTGTGCGCAATTACGGAACGAGTTTCCGTATCCACTTTGAGAAGCGCGCTGCAGCAGGGACAGGTGACTTCGAAACTCGGGGGATTCTTCGCCATTTTGCGCATCATACCGCAAAAATGGTCCCCGCGCTCAGCGCTGAAGTTTGATGGGGAAGATGCGGAAAACGTTCAAAAGTTCCCAGCCGAGAAGAAAGATGGAAAGCAGAACAATGAGCACCGCCATTAGCTCTCCGAAGGTGAGCCCGCGACGGTTGGGCTCGAAGCGCCGGGCAGCGAGGCTAAGAATATTGATGGTGGCGAAGCCAAACACGACCGCCCAAAGAATATTGTAGATATCGTTCCGACGGTTGGAGTGCCGTTCAAGCAATAAGACTGCCGCGATCAGCGGGGCATGCGCGAGGTTGTAAATGGAGGAGGCGGCGAGTTTAGTGCGGGCGATGCCTGCGACCACACGGGTTGTTAGAGGAAGAGCCATAGCACGCCCAATCTCACGATAGAAGACTTCCTTCACCGTGCGATGGATTGGATATTACATTTTTTCCCGCCATCGGTCACGGATGGACCGAACCGCAGGCATCACCGTTAGCAACGACTGGCTCCGAAGCGGGAAGCCTGGCGCCTAAGCCAGGCCTTTCGCGATATGTTGATCGCAAGGTTTCAGTAAGATGGAAATATGGCTGAACGGCGCGTCATCTTCTTCGATGTCGGCAACACCTTACTGTTTCCCAACCGGGCGAAGATGCTGGCCCCGATTGAGAACAAGCGCCATCCTACGCTCGAACGATGGCAAGCCCTGGAGCGCAGGACGAAGTCTGAATTTGATCAGAATATGCAGAGCGGCCGGGTGGATCAGGGATTTTGGTGGATATTTCATAGTCACCTGCTCGAAGACCTGGATGAAGCTGGCGACGGGCTGCTGCAGGAACTGGTGCAAAATATGCAGAACTCCGCCAACTGGGACCGGATTTTGCCGGGAACGCGTTCGGCGCTCGATCGAATCCGCAACAAGTTTCGTATTGCCGTAATCTCCAACGCCGATGGCAAGATCCGAGGTGTCCTCACCCGCTGCGGCATTGCGGAGTGTTTTGAGAACATTACTGATTCAGGAACGGTGGGATTCGAGAAGCCGCGTCCTGAGATTTTTGAGGCTGCGCTGAAAAGCATGAATGCGCGTGCCGACGAGAGCCTGTATGTAGGGGACGTCTACTCGGTGGATTACGTCGGCGCCCGCAATGCAGGCATGCAGGCCGTACTATTCGATGTGGCCGGAGCCTACCGTGAGCGGCAGGAACCGCGTGTGGAATCGGTAGAGCAGCTGGAAAACTGGCTGGAGCAATAACATTCTGACGTAAAATCCTCTTCATTATGTTTGATTCCACTCGCCTCTTGTTGTTTCTTAGCGCTGCATTATTGCTGGCGGTTGCGCCAGGACCGGGAATGCTGTACGTGCTGGCCAGAAGTCTGGCTGGAGGAAAACGCGAAGGAGTTCTGTCCGCGTTAGGCACGTTTCTTGGAGGCATGGTTCACGTGTTTGCCGCGGCCCTGGGAGTCTCCGTAATCCTGGCGCGATCAGCTGTGGCATTCTCAACCGTGAAGTACGTGGGGGCGGCTTATCTCTGTTTCCTGGGGGTGAGAATGATTTTCGATGCGCGGAAGCCGGAGGCGTTCTCGCAGGATGACCTCGACGCGACGCTCAGCGTGGGCGCTCGAAATCCGCTGTGGCAGGGCGTGGCAACGGAGGTGCTCAATCCCAAGACAGCGCTGTTTTTCCTCTCCTTCATTCCGCAGTTTGTTCATCGTGAGGCCGGGCACGTCTTTCTTCAATTCGTGCTGCTGGGAACGGTTTCTGTTGTCCTGAATACTTCAGCGGATCTGATTGTGATCCTGCTGTCTGGGCCGTTGGGGAAGAGGATTCGCTCATCGGCAGTGTTCCGCCGCCGGCAGAGAACCCTAACTGGCGCAATCATGATCGGGCTGGGGGCCTATTTAGCGACAAGCGAGAGCCGCTAGGCGCGGGCCTGGATCGCAAACTCCTACAACTCGACAATCTGATGGTCGAGGCAATCGATGCGCATGGAATCGTGGAGGCTCTTCAGAAGCTCGGTTCCGTGGCGAGCCACGTAATAAACGCCAGCGACACCACGCTCTTGCAGTGCACCTTCGGGATAAAGAGCCTGAAGCAACGATTCCGCATGACGACTGACGATCTCGCTGCGTCGTAACTCGGCTGCCATGGCCCGTTCCCGCAGACGGTCCAACTGATAGCGCACTTTGGAAGCGCCGGTTTGGCTGGCCTCGACGAGCGTAGGATCGAGCTTGGCCAGCGCTTCATGCAGGCTGGAAAACGATTCTTCCACCGACTTGTTCACGCGTTCGAACGCTGACTGCAGGTCCGCAGGCAGAGAACGCGCAGCCAGCGTGCGGCGCAGGGTCTCAGCGCCGTGCAGTACGTCGACGACAGAGATGTCGTATTGGCGCAACCAGCGCTGCACCTTGGGTTCAACCAGAGTGGCTGAAAAACGAGGCACAAGCGGCGTCACCCGGTGCAGAATCTTTTCGTACACGGCGCCGGCTTGAGCGAGATAGGCAGCTTCGGCTGCGCCTCCCGTGTAAGCGAGCGTGGGCAAGAGGTAGTCCTGCACTACCGGACGCAAGAGCACATTGGGGCTGAAGTCCTCAGGAGTTGCGGAGATGCGCACTAGCAGTTCTTTCGACGACAATTTCTGCGGGGCGGCCTCACTGGCGATCACAAATTCGGACGAACCGCCGTTGGGGTGACGTCGGATCGCCGTGCGTGCGCCGTTCTGCAGGATAAACAACAGAACGGAGGAAGCGGTCACCTTCACTTGCTGGTGATAGCGGGCGGCTTCGAGATCTCGTCCGCGAGCCAGCAGCGCATCATCGATCCCGGAGGCTTGCTCGACCGCCGCTCGATAGACGGGTGCGGCGACTCGATGCAGTTCGGGATCGGAAGCGTCAAGAAGGATTACGCCCCATGCCGCAAACAAACGCACATAAAAGCGGGCGAATGCGCTGCCTAAGCTTTCTCCGGGACGATAGCACTCACGCAGAAATTGCGAGGCTTCCGAATCGCCGAGCAAAGATACGGCTTCCTCCACAACGGGCAGAATCTCATCGCCCAAGCGCACCTGGCTCACCGGGGCCCCCGGAATACTGTGGCTGGAAGTGGTGAGCGTACGCAGCACGCCGTCGGGCCCAGCCATGGAGACGTGATTGACCTCCGCCAGGTCGTGATCGTACGTAGCGAGCCAGAAAACAGGGACTGCTTCCACACCTGCCGCAGTCGCTTCCTCCGCCAATTGCACGGCGGTTAGCGCTTTGTAGATGGAGAACATCGGTCCGCCAAAGAGGCCAACCTGCTGCCCGGTCACGACTGCAGCTGCGCCGCGACGCAGACGCTCAAGGTTGGCGACCGTCTGGGGTGAGGCTTCCCAGGATTTATTCTGCCGTTCGAGAATCGCGCTGACGCGTTCCCGGCGTGAGGGATCGTATTGCACGGCTGAAGCTTCGGCCTTCAACCATTCGCTAAAATGTGGGGAGTGGGGGTAAAAGGGCCGAACGTTGGGAGAATATGCAAGGAAGTCAGTGAAGAGCTGGGTCGTGTGCGGGATCCTGGAAAAGGGTAGACAGTGTGATTTCAACGGCAACACTCCTCACATCGCATATGTGTTTTGTGTTGGATGGCCTTGGTCATCGCCCGCTCAGCCCTCATGGTTGCGGAAAAACCGCAAAGCATTAGTACAGATGCCCGCAAATCGGCGCGAGATGCAAGATAATGGATGCATCGCTCGCAAGAAAGGAAACTCGCGTTGAGTGCGACCATCACCCCACTGCATATCGTAACTCCCGTGACGCTGGAAGGTTCCGTGATCCGCCTGGAGCCGATTCGCCGCGATCATGCGGACGCCTTCTGGCAAGCCGCCAAAGACGCGCTCGACGATATCTTTCGGTGGATTCCTTACCGGATGAAAACGTCTGAGGATTTCGAGCGGCTCGTCGAGAAAGCGCTGGCCGAGCAGGAGCACGGCGAATCGGTTGTCTTCGCCACGGTGGAGTGCAGGTCAGAGCGGGTGATCGGCAGCACTCGCTTCATGAACATCGACCGGGCGAATCGCCGGGTGGAGATCGGTTCCACCTGGATTGCGCCGGAGTGGCAGCGCACGGCGGTCAACACGGAAGCGAAGCATCTTATGCTGCGGCATGCCTTCGAGGTCTGGCAATGCTTTCGCGTCGAACTCAAAACGGATGCACTGAATCAACGATCGCGGAATGCAATTCTGCGTATCGGAGCGAAGGAAGAAGGCACGTTGCGGAAACACGTGATCACGTGGACGGGGCGGGTACGCGATTCGGTCTACTTCAGCATTCGGGATGCGGAGTGGCCGGAGGTGCGATCTGGGCTGGAGCGGAGATTGCGATCCACTTAAAGGGTACCCCACCCTTGCGCGTTTTTCTGTTCGCATAGGGCGGGGACTTGAATTTCGTCTCTTCGCCGCGAAGACCGTACCGCTACTTCAGCGACGCCATCTCGATGACGAAGCGATATTTCACATCGCTTCTCGCCAGCCGTTCGTAGGCCTCGTTGATCTGCTGAATCCGAATCAGTTCAATGTCAGCGGCGAGGCCGTTCTCGGCGCAGAAATCCAGCATCTCCTGCGTCTCCCGAATTCCCCCGATGATAGAACCGGCAAGCGAGCGCCGCCGGAACAGCAGGCCGCCTACCCCGACCGGCAACGGAGTGGGCGACGCTCCCACCATGGTCAACGTCCCATCCAGTTTCACCAGGTCAAGATACGCATTCACGTTGTGTTCGGCGGAAACCGTGTCGAGAATGAAATCAAAGCTGCCCAGATGCTTTTGCATCTCCGCTTCATTCTTCGAGACCACCACTTCGTCCGCGCCCAGCCGCAAACCGTCGTTGACCTTGTTCGTCGAGGTGGTGAACAGCACCGTGTGCGCGCCGAAGGCGTGGGCGAATTTCACTCCCATGTGTCCGAGCCCGCCCAAGCCAACCACTCCTACCTTCTGCCCTTTGCGCACATTCCAGTGCCGCATGGGAGAATACGTCGTAATGCCGGCGCAAAGCAGCGGCGCCGCAGCGGCGGGGTCTAGCGTCTTGGGCACACGCAACACGAAGGCCTCATCCACAACAATGCTGTCCGAGTATCCGCCGTAGGTTACTCCGCCCAGATGCTTGTCTTCCGAGTTGTAGGTGAAGGTTGGCATGCTGTCGCAGAATTGTTCATTGCCGGCGCGACAGTTCGGACAGACGCGGTCGGAATCGACCATGCAGCCCACCGCGGCCAAATCGCCTTCCTTGAACTTCTTGACTGCGCTCCCGGCCTTCACCACGCGGCCCACGATTTCATGACCCGGCACGCAGGGATAAACCGTGGGCATCATATTTTCCCATTCGTTTCGCACCTGGTGCAGATCGGAGTGGCAAACGCCGCAAAATAAAATATCGATTTGCACATCCGTTACACCCGGCTCGCGACGCCGAATGGCAGCAGGCGCAAGGCCTGAAGCGGCACTCTGCGCCGCATATGCCTTCGCCGAATATGCCTTGCCTGTCCCCGTCGAATTTCTTTCCTCAGTAGCAATGGTAGAAGTCATCTCACTCATATTAGTGTGGGCCTCCTTAACCCATAGATGGCCTACGTCGCGGCTCGGTTCCACAAAAAATCGCGACCGGCAAAGACGATGCGCGATTATATTAGGATTCAAAAAGACGGACACTTCTCACTCACAGAACACTTTAACCTTCACTTTTGCGGCGTGGTCATTCTGATCCACGTCGACACTCAAGTCGCTGAGCTGGTCAATCAGCTCTTCCAGGTTTTCGGGCTTGATCTGGCTGAGATCAAACGGAATGCCTTTTTCGTGGATTGCCACGTTGGCGCGATTGAGCGCTTGCGGCGGGATCAGACCAGCCAGTTTCACACCCGCGCGCAGCAACTGCATGGGCACTCGGACGTTGACCTTCGTCGGGCCGTCATGCCCGTCGTCTTCCGAGTCCACCTGGACGCGAAGGTACTTCGGCCGCGCCTTCGTTGCCGAATCGGAACCGTTTTGCGAGGGCGAACCAGAGGGCCCTGCTTCGAGGGCCGAAATTAGGCGTTCCGCTTCGTCCGCGCTGATCTTTCCTTCGGACAGCATCTGTAAAATCTGACGGCGATGTTCATTCATATTCCACTCCTAGAAAACGCAAATTGAAATTCCGGCGCTGGGGTGCTCGACTTCAAACTCCGCATCATGCAGCGCATACAAAATTTGCCAGCCCACGGAGAATGCGCGGAAGGGGTTCACCCGGAACGCCAGACAAACCACGAAGATCAGCGGTGATAACAGCACCGCGAGCGGCACAAGCAGCAGCCACAGCAGGATCAGCGGAACCCATAAGCGAATCGTGCGGCTTTTCCGGCCGCGTAAACTCACCACTGCCACAAACGGAATCATTGCAATGCCTCGATTTCCCGGATCGCGTCCTCTGGCGTAATCACTCCATTTCGCAGTCGTTCCAGAATTTCACTCCTCGAGGGAGTGGGGTTCGACTCTACAAACTCGAGACTTCCGGCGATCCGCGTTAACCGCGCCTTAATGGTCGGATAACTAACCCCGAACACTCGCTCCATTTCCTTAATGGAGCCGTGAGACCGGACGAAAGCGGTAATGAAAACCTGGTCTTCCAAACTCAGGCGGGCCAGTTGAGGAAGCTCGAAGCTGCCTTCGATGGCGATGTCCCGGTCCGGAATCCTGACCCGCTCAACCAGAATCCGCTGACCACGCGTCAAGTGGGTTAGCTCCTGCCAGTCGGAAGCGGATTTTCGTGGCGCGTCCATTTGTTTAATTAATTTAATACTGCCTTGTGATACAATTTGTCAATATATTACCTATAATTTATTAATTTTAATTATATTGGAACAAACGGCTTGGCGACATCCCACCGCCCTCAACGGCTGAAACTGCCCTGTGCCCAGCGTCATCTAATGGATTGACTTCCGGTTCTGCGAACCCTAGTCTAAAAACAGTTCTTTCGGAATGGCCAATCCCACCAGTGGGGGCGTCACGGCTTCGACGGAGATGCTTGCGGCCAAGAGGCATGCCGGGGTGCACACACCCGTAATCGCGTGCAAAATGATAATTGCCAATCAACAAATGGCA
>Ga0182015_10003314_pt1 | contig 18202 bp, 22 predicted proteins | sample 712P3MmetaG_FD_120478 | JGI IMG/M metagenome (GOLD analysis project Ga0182015, IMG submission 120478) | Permafrost microbial communities from Stordalen Mire, Sweden - 712P3M metaG | ecosystem: Environmental > Terrestrial > Soil > Wetlands > Permafrost | place: Sweden: Stordalen | collected...
CGCGATCCAGGTCCGACTGCGGCCCCCACTGCATCAGTATCTGCCGGTTGTACTTCGGCGTCTGGGTGATGAAACGAGCCTCATACCCTTCCACACCCGCCGCCTCGCGCACAATGTCGGGATCCCACGACTCGGCCATCCCTGGTGGCTGAGGAAACTGGGTGGTGGGGATCGGCTCGCGGCCAAATCTCGGTTCACGTTGCACTACGCCGTGAATGCCTTCCGAACTGCCGATATTGGGGACTCCCAAGCGCGGCACACCGGTCTGCGTACCCAAGCAGTCGATCTTCTCGTCGACCGTCATTAATGACAGCAGATTATCGATCCGCTTTTCCGTCGACAGACTTGGATCGTCAAACGGATAGTGCTGGAGATGCCATTGATCCACCTGCGGGACCGGTTGCTGGCGCCGTTCCTGAGCACGAACTGGAAGAACAACCAGCAGAACTTGGCACAGCAAGAATGCATCACGCTTCATCATCGTAACTCGACTTTCTCATCGCGTGGCCCTGCAGGTGACTCGTGCCGCTTGCGATCCCTGGGTGGCAAACGCACGAACCCTGCTCGGTGCCGGTTCAGCGTGAAATGGAGGAGCGACGTTCTCTGTTAGTTCACAGATTCCGCCACCTCGGCAAGCCAAGAAGTGTACGCCTGTAGGCCGTACGATCGTTATATTACGCTATGTGTCCCCGTGCTTAACTCATTAGAAGTGTCCCTTTTCGGAGGTGTTTAACTCTCGTTGAGGGCTCCGCCGTAGCGTAGCCCTGCGGAGCCGGAGGCGGAGCGTTTAGGGCGAAGCGGAGGCGGAGTCCTCAGCGAGTAACGTGCCGAGTCCTGCTTCCTGCCGGGGGCCCCCATACAGAAATGGTTTGCGCCACGGGTGATCTGCCTGGGGCTGCTTCGGGGCGACCCCAACCTAAATATACCTTGACACGTATATGCGCTGTGGAGTATACCAAGCGAATGGAATCTGTCTTCGAAATCATCGCGGAGCCGAACCGCCGCGCGATATTGAGCCTCCTGGTCTCGGCACAACAGTCGGTTGGCGAGATCGAGCGTCAGCTTCGTATGTCGCAGCCGACCGTGTCAAAGCACCTGCGAGTGCTGCGCGACGCCGGTTTCGTGGAATCCACGGTGGACGCACAGCGCCGTCTCTACCGACTGAAACCTGAACCATTTCAGGAGGTGGATGCCTGGCTGGTTCCGTTCCGTCGGTTCTGGTCCGCTCACGTAGATGCTCTCGAACGCCACCTCGACCGCATGGATCAATCAACACCAACGAAAAGGAAGACAAAGGAGAAAACGACGCGGCCCAAACCGCGAACGTGACAAAGGAGAAATGAAATGAAAATCAAAGTGACCAGCCTATACGTGGACAACCAGGACAAGGCCCTGCGCTTCTATACGGAGGTACTGGGCTTTGCCAAAAAGACCGATTTCAGTCAGGGCCCATATCGCTGGCTGACCGTGGCCTCGCCCGAGGAGGCGGACGGCACTGAGTTGCAGCTGGCGCTGAACAACAACCCCGCGGCCAAAGCGTATCAGCAGGCGATCTTTCAACAGGGCCAGCCCGCGGCTATGTTCTTCACCGACGACGTCAAGGGCGACTACGAGCGGATCAAGGCCCGCGGCGCCGAGTTCACGATGCCGCCGACCGACGTGACCGGCTCGACCATAGCGATGCTGAACGACACCTGCGGCAACCTCATTCAGCTCACCCAGCTGGCACGCTATTAACGCTAGAAGTAAGGATGACAAGGAGAAGAAGATGACCGAACTTGAGCAGTACACACCGGGTCCGGCCAGCGGGGCGCAGATACGAAAGGACGGAGAGAAGTGGACTCTCATTCTCGTCAGAGAGCTGCGCCACTCGCCGGAAAAAGTCTGGCAGGCGCTTACCGACCCGGCGCATCTGCGCGAGTGGGCTCCCTTTGAAGCCGATGGCAGCCTGGGTACGCTTGGAACCACGGTGAAGCTCACCACCGTGGGAGCGCCCACGCCGCATATTACCGAAACAAACGTGACACGAGCCGACGCTCCAAAGATGCTTGAGTACAACTGGGGTGACCACAATATGCGGTGGGAACTCCAAGCCCTTGGTGGCGGCACGCGCCTGACGCTGTGGACCAACATCGGTCACCGCTTCATCGCAATGGGCGCTGCCGGATGGCACATTTGTTTCGATGTTCTGGATCACCTTCTCAGCGGAACTGCCATCGGACGCATTGTCGGCCCCGAGGCGATGAAGGTCGGCTGGCAGCGATTGAACGCGGAGTACGCCAAGCAGTTCGGGATTGAAACGCCCAACTGGCCGCCTCAGGCGGCTCAAAAATCGTGAATCGAGTGGATCGCAAAAGAATTATTGGGGAGGATCGAGACAACTCCCGGAGCTCCGTTTACCAGAACTGGCCTCGTGGTACGAACGAGTTGCCGTTCCGTCGGTTCTGGTCCGCTCACATAGATGCTCTCGAACGCCACCTTTGGCCGCGCGGATCAATCAATAATAACGAAAAGGAGGAAGAACCCCATGGAATCGACCCTGCAGAAGCCGGCCTTGGTCGCCGCCAAGACCACACCCAAAGCTAGCACACGTTCGGTTTTTCGCTCGATTCACCTCGTCTTTAGCATTCCGATGCTCGGTTACATTTATAGCCCGTTTGACCAAATTCCAAACTACGCCCCCGCCACTCGGTTTGTCTTCGTTCCTGTGCTTGTTCTTTCGGGGTTGTGGATGTGGAAAGGCCATGTCGTTCGACGACTTCTTTCGAAGAGATCGGCCTAGCAAGACGCAATAAGACGACTCGCATGAATTCGGAGGCATAGAGATCCAATGAATCCATCGGAACGTATTGACCAGCTGATCGCAGGACTCACAGACTGGCGTGGCAAGACGCTCGCCAGCATCCGCAAAATCATCCTTGAGGCCGACCGGGAGATCATCGAGGAATGGAAGTGGATGGGAAGTCCAGTGTGGTCTCACGACGGAATAATCGCGGTCGGCAACGCCCACAAAGATAAGGTGAAGCTTACCTTTTCCCACGGGGCGAGCTTCTCAGATCCTGACAAGCTCTTCAATGCGGGCCTCAAAGGCAACGCGTGGCGAGCGATCGATCTTTTCGAGGGCGATAAGATTAATGAGCGTGCCCTAAAAACTCTCGTCCGGGCCGCCGTTGATTACAATCAGATCAAATTGAAGAGGAAAGCGGCTGCGGGCACTCGAGCGAAGGTACACAAAAGTAAAAAGTGACGAAACTTTAACTTTTTCTCGCTAAAGGATGCACACTGCATGTGGATGCATTAGTGAGTCAGCCGAACAGCGTTCACTATTGGATCGGGTCAACTCTCGAGGTTCTCGCAGCTGCCTCTCTCCAAACGAACCTCGCTCGATAGCGGGCGGATCACGGGCTATTCGGAGGTAATTATGCTGTATCTTAGCGCTTATGGGAGAGGATCCCCGCGGAACCCCGCGCCCCTAAAATGCGTGTCCTTATGATCACCGCAGGAGGTGCCCATGTATTGCAGTGGATGCGGCCTAGCGTTATCTCAGGGGCAAACAATCTGCCCGCAGTGCGGCCGGACCATCGCGGTTCATCGCGTCTTCCTGTGCGCCCACCGGTTTCAAGTTATGGCGGCTCGGTGAGAGATGGAGTCAAAGTTGCGGAATGGGTGTAGGCCTTCCCTCTCAGGCCCTGCTCATTACGCCGGGGATCGCCGTATCTCCCTTGCAACGAAAGGACCCTGAATGAATAGTTCGAAGAGCCGCGCTTGTCTCAAGCGCCCGGGTACTTACTTAATAGCAGCGATTTGCGTTGTGTGCTATGCAAGAACATTGGCTCAAACCAGCGGCACAACCGCATCCACAATTCACAAGGAGACCTCAAGTGGCCTGCGAGCCTCTACGCCGTCCCAGGCCGATGCTGTCGAGCCGAACTCGACCAAGCAGCGTTTGGATGAGGTAGCAGGCTCGTTCACCAAGGACGATGCATTCATGGGTGCGGTCCTAGTGGCAAAGGGCTCCGACATACTTCTCGACAAGGGTTACGGAAAAGCAGTCATGGAGTGGAATATCCCCGATTCTCCTGACGTGAAGTTCAGGATCGGCTCGATGACAAAGCAATTCACCGCGGCGCTCGTTCTCCTGGAGCAAGAAGACGGCAAGCTTTCCGTGGACGACCCTATCCGCCAATACCTGCCTGACTCTCCGGCTACATGGGACAAGATAACAGTTGCCGATCTGCTGCATCACACCTCGGGCGTTCCCAACTTCATCTTCGACAAACGATTCTTTGAATGGCGGATGGTTTCTCACACACCAGCGGAGGAAATGGAGCTTTTCAAAGACAAGCCTCTGAACTTCTTGCCTGGAACACAGTGGGAGTACAGCAATTCCAACTATGCGTTGCTCGGTATCATCCTGGAAAAAGTGACCGGCCAACGCTATGTGGATCTCTTACAAGAGCGCATTTTTGTACCCCTCGGGATGAAGGATTCAGGGCTCGACGACGACGACCTGATCTTGCCCGAAAGAGCTGAGGGTTACCAGCCTGGCTCGAAAGGCATCGTTCCCGTGCGTTCCCAATCAATGTCTGTGGGCTGGTCCACTGGCTCCATGTACTCGACAACTGGGGATCTGCTGCGGTGGGAACGGGGCCTCTTTGGCGGGAAGGTTCTGTCTGCGTCATCACTGAAGCAGATGACTACGGCCACTAAAGGGAACTATGGCTGCGGCGTCTTTGTGAGTCGTAAAGACGACATGGAAGTGGTTGAACACGGCGGTAGCATTGAAGGTTTCAACAGCTGCATGATTTACCTCCCAGCCCGCAATATCGCTGTCATTGCCCTGTCCAATGTAAGCGGCGATGCGCCGGATAAAATGGCTGCCAAACTACTCGACGTGACCCTGGGAAAAACGGTCACACTTGCCAAGCAGAGAGTTGCGGTGCCGATCGCGAAAGGTGAACTCTCAAAGTTTGTTGGAGACTACCAAATCTCGGCGCAGTTATCGCTCAACATAACAGCATCGGACGAGGGCCTGGTCGTGCTAGCAACGGGGCAGCCGCCGTTGCAATTCTCTTATGAAGGAGAGATCAACGGTCACCCACAGTTCTTTACGCGTGCCATGGACGCACAGATCGAATTCATACCGACTGCGACCGATCAGGTTTCGACGTTGGTTCTTCACCTGAGCGGGGCCGCAATGACAGGGAAAAGACAATAAGTTCTTCCGAGAGGGTATGTCAACCTGGCGTTTTCTTGCTCCCGAATCACGGGCACACCGGAAGTTATGCCCAGGATGGACTCTCAACGACGCCGTCCAAAAGCCGGCTTCGAGGAGACCGCCGTTGATCTCCTCCAGGCCCGTGGCGTGCACCCGACGGATGGGCGGAGGAAGAATGAGCCGCGTGTCTTCGAAAGGGCTCTCGCAAGTCAGCATCTCGCTTATCTTGAGTATCCGGGCGCAGGCATTTGAGCCCGTTCTGCCAAGTCAGAGCCCGGATGGGTCGCTAAGAATATCTGTCAATATATGACTTGACATTGGTAAGAATAATGTATATTTATAGATAGTCACAAATTATTGCAACACTACCTATACATGAGCAACAGAGCTTTATCGCTATTCGTACCGTCAGCGGTGACACGCCATGCGCGATGAATTCCGTAATCTACGCCTCAAGCAACTGGATCGCACGCTGAAGCCATTTCGTGCGGCGGCGAAGGCCCCGCGCCCCCCGAAAGGCTGGCTTCGCGCCATCCGAGAAGCAGCAGGAATCTCGGCGAGTGAAGTTGCGCGCACGCTGAAGACCAGTCGCCAACTCCCGGTCCAGTTGGAAAAGGCTGAAGCCGAAGACCGCATTACGTTAAAGAGTCTGAGAGCCGCAGCCAATGCGCTGGGGTGTGAACTGGTCTACGCGGTGGTGCCAAAGGTGAACACGCTTCACGACCTGGTCGAAGAGCGGGCGCGCACCCAGGCCAAGAAGCACGTCTTGGGCGTCGAACACTCGATGGCGCTCGAAAATCAAGCCGTGGGCCGCGTTGACGAAGCAGTGGAAGCGGAAACCAAGCGAATGCTTGGAAAGCGCGGCGTACGGTGAATCTCTTCCCTAAGGCAGAGGGCAATACGCCTCTGTCTGCCGACGAGCAGGCAGATCTCATTCCCGATCTTGCGACCCAGGAAGAGCTGAACGAGTGGGAACGACAGAATATTCTCGAAGCGTATGCGTGGGCGCTCGCACCCAACGGTCTTCGCCGCCGTGATCCTCTTGTCGAGCCGTACGTTAGAGATCTCCATCTGCGCATGTTCGATCAGACCTGGAAGTGGGCAGGGGCGTATCGCACCACCGAGAAAAACATTGGCGTCCCGCACCACGAAATCCGCGAAAGCCTCGCCACCTTGCTGGGCGATGCACGCTATTGGCTGGAACACGGAACCTATCCTCCCGACGAACTTGCAGTCCGTTTCCATCATCGGCTGGTTTTGATCCATCCCTTCGCGAACGGCAACGGCCGCCACGCGCGCCTGATGGCGGATGTGCTTGCCCAAAGGCATGAACGGCTTGTCTTCAGTTGGGGTGCCGAGAATTTGGAGCGCGCAGGCGACGTTCGTCTGCGCTATATCGATGCGCTGCAGACTGCCGACGCGGGCGATATTGCCCCCCTCCTCGCGTTCGCGCGCTCTTGAGACGCCGCAGAAAGACCCCTCGTAGTCGGTTGTCTCGAAACGGTTCAGGCCCTTAAGCTTTGAGCATTGCAGGCAGAAAAGCGGTTGCTGCGTCTCCACCGGGCCGTTGTTGAGAACGGCGCACATCTTTTTTCCTCGGGCTGACCAATATAATGAGCGCTGGAACAGCAGCGAAGAGAAACTTTGCGCATATCGGGTAGCGCCCTCCGGCGACCGCCCGTTCCGCCGATGAACAAGAGCATTCCGGCCCGGGCGCACCTTGCCGACGGCGCGGTGAGCGATGTGGAGAGGCACCAGAAGACCTCGTCAACGTCGCGGCGCGCTTGTCCGAAGTCGATGTCGGCCAGTCGCGCATAGTACGGGCCGCCGGAGGTTACCATAACGTGGTCGGTCGGGGTCGGCAGCTCGTCGACGAACTGCTCGAGGCGCTTGAAGCGGTCGCGACGAACGCCGCACTGCTTAGCGCGCCGAGCTCGCGTGCGGCGTGCTCGAGGCGTTCCGGGTTGCGGCCGGCGAGAACGACATGGGCAACCTCGGACCGCGCTCGCCTGGCGGTCTCCAGCCCGATCCCCGAACTGCCGCCGATCACGACGGTCGTCTGCCCGGCGAGCTCCGGTTCGCGGCTCATGACCTCACCTCCGAGACGCCGATGACGATGCCGTCGTAGTGGCTCACGTCGGCAGCTCCGTCCCGGCCTGCTCCGCCACCATGTACGCGGCGTACCAGTCGGGCCAGTTCGCGTCGCGCTGCCCGGTGCGCTTTTCGTGCTGCCCGTGGGCGGCCTCCGCACGCCGAAGCGCGCTCGCCAGCTCTACGGCCGACGCGAAGGTTGTCGTCGCGAGGTCGATGCGCCCGGGAAGCCGGGTCGTGATCTCTTGCAGCAGCCAGCCGTTGCCGTCCGGGTCGCTGAACGTGGCGAAGGAGCCGTAGGTGGCGTGATCGGGCGCCGGTCCGCTGACGCGACCGCGCGTGCCATCGGGCTGGAACTGAGCGCCCGGCGTTCCGGCGTGGAACGCATCGCTGACCTCGACACCGCGGGCGACGAGCTCGTCGCGCGCAGCCTCGATGTCGGAGACGACCAGGTACAGGCCCTGGGCCGAACCGGGGCCGGCCGAAGTGATGTTCGTGCCGAATTGGACCGAGCACCCCGAGCCGGGCGGCGTGAACTGGACGACCCGGAAGCCGTTATCGAAGCGAAAGTCGGCGTCGAGCCGCCAACCGAACCCCCCGTAGAACTCCTTCGCGCGGTCAGCATCCGAGACGGGGATGACCACGACCTCGAGCTTCAAGTCGACTCTCGCGTCGCGGGGAGCTTCCTTACTAGGGACTTCGCTGGTACTCATGGCTGCCTCCTGGGCGGTGTCATTTCTTTGCCTCCTATGTGTTCAAGCAGAATGGCGGATACTTTCGTTCCTCGAAGTCTCTAACCAAACGTGAAGTCAAGAACCAGAACGCCGGGATCAAGGAATTCGATCTCAAAGGTTCGGTCTACGATTGCACCTTTTTGCCGGATGAGCTGATAAAGCCGGGGCTCACGAATCTCGCCGCTGCCGTCAGGGGCGGAATCAGAACCACAGTTTTCCCCGGGCGCGGCGCCGTCCAAAATCACCTTAAAGCGACCGGGCTTACCGTCCTGGGCTGGAGCTAAAACGAAGTGCAGGTCGCGGCTATGGAACCGGTACACGACCCTGCCGGGCGCGACCTGAAGCTTAGCGCTTTCTTTGCCGACTTTCCACGATCCGCTCAATCCCCATTCGTTCAAAGCGGGATGCGGAGGCAAGCTATAGGTTTTCGTTGCATCGTGAGCCACCCGTTCGGGAGATGCGAAACGCTGGGCCTCCCCGTAGCCGAGGTAGGTTTCCGGAGACTCCTCATGGTCGATGTCCTCCGCTGCCTCGATCCCCACACCGGATACGCTGACGGCGCTGCCATCGAGGCCAGTGGCTCCGTTTTCCTTCAGAAGCTGCTGGATCACACGCTCGCACTCGACATATTCGCCTTCTCCGAAGTGGTGAAAACGAATTCGTCCTTTGCTATCGATGAAATACTGCGCTGGCCAATATTCGTTATTGAATGCCCGCCAGATTCTGTAGTTGCTGTCGATGGCGACCGGGTAAGTGACCTTTAGATCGCGCACGGAGTTCTGGACATTTACAGGATCATGCTCGAATGAAAACTCAGGCGTGTGCACACCGATCACAACCAATCCCGCATTCTTATATTTCGCCGACCAACTCTTCACGTACGGCAGTGGCCGCAGCGAATTGATGCAAGTGTAGGTCCAGAAATCGACCAGCACAACCTTTCCGCGGAGCGAGTCACGGTTTAAGGCAGCGGAGTTGAGCCAGCCAATGGCGCCACTCAGGTCAGGCATGGGCCCCTCGTCGTCAGGGGCCGGCCGAAATGGTTCGGCGTTCAGTGCAAGAACGAATGGGGCGGCGGCGATGGTCATGGCGGCAGTGCCAAGAAAGCGGCGGCGTTGAGTATTGATTGCTTCGGACACCTGAAAACCTCCATGGTTGAGTCGGCGTAGCCGGACGACATCTCAGTAATTAGTGGCCGGCGTTCTCATAACGGCCACAGCCAATCTGTTAGGCACCGATGAAGCCTCGCACCAATGCGGCGATGTCATCGGCAGCCGTGTCCAATGCAAAATGGCCCGCATCGAGGACGTGGACTTCGGCCTTTGGCACATTGCATGTGGGTGCATTAGTGAGTCAGCCGAACACCGTTCACTAGCAAGCGCACCATCGTCACCGCGACGAGGGTGATCATCAAATCCCATCCGGTTAGTGAAGATATTGTCTCGGCAGGTCGGGGAGTCGAGAACTCGAACGTCGCCCCCATGATTGCAAACAGCCAGAACACAGATCCCCCGAGAGTTGACCCAATCAAGAAGGACGGCAGCGGCCAATAAACCAACAATAGCAGGGCGGTTCCAATGACCCAGGGAGCAAAGGTCGTGCAGCCAACAGCTTTGGCACGACCGGAGTTACTGGGTGCCCAACCCACCAATTTCCTTCCCACGAAGAACATGAAGTACGGTAGGAGCACGAATCCCGCGGCCGACGCCGCATAACGAACGGCCTTCGATACATCGAGAAATGTGAACGCGAGGTTGAAGTCTCCCCCGAGGGCCGAGCCGGCCAAGGGACCGAGAAAGGAATAGACGCCCACCGTTGCCAGCATCAGGAACATAAGAGCGGACGGTCTTCGCCTGAAGCGCCGCTGATAGAGCAGCCAACATGTCACTCCCACTGCCAGGCTGAAGACGGGACCAGCGGCTGCGACGGTAGCGAGCTGTCGTGAAGTGGCTCTTGCCGGATCGGGATTCGCCCACATTTGAAAAAGGGTTGAGCTGAACCCGAGAAAGTAACTGGTGAGGGCGTGCACAGCTTCGTGAGGGGTGATGTTGAGCGCGTAGGCGGCCACAAACAAAAGCGTGGGACGACAGGCGACTCCCCAGGCGTTCGGCGCGTTCGCTTCCTGGTTTCCCCCCGCGGCTTCTGCCAAAAGAATGGTCACGTCGGTGCGAGATTACAACTGGCCCACTTTGTCCTCTCCAACCAAAACAGCCCGCTAGGTCGGCAATTCTAACTCAATCTTGCTCCGGCGTGTATGAGCTTCTACTCCTGCGAAAATATCTCCTCAGGCGGTCGGAGCGAGGGGGTCTAGCGTTACTCGGTGTCCAAGATGTTCGAGCCGCCGGACCAGGGATCGGCCGTGGCCAATCAGGAGGTAAGCGATCAGGGCGCATCGAGCAGATAATCTCTGTCATTTAGTTACAAGCCTCCACCTCGACTACTTCTTCCGCAGGACGTCGTGAAGTGAACTACGGTACGCGCCACGATCGGCGTCGCCACTGGATCTTTTGGCTTTAACTGCACCGCCCCAGAAAAATATCGTTCCCCATGCGACCAGGGCCCAGTCTTTTTCTATTCGCCAGTGCCGCGCTCCGCTGTCTTGCGCAGGGTGCTCAGAGTTTCTAAAGCATCGCGCCGCGCTAATTGTTCGCCATCTGATGGTTTTGAAAAGCCGTCTTCGATTCGGTCAAGAACGGCGCTGCGTGCCTCAGCAATTCGTTGAAGTAATTTTGCCGGGTCGGGCTCTAAGATCGCAGCTCGGTAACGTTGTTTCCACTGTGGAGCATGGACCTCAACTGGACCCGGATCTGGAGAATGAACAGTGATGGTTTTCATCGGGCACCTCAGTTCGGGTGATTGGGTTTGTAAACCGAAAACTTCAGGTACGCTGAGTTTAGATCAGGAGATCTGAACGAGTGAGAACAGACCGAGAGGGCGGACTTAACTCCGCCCTCCCGGGCGAACGGCTCCAACCCATTACACTGCTACAACTTACACTGCTACAGCGCCGGCGATCTTGTGGAAGGTCGAGTTGACAATCTCACCGGTCTGAACCCTGGGTGTTCCCTCGATAAATCTTGCCAGGGTCTTCAACACTTCGGGGTAAGTATTGGTGTTGTAAGTTTCTGAACTGGCTTTGCTGTCCCACAGACTGATGGCAGTCACATCGGTTCCGCCGGGACCGGAGAACGTAATTTCGTCCTTAAAGCCGTTCTGCTTGCGAAGTAACGGGAGAATGTCCTTGTCAAATGTTCGGGTGTAATCAGAAAGCATATTGGATTTCACATGAAAAGAGACGTTGCGTGCAAACATGTCAACCTCCTTAAGGTCGTCATTCGCTAAGATAGGGGAGGACTTCAGATGGACTGACTTAGTTCAGGGAACCTGAAATGAGGAGAAGGACTGCTCGCTCACCTAGTTCGCTGCATTTAACTGGCCCTCTGCGTCAACCGCGCAAGTTATTGTTTCGATGAGTCACAGTGCAGATCCCGCACCGCGGAATCTGGGTCCCGCTATGTAGCTTTGGCGGAAAGCAAGCCCAAAACGGCAACCTTGCAGTGGATCGGCGCGGTTCGACGCAGGGTCGGGCACCGGAAAAAGGGCTCAGCGGGGGGAACTTTCCGTCCGGTCAAGATTGCCGATGGGCATTCAGACTAGGCACTTTTCTTCGAGCCAGCTTCGTCCCAATTGGTTTCGAGATCTCCGGCTATCGCCGAGCATGTCGTTGGCGGGCGAAGGGAGGGTCTTCAAGTCCATTACGTCAAGGCTAGGCTAGGTGTTTCTGGTTGCTTGGCGTTGTGCAGGCAAGCTCTCAACTGATCGGCCAGCACATTGGCATTGGATTCGCTAAACATTCCGATGTGGTCCCCAGGAACTTCGTATGTTTCGCAACGACCGATCAGCAATTCACGCCACCCGAAGTAAGGATCGCCTGCAGACGCTATCGGCCAGTCCTTACACCGAAAAATGACGGTCGGGCACTCCAACGGCTTTGGCTTGTAAGAACTTACTGCCAAGGAAAGGATCTGTTCCAAGTCTGCTGGACCAGGCTGCCGTTTTGCAAGCGGGAGATGCTGGGAAACACGCCATAATCTCCGTGTTACTGACTGTTTGAACTCTTTCCTTCGACTGCGGACATAAACTGGGATTTCACCAATCCTTAGACTAAGCAACTGGTTGACACGAAAACGTACCCGAATCTCCACCCGCCGCAACCTAGTTGCGATCCGAGCTTTTGCGATTGGACACGGGTTCTCAGTCTCGAACAGGACGAGCAGTCCGACCCTTTGGCGCTGCGCCGTCAGTTGGCTAGCCACTTCGTAGGCAAATACTCCATCCGCGCAAAACCCGCCCAGATAGTACGGACCCTCTGGCTGCCTCTCACGTAGCGCTGAAACCAGGTGCTGAGCAAGCTCTTCCATTTGGGATGGCCCCTTCAATTGGCCGGCACATTCGGGTTTGAGGCCGATGCTATAGAACGGCTGATCTGGTCCAAGTTGAAGGGACAACGGACGCAGCAAAAAACCTGCCCCGACGCAGAAGAATATTGACTTCTCACCTTTGGGTTGGATAGGTACGGCGTAGGCTACCCTATCTCGAGCTTCTGCCTGATGAAGCAGAGCGGCTAGTTGTTCAATGGTGGCTGTGCCGAGGAGGGCGGCAATCGGTAATCTTTTGTCAAAAACCTCTTCAATTTGAGCAAGGAGGCGAACCGCGTGAAGAGAATCGCCTCCCAAGTCGAAGAAGCTGTCTCGTATCCCGATGGGACGCACATCCAAAAGTTTCTCCCACATCTCCGCGAGGATTTTCTCTAACGTAGTCCGTGGCGGAATGGTCGCGGAGGAAATCTTGCCAGCAGCAACGCCCGCGGTGGCTAAAGCCTGCCGGTCAACCTTCCCACTCGCAGTCAGCGGCCATCGATCTAGGACATAACAGCGAGTGGGAATCATGAATTCAGGCAGTCTTTGTCGTAGGAGCTCGCGCAATTCATCTGCGGACAGTTCCACATCTGGTTTCCGCACGACAAAAGCTGATAAGCGCCTCTCTCCACGTGGGTCTGTATAAGGCAGAACAACCGCATCAAGAACTCCCTCGTGGCGACGCAAGGATGCTTCGAGTTCGCCCAGTTCGATGCGGAATCCACGAACTTTCACCTGATCGTCCAACCGTCCCAGGAAATTGATATTCCCATCCGCAAGAAAACATGCCAAGTCCCCGGTCTTATAGAGCCGAGCATTGGGTTGCTTGCTGAAAGGATCAGCAATAAACCTCTGCGTCGTTAGCTCAGACCGGTTGCGATAGCCGCGTGCAACACCGGGACCACCCAGGTACAGGTCGCCCCTGATTCCAATGGAAACCGGTTGCAGATTTTGATCAAGAATGTATGCCTGTGTGTCTCCAATGGGTCGACCAATTGGGATGGAGGTAGCCGTTGCGTCAGGCTCTTTGGGGATTCGATAGGAACACGCGAATACCGTCGCTTCCGTGGGGCCATAGGCGTTAATGATCTCCACACTCGCCAAAGGGTCCCAAGCCCGGCGGATATGTTGGACCGAGAGCGCCTCACCTCCCACTAGAAGTTGCTCGAGACTTGCGAGCGCGGTCGGTTGCTCATCCACGATTGCGTTGAAGAAAGAAGTCGCCAAAAATGCGGTAGTAACTTGATGCTTCCGCAGAAGGTCACTGAGTTCGCGCACGAGGGGAACTCGTCCCGGGTAAAGAACGCATCGGGCACCGTGCAGCAGTGCTCCCCAAATGTCGAAAATCGAACCGTCGAACGTTAGTGCTGATAGCTGGAGGACTGCCTTTGTTTGATCCAGAGTGACATAATTAACCCCAAACAGAAGTCGCACAATGCCTCGATGAGTAACTTCGACTCCCTTCGGTTTGCCAGTCGAGCCAGAAGTGTAAATGACATAGGCAACGTTTTCAGAAGAGACGTGACTATGCAGGTCCTTTGTTGGGGTATCAGCAAGTTCATTAGCTGCATCGAGCCGGATAATCTCGGCGTGATTCTCAGGAAGTCGCTCGACAAATTGGTCTTCTACAAGTAAGAACCGAACCTCCCCATCTTGGAGCATGAAAGCGAGGCGCTCTCTGGGATATTCGGGGTCCAAAGGAAGGCAAGTCCCGCCCGCTTTTAGGATACCCAACAGACCGATGATCACTGCTATCGACCGCTCTGCGAAAATTCCGACTGTTGTATCCGGGCTGACGCCAAGTTTGGCGAGATTCCAAGCAAGCTGATTGGCGCGGCAATTGAGCTCCGCGTAGGTGAGGCTCTCGTCCTTGAAAATGACGGCACACGCGTCCGGAGTCCGTCTGACCTGCATTTCGAACAGCTGATGAACGCAGGCGTCCGCGGGACAAGCCGTCGCTGTCTGATTGAAATTTACGAGCATTCGCCGCCCTTTCGGCTTCACGGCTCAGATGATCTTGAGATAGCTCGACGTGTAGACCGAAATTTCAGAGTTGGACCTACGTCCCGCGCATCCTACGCTTCTCCTGCGCTCGACACAACCATTTTGCTGCCTGTTGTAACTGCCCCGAGATAATGTCACCCCCTAACTGCACCCAGACTTTGTCACCCTATAGGGATGGTAACAATGAGTCAGAAGGGGTTTCAACGAGTGAAACTCACTGAGAATACAGCAGACGGAGGCTGAGTGTACGCGAAACCTCCCGTCTGCTGCAACTGAGCGAGGGCCAGGTACAGCGCCTCAAATGCCGGTATCGACCCGATTCCGTCGGTTGGGTACGGCATGGCAATCGCGGACGCATCATGCGCTGGGCCGTTTCTGTTCCCCAGAAGCAGTTGATCTTGAAGCGCGGGCAATCTCTATGCATAACCGGGAAGGTGGTGTGAATAACAAGGGAACTGCTTTTGAACTGACCCCCTCAGACGGGGGCCGGACCGAGACGGTACTACAAAGGTCGGCTTCGTCCAGGAAGTGCGAGGGGTCGCGCGCCGGATTAAGTCTTAACCGTGACGATCAGGCCTTGCAGGAACGAAGTATCCCATGCTTATACAAGGCGGAACAGGCCGTCAGGCCTGGCTTTCAGAGGGTGTGGCAATAGTTATTTATGTTGACATGAAGACACAATGAAGGCAGAATGGCGCCTTCCTCATGGCAGGGCAAAGCGGCGGCTGTCGGTAAGAGCACTTTGTGGTTAACAGCAACGTTCGCAGATTTACAGTCCGAACCCGGTGTACCGAGCATTCAATCCTTTGGCACTCACATAAAGCTACGCGTGTAGCTCACAGGGCGAAGCTTCAGGGCGCTTTATGGAGGCGAGTTCAACCCATGGAACCTCCACGAGACTGGTACGCGCTCTACACGCGCCACCAGCATGAAAAAAGCGTTGCGCGCTCGTTGACCGGCAAGGGCCTGGGAGTATTTCTACCTCTGTATACCGCCGTCCATCGCTGGCAGGATCGGGACAAGAGACTTTCTCTGCCGCTCTTTCCTTGTTACATCTTCTTGCAGAATCCGTCGGATCGCTGGCACTCAATCCTGGCGATCCCCGGGGTGCACAGCGTAGTCGGGTTTGCCAAGCGGCCAGCAACTATTGCGACCGCCGAAATTGAGGCGTTACAGCGCGTAGTTGGAAGCTGCCTCAAGCTCGAACCGCACCCCTTTCTACGGTGCGGCGACCGAGTCCGGCTCCGGTCCGGACCGCTAGAAGACATAGAGGGATTGCTGATTCGCAAGAAGAGCACATGGAAGCTGGTGGTATCGGTGGAGATGGTGCAGAGATCGGTGGCCGTCGAGGTCGATGCATCGATGGTGGAACCGGTCGGGAGACGGAGCGCAGGAGTTGTGCCGGGATCAGTTACTGCTGCAGCGCTCGCCTAAGACTGGTCCCGCAATCGCTGCGCCCCAGCGTCCGCAGTTTGTCTCAGCCCGAAAGATTCTCTAGACCTGCGGGCAATCGGAAGTTTTGTGCTCGTTGTTCTTGGGCAGCCTGAACTGATATGAGCGAACCGGAAATTTCCATCACGAGAATTGGAGACGATACTGCGCCAGCCCTCGTTCGAGAGAGCGCCGAGGATGGAGAAAGCCTAGAGCGGAGGTTCCTGGACTTCTGGGGACTCAACGAGCAGCCGTTCGGGGTAACGCCCGACCCACGGTTCCTTTACCTCGGCCCCGCACACCGGCAAGCGCTCGCCGCGCTCACCTATGGAACGGAATTGAATCGAGGTTTCCTGACGCTGATCGCCAAGCCGGGAATGGGAAAAACTTCGCTGCTCTTCCAATATCTTGCCTCCCTGCGTAACAAAGCCCGTACGGCTTTCTTGTTTCAAACCGTTGGCGACGCACGTGATCTCATGTGTTATCTGCTCGCTGATCTCGGACTTGACGGTGCGGGCAAGGACCTCCCGGCAATGCACTCGATTTTGAACCAGCTTTTAATGGAGGAAATGCGCGCAGGTCGGCGCCTCATTCTCGTCATTGACGAAGCGCAGAACCTAGATGAGAAGGTGCTCGAATCCGTCAGGCTGCTGTCAAATTTCGAGACGCCATGGATGAAATTCATGCAGATCGTCCTAGCAGGACAGCCACAGCTGGCCGAACAGTTGGTTAAGTCCTCGATGGCGCAACTTCGGCAACGGGTTTCTTTCTCGATTCGGATCGAACCTCTCACTCGCGAGGAGGTCAATGCCTACATCGATCATCGCCTAGGGGTGGCCGGGTATAAGGGCCCGTCTCTGTTCAGCGTAGGCGCCAGAACGTTACTTGCGGAACGTAGTGAAGGCATTCCTCGGAATATAAGTAACATGTGCTTTTGTGCGATGTCACTCGGTTGGGCCACGCAGGCGAAAACCATCGACCTGGAAATGATGCGCGACGTATTGGCCGACTTGGATCCCAGACCGCCAAATCAAGTGACAGACCTTCCCGCGGAAATTCGCTGATGAGCCCAGGCAGATTATCCCGCCAGCTCTTCGTCCTCCGGAGCTCACGGTCAAGGAACCGTCCGCCCGCGGCTGGCTGGCGAAGGTTGCCGGTGCGCGTGTGGTGCTACCTGCTGTGCTGGTCCGGGGTTTCATTCAACCTCGGGGAGCGACTAGCGTTCACGTTGCACGGTATCGCGGCCGCAGCAAGAGTTCCGTGGTCCCGACGCCGGAACCGGTGTCGCTCGACCTGCCGTCACCTGTCGGCCGCGACAACTCTTAGCCTGGGCCAAGCTCGGAAGCACCCGCTGACGACAAAGTTCTGGGTGGGCCACTGCCAGGGCTGGGAAGAGCCACCCAGCTCAAGCTGGGCTCAACAATTGATTGAAATGACTTGTCTGGTTCCGGTAGGTCGACCGGTTCAGAACCGGATGTATGGTCGGGGGCTGGGCGCTTGCGAAGCCTTTTGCCACGTCTATCATCCTGTGGTTATAAGGCCGACCGGGGGTTGGAATGCCCGATGAACTGGATAATCCGGTGTTTCTAAGCTGGGAGGAGTACTGGGTCATCGCGCTTCGCCGGCGCTGGTGGATCTTGCTCCCGCTGTTTCTTGCATGGGCGGCCGTTTGGGGAGTGAGCTGGCTTCTGCCATCCACCTATCAGTCGGAGGCGCTGATCCTCGTGGAGCAGCAAAAAATCCCCGACCAATATGTGGTGCCCAACATCACGACCAATGTTCAGGAACGCCTGCAGAGTTTGACGGAGCAGATTCTCAGCCGCACTCGCCTTCAGGCCGCGATCGACCGCTTTCATCTTTATTCCCGGCCCCCCGGCCCGAACGGCCTGGTGAAATCCGGTGATCCGGTCGAACAAATGCGCAACGATATCAAGATTGAGCTGGTGGAGACGCCCGGCCGTCCGGGAGAATTCACAGCTTTTAAAATGCGTTATTCCGCTGCATCGCCCGAGCTGGCACGCAAGGTGAACAGTGACCTGACTACATTGTTCATCGCCGAAAACGTGCAGGCGCAGCGACAGCTCTCCGAGAATACAACGGCCTTCCTTGAGAACCAGCTCGCGGATGCTCGAGTGAACATGGCAGCGCAGGAAACCAAAGTAGCGGCCTTCAAGGCGAAACACCTTGGAGGACTACCCAGCCAGCTCGAGAGCAATGTCCAAATTCTGGCAGGCCTACAGAATCAGTTGCAGAACACCCAGCAGACCCTGGATGCAGCCAAGCAACAGAAGCTCTATTTGGAGTCA
>Ga0182015_10003315_pt1 | contig 18197 bp, 12 predicted proteins | sample 712P3MmetaG_FD_120478 | JGI IMG/M metagenome (GOLD analysis project Ga0182015, IMG submission 120478) | Permafrost microbial communities from Stordalen Mire, Sweden - 712P3M metaG | ecosystem: Environmental > Terrestrial > Soil > Wetlands > Permafrost | place: Sweden: Stordalen | collected...
CTAAAGAGTCTGCGTGAGAACCGGGGAAAAAGCCACAGCAGGTCCCTCCACTACGCTCCCCCGGATTTCCTGTTGAGATTGGTGGCGTTGGCGAACTTCATGCGGCTTTCCTTAACGAAAGCCGTATACGCGGATGTCGGTGAGTGCCGCGTGGCAGGAATCCGGGTGCGCTCCAGTCGGGATGACAATTTTGTTGTGCGATTTACCCATATCCTCGAAGAAAGACCCTACTTTCTTGCAAATGAATTGTCATCCCGACCGGAGCGCAGCGTAGTGGAGGGACCTGCTGTGGCTTTTTCCCCGGTTCTCACGCAGACTCTTTAGCCCCTGAACGATTGAGTGCAACCTAGTAGTCAAGGCCCGGAGGGCCGTCCGCCAAACGTGAGCCCAGCCCGGGAGGTTGGAATCAATCCCCACGATGATCCGAGCGCCGTAGGCGCGGCACTGTTTTTAACTTCCACCATGTACGGCCTTTTAGCTCCTGCGGCTCTATCAAATCAGTTGTTACATTCCACTAGTATTCTGATCAGGCTTCGTGCCCCACAATCGGAATTCCGTTTACTGAGGAAAGCTATGTGCCGCACCGACACCCCGAAGGAACTCGCCGCTAAGCCTGTTTCGCCCGGCATCAGCGCACAGAGTTTGCCCAATAAGATATCGGGCCAACTCAGCCGTATCCCTCGGCAAGCTGGCCCGTGACAACCCTCGGACTTCGTGAGCAATGTGTAGCGCGGTCTGCAATCGAGTACCCGATTTTGTCTGCCAGGCCCGCTTGCTCGCCAAAGCTCCTTTGAACGAAGCTCTGGAGTTTCCAATCTTGCAAGCCCGGAATCTTTCAGTCAGCAGCCTGCTGTGAAACTTGCTGCACTTCTCGCAGCGAACCGGTCTCCACGTCGAAAATGAAGCCGCGCACGGGGATGTCCTTGGCAATCCAGGGATGCGATCTGACTTTCTTGATCTGCTCCAGGGTATTTTCTTCGGGATCCTTAAAAGAGAAGAAGCGCATTGGAGCCGGCGAAGCATCTCCGCTGGAAGCGCTGAGCTTTGTGTTCAGCTCTGCATCGGTGAACGTCGTGAACCCGCAGCCGGTATGGTTGAGAAGCAGTATCTCGGTGGTTCCAAGTACACGGGTGGAAACAACAAGCTCTCCGAGAACATCCTCTGTTACCGCGGGTCCGCCGGTTCGGATAACGTCGAGATCGCTGTTCGGCAGACCCAGGATTCCGGAGAGGTCTGAGAGGCGAGGATCCATACAGGTCACGACTGCAAGTTTCGGGGCGGGACGCTTCCCCAGCGTTGGATCGTAGTTTTTTGCGTAATTTCGGTTTGCTGTTAGCGCCTTATCAATAATACTCATAGTGAATCTCCTTGATGGTAGATGTCGTCTGATGTCATCTCAGTGGCACAGTTAACCGATAAACGCATGCTCATTGCGGTACCGAGTCCTGCCACACCCGATGCATATTGGCCATCACATCACGCGCGCGAAAGCAAACCTATTGGACGAAGGTATCGTTCAATACCTTGGTATGGCGGGAAGGCATTCGGTGGGGCGCGTCACTGGCTGTGCATGATCAAAACGAGCCACCAGCCGCTCCAGCTGCGATCTTTGCCGGCTACCACCGGGCCCCGTGCGCACCGCCGTCCACGTGGAGCACCTCTCCGGTGACGTAGCGAGCTTCCGTGAGGTAAACGACAGCGTCGGCAACGTCTTTCGCCTCCGAGATCACACCCATGGGAGACAGAGTCTGCATGAAATCATTTTCGGTCTTGTTGTAAAGAGGCGTGTCAATAGCTCCAGGAGCTACCGCGTTAAAGCGGATGTTGCTTTTCGCATATTCGGTCGCGAGGTTCAGGATAGCCGCATTCAATCCTCCCTTGGTCATCATTGGAATGGAGGCTGGAACACCCGCGATGGGGCTGCCGGCTAGCGACGCCGTGATGCACGTCACGCTGCCGCCGGTGCCCTGCGCAAGCATCTGCTTCACCGCAAGTTGAGTAATGAAGATGAACCCTTCGAGGTTCGTGGAGACAAACGCGCGAAACTCGCCGGCGGTGTAATCCGTGAATGGTTTGATCGAGAATATGCCGGCATTGCTGACAACGTGGTCGATCGAGCCGAATTTTTCAATTGCAACCTGCGCGAGCTTCTCCGCTGTCGTTCGAAGCCCGATGTCTCCTTCGACGAGCGCAAGATTCGGTGCTGGAGTGAAGCTTTCGCTCGAAAAGGTGCGCGCGTTTCCAACGACGTTATAACCGCGATCCAGAAACGCTCGCACAACAGCTGCTCCGACGCCTCTTGAGGCACCCGTTACGATGGCTGTCTTTTTGCTCGCCATTACGATCTCCAGTTGTTATTTAACAGGCTCTTGCAGCGCCGCGGGCGGTTACTCCATGTTACGTGAAGCCGTTGACGGGGGCGTGTTCTATTGAACGAAAGTAGCGGTCGATACTTTCCTACGAGTGGAACACCGCGCCCATTCTTCCATATTTACTCCAGGCCGCAAGGCAATGTCGATGGATGCAACCGGGCTCACTCGCATATACCAAAGTATCCCCAATACCATCGTCCAATTGCCCTTCTTCCGCACATGCGGCTCAATCAAGAGCAGGAGGGAAAGATGAGCAACGCACGCAACGAAGGGAAGATACGGCTGGTTCGCCATTCCGAAGCATTTTGGAGGGTTACGTTCGACATTCCGCCCCTGAATATTTTTGGACCGGCGAACATTCCCCAACTCGAAGAAATTGTGTCATCGCTGGAGTCCGATGATCGAGTTAAGGTCGTTGTCCTTGACAGCGCGATTGCTGGATTTTTTCTTACCCACTATGACTTCCTGGCGAAGCCCGAGGAGTCTGCTAAATTCCCTGTGGGGCGGACTGGCTTGCAGGCCTTACCGGACATGCTTGCCCGGTTGAGTCGTACGTCCGTTGTTACCATTGCATCGATACGGGGGCGCGCAACTGGCGTCGGCAGTGAACTTGCCCTGGCAAGCGATATGCGCTTTGCCAGCCGGGAAAAGGCGATTCTCTCCCAATGGGAAGTCGGGGCCGCGTTGGTGCCAGGGGGCGGACCCATGGCTCGATTGCCGCGTTTGATCGGTCGCGGGCGAGCGTTGGAAGTGCTCTTGGGTGCCGACGATGTCAACGGCGATCTGGCGCAGTTGTACGGCTATGTCAATCGTTCGCTGCCTGACGCTCAACTCGACGCATTCGTCGACGCCCTCGCGACAAGAATTGCATCGTTTGACAAGCAGGCAATCGCGGAGACTAAGCGCCTGGTTGATTCGAATAGCCTGCCTTCCGACGCCGAAATTGCGCCGGAATGGGAGGCCTTTACCGTTTCTCTCGGGCGGCCCGCGGCACAGGAAAGACTTCGCGCTCTGTTTGAACAAGGCTTTCACGCGCCGGGCGATGTTGAAACCCGGCTTGGATATCATGTCGGGTTACTCGGTCTCGCGACAGCGGGAGTCGAGAGATAACGCTCGAAGCGGAATGCACTTTGAAAGGAGACAGCCATGATTGTTGCCGATGAGAAAGTTGCGATGGAAATCGCTTCGCGCCACGACGAATCGCCACGAAGTAAAGACCTTGTTGCCGCGGCGCGATCGGGGTCTTCCGCTGCCTTCGCCGAACTTAGAGAGATCTATGCGCCACGAGTCTATCGCAAGCTTCTGACTATGACGAAGAATCGGGAGGATGCCGAAGACGCATTGCAGGATACCTTCCTGCAGGCATACAAGGCGCTCCACACCTTCGAAGAGAGATCAAGCTTCTATACCTGGGTCACCCGGATTGCGATTAACTCTGCGTTGATGATCCTTCGTAGACGCCGTACGCGCGCGGAAGTATCCTTCGACGGCCCAGATGAAACAGAAGAATCGATTCCTCGTTTTGAATTCAGGGATAACGGTCCGAGCCCTGAGCATATTTGCCTTCACCGCCAGAGCTATGCCTGTATGCTTCGATCCATCTGGAAGCTTCAGCCGCGGCTTCGTCAGGTCATCGAGATGCAGATGATGGGTAGCTATTCAATCAGAGAGCTTGCACAAGCGCTCGAAATATCCGAAGCCGCTGTCAAATCCAGGCTTTCCCGGGCCCGTGCGCGGCTGGCCTCGGCTCATCCCGTCAGGGGGTCGAGATTGGACCCACATGTCGAGAGTCGCTCGTTGCCTTCGCAACGCGCTGTATAGTGCATGTGGCACGAAGTTCGGCCGTCGATGCAAGGGTACTTGATCCGCTACGAGCAAGGGGCTGTCCGCACGTGCCATCTTCATGGGAGGGAGTCCACAATGCGTTCTGACATTGTTCCGGGGAAGACTTTCCCCGACTATCAGCTGCCTGATCACACGCGCACACTGCGGAAACTCAGCGAACTACAGGGTGATGATCCAATGATCCTCACCCTCGCGCGCGGTAATTACTGTCCTAAGGAGCACCAGCAACACCTGGAACTGGCCTCGTTCTATCCAAAAATCGCCGTGGCCTACACGCAGATCGTTACGATCTCCACCGACGTCCATCACACGCTACAGGAGTTTCGAGCCTCCGTCGGTGCCCAGTGGACGTTTCTGTCCGATCCTGAACGAACGGTGCAGAAGGACCTCGACATCCAGGAGTACACCGATCCCGAGAACGATCCGATGATCCCGCATACGCTCGTGCTTAAGCCAGGCCTCGTCATCTACTGCATCTACAACGGCTACTGGTTCTGGGGGCGGCCCTCAATCGCCAATCTCTGGGACGACCTTCGCGCCGTCTCAAGCGAGATCCGTCGCGACTGGGATCTGGGCGCCCCAGGGCTCCGCGATGCATGGAACAAGGGCGACCGATCGCCATTTCACGGCTGGAACAAAAATGCGAAAGCGACACCGGCTGGACCAAAGGAAACGCACTGATCCGGGAAGCGGTCATGCGGTATTCATGAGCTTCACAACCGAGTGCAGGTCATACCAAGGTAGCGATCGATACTAACGTCCTATAGATCGCGCTGTGCTCCGTCTGGCTTAATCTAAAGCATGTATTGGATTCAAACCACTCGCATGAGTGGTTAATAGGAGGAGCGATGAAGGCGACAAAGGAACTCCACGATCTCGGGCAAAGCCTGTGGCTCGACAACATTACGCGTGACTTGCTGGACAACGGAACACTGAAGCGCTATATCGATGAGCTTTCCGTCACAGGACTTACCTCGAACCCAACCATTTTTGAACATGCCATTTCAAAGAGCAAATCGTATGACGCGGAGATTGGACGTCTTCTGTCAACCGGGCTTTCGGGCGAGGAATTGTTCTTTGAACTGGCGCTGCAGGATCTGACTCGAGCCGCCGACCTCTTTGCCTCAGTTCACGAGCGAACGGCAGGCAATGATGGTTTTGTCTCCCTCGAGGTGTCGCCTCTTTTGGCCTATGACACCAGGGGATCGGTAGCTGCAGCAACCAGATTGCACAAGAAGGCAAATCGTTCGAACCTCTTCATCAAGATTCCTGGAACGACGGAAGGAAATTCAGCGATTGAGGAAGCGATCGCCGCTGGCGTTGCCATCAACGTCACCCTTCTTTTTTCTCGTGAGCACTATCTGGCGTCAGCAGAGGCCTACATGCGTGGGCTCGAACGGCGTGTTGCAGCGGGCCTCAGCCCGGATGTGCGATCCGTAGCCTCCGTATTCCTGAGTCGATGGGACGGCGCAACGATGGGCAAAGTGCCCGGCGAACTACGGGACAAGCTTGGCATTGCCATCGGACAAAGAGTGTACAAAGCCTACCGCGATACCCTTGCCTCCGACCGTTGGCAGCGGTTGGCCAACTTTGGCGCCCGGCCCCAGAGACTTCTGTTTGCCAGCACCGGCACCAAAGATCCAGATGCCTCCGACGTCCTTTACATCACCGCTCTCGCGGCGCCAAACACGATCAACACCATGCCTGAGAAAACTCTTCTCGCTTTCGGTGATCACGGCAAGCTGGCCGGGGCTCTCCCGCGAGACGGTGGAGACTGCGAGAGCGTTCTAAACAATTTTCAAAAGGCCGGAGTTGATTTGCAACAACTGGCCGCAGACTTGCAATCGCAGGGTGCGAAGTCCTTCGATGAATCGTGGCAAAACCTGCTCAGTGCGATCGAGTCGAAGGGCAAGCAGTTGCAGCCTGTTTCCTGATCAGCGCGGCACTTGGCATTTCGCAGGGTATGGCCAGACGTCTTGCGGAATGTTCATTCCGGCGTGCGAGAGCATGAGAGACTTCGGGAAACCATGACCGGTTTCGAGAACAGTCTCTCGTAGCTTTCATTGCAACGAAGGTGCACCGTGGGTTTGCTTGTTTCCGTGAACGTCGGCCTTCCAGTCGATGTCGATTGGCAGGGCAAAGTAGTCCACACCGCTGTCTGGAAGCGGCCCGTAGCGGGCAGGGTGATGGCTCGCCGTCTCAATCTCGACGGGGATGGTCAGGGCGACGTCGCGGGCCACGGCGGAGAACACCGTGCTGTGATGGTCTATCAGCTCGGCTCCTATCGTTACTGGGAGATGCAGCTCCAGCGTCACGACTTCGAGTATGGTCAGTTCGGCGAGAACCTTACAGTCGATGGCCTTGCCGACGACGAAGTCTGCATCGGAGATCGCTTCCGGATCGGCGGCGCGCTGTTTGAAGTGACGCAGCCGCGCGTCACCTGCTATCGCGTCGGTATACGGATGAACAACCCGCAGATGGCTGCACTCCTGGTCTCCCACAAGCGGCCAGGCTTTTATTGCCGTGTGCTTGAAGAAGGGGAGATCGGCGCGGGCGACGAGATCGTGAAGGTTGCCGACGGCCCGGAGCACCTCACTGTCAAGGACGTTGATGGATTGCTTTATTTGCCCGGCCATTCGCTGGATCAGCTGCGACGTGCACTGCGTATTCCTTCACTCAGCGCTGGTTGGAAGGGGTCATTCGAAGCCTTGGTCGCTGCCCAGGAGAAGCATGGGCGGGGCGGAAACGCGGGGCTGGCCCCATCTTCCACGCCACCGCCGGTGTGGCCGGGCTTTCGGCCGCTGCGAGTTGCTTCGGTAGAGCGAGAGAGCGTTGACGTGCTTTCGTTTGTGCTCGAGTCGGAGGACCGTACTCCACTCTCTGCGCCTCTTCCTGGTCAATTCCTGGTCTTTAAGCTCGAACGGGATAGGGGCTCAGCACCAATCCTGCGTAGCTATTCCATGTCCGGGCCGCCAGGCGCAGGAACGTATCGCGTCAGCGTCAAGCGATCGACTGGCGTAGGGAGCCGCTACTTTCATGACTTCGTTCGCGTAGGAGACCTGCTTCAGGTAAGCGCGCCGAGGGGCAGCTTCACACTCGCTCCAGGCAATCATCCTCTTGTACTGCTCAGTGCTGGTATCGGGGCGACGCCTGTGCTTGCAATGCTTCATTCGCTCGCGGCGACCGGCGCCAATTCAACGCGAGAAGTCTGGTGGTGTTACGGTGCTCGCAATGGCGGGGAGCACCCATTCGCGGCGGAAGCGCGCGCTTTGCTCAATAGCCTTCCGCGCAGCCATGCATTCGTTGCCTATAGCAAGCCAGAAGACGGTGATCGGCAAGGTCAGGACTACGATGCCTCGGGCCATCTAGATCTCTCCTTACTGCAACGGCTTCGAGTACCAAAAGAAGCGGACTTTTATCTCTGTGGACCAACTGCTTTCCTTTCCAGCTTTACTGCGGAGTTGAAGTCGTGGGGTGTTCCCGCTACCAGCATCCACTCCGAGACATTCGGCACTGAATCTTCCATCACACCCGGAATCGCCGGCACCACATCCGTGCCCCCGCATCCGCCCTCCAGCGCAGGCACCGGCCCCACGGTTTCCTTTACCCGCAGCGGCCTTACGGTACCCTGGAGTTCGCAGTATGGAAGCCTGCTCGAATTTGCGGAGGCCTGCGACGTTCCTGTCAGATGGTCTTGTCGGACTGGTGTTTGCCACATGTGCGAGTCCGGGTTGATCGACGGCCAGGTCGGCTACGCACCCGAGCCTCTTGATCCACCTGCCGAAGGGAATCTTTTGATCTGTTGCTCATCTCCGCTAACGGCGGTCCAACTGGACCTCTGATAGTCAGGCTCTTTCCGCTCCTACGCTGTTGTGGGTCGTTGGCTGTTCGGCTTCGAGCCTCTCAGAGCGTAGAACTCGGATCAGAGGATCTCAGCCCTTAGAAGGAAATTCGCATTCTCGCGCTGAGAAGAGTCGTTGTATAAGCCCTGGTTGCGTATGTCGGATGAATGGAAACTTCTACATCCGGCCCGAGCTCAACACTTTGCGTCAGACGAAGGCGATAAAACGACTCAAACACGCTCTCATGGTGCTTACCAGGGGCGTTCGGTTCGCTGTAATTGAATGCGGCGCCGAACATGTCTCCCCGGCGTCCGAATGGACGAACCTGGGCCAGCCCGAGTCCGTATTCATCTCTAATGGCCGTTCCGGTCCTGGTCGCGAAGCTGAATCTTCCAAATGGCGTCCAGCCATCATACAATTCATGGTCGAACTCAACGCCGCCCCCATATCCACTCCCGCGATCCTTGGTATCGTCTCGCCACATACCCCCGCGATAAAGCCGATACTTTTCACCAAGTGAACCTGAGGACCAGCCTACTTCAACGCCTTCAGCGTATTTTCGATCGACAAGCGTTTCGATACTTCTCTGCTGTGCGCCCTCCGTATCTACGGCGAGAGCGTGGACAAAAAGATGCTGGGTAGCCTGGAATTCAACCGCGGTGCCGCCGGCGTATGTCCCGTCCGAGGCAACTGAAAGATTACCGTCGTTTGCCCCATTCAAAAACTGTGAACGCTCATCGTTGTTGAACATGCTGAGGGTCACGTATTCGTTAGGGTGTATCTTCCCCACATAAAAGGAGAGCCTCTTCCTGAGGAAATCCTGCCGCCAATAGAGGATGTTCACCGTGATTGGTTCCTGTGGGCCCCCGCCCTGGAGGCAGTTGAGATAGAGCCCGGAGCCGAGTTGATCGCTCAGGTTGTACTGCTGACTCATGCCAATGTTGGTTCCGGAACGAATGAGCAAGCTGAAGGATCCCGCAGTGCTTTCATGGTCGTACACAGTCCACGCGCCGGTGAAATCGAGGCGCCCGCTGGGTTGATCGTGCCGGACACCGTCCGGCGTTATGGCTGCGTACTGGTTGAGGACGGTGTAAGTCGCACCAAATTTCAACCGTAGAGACTGAATACTGTGATCTACGAGCATGTTGATTGGCCGCAAGATAGGAGCTACGGGATCCGGTTGTATAAGTGGGTCCGCGGGTATCTTTGACAGTGCGATTGCGTCCGCATCGAGCTCCTGTTTGAGTTCGTCACCCTGGTTATTCCTGATGGTCGAAGGCCGGCTTCGCGCTTGCGGGCTCGGCTGATCGGCGGGTGCGGCGCTTACACTGCCGCTTTGGCCGAAGGCAAACAGGCTCAATGCAGAGAGAAGCAACAGCAAATCGGTTCTCGCGTATCTACGCTCCCGATTCCCACCACGTCTACTGGTTACGTCGTTCGTACCTCCGGGCAGCGGTGAATTCTTCAAATCAGAAGCCGGTTTGTCGGCCTGTACCGCCAAGCTGATTGTGCGACCTCCCACCAGTATTTTCATCGTGCTTCTCCTTCGTTTCCATGCGCCCTTCGAGTGGGAAGGGCCGGCAGAACGCATCACACCAGAAAGCATTGGAGCCGAACAATTGGACGAAGGTATCGTGCGATACCTTCGTCTACCTCAAAGAAACGCACCTCGTCCCGAAGGGAGGGGCCGTAGATTGCCAAGAATAACCCAGAATGAAATCCCAGGTGCAACCGCGTCACAACCCTACGACCGCGTGCATATAACAAACTTCTGCATCTCTATTCCGCACCCCGGGGGGGACTCAGTCCAAATTTGATCCGCCTCCGGTCGGATCACTTCGAATATCTGGAAATTGTTTTGATGACGTTCCGGAGGAATAGTATTCATACATAAAACTCGTAGCCCTCGCTTTTCAGGGACGCGAATAGGTGGTTTCAAAGCCCTGCATCAGGAGGGAAGTTCCACAAAGGGTCCAAAAAGTGAACGTGTTCGAGGCCACAGAGAATTCGTCACTAGTCCAGACCACGAAGCATGAAAATGAACAACGAAGACCGAGAGATTCTCGAACGCCTGGAAGAAGCACTCTGGCGTAGTGAAACTCGCTTTGATACGTCGTTTATGAACAAAGTTATCGCGGAGGATTTCTTTGAATTCGGGCGGTCTGGCCGTGTCTACCAGAGGCAAGACACACTTGCGGCTGGGTTTCAAGCGATTGATGCCGTTCTCCCGCTACCGGATTTTCAGGCACGCTTGCTTAACGAAAACACGGCTCACATCACTTACAACAGCGCAGTCATGTCCAATGGCGTAGTCGAACATGCTCGCCGTAGTTCTATCTGGTCGCGTACCGAGAGCGGTTGGGTGTTACGGTTTCATCAAGGTACATCATTTCGGCCTTGATGAAATGCGTCCGTCCTCTCCGGTGACAGGTTTGAGTCTCCATTAAGTTCTGCGCGATGATCTCCTGTCGCGGTCAGCGCCTGGGAGGGCTGGCGCGTTTCCTGAAATTCCGGCCTCTTCGTAAGGCAATCCAGGCAGAGGCATCCCTTGGTTCCCTGCTCGGGAACGGGCAAGGCATGCGGGAGATCGGCGCACCAGCAGCCATGCTCCGGATCGCAGGCCATGGGTGCGTTGCATTGGGAGCAAAACGTCTTCATCGCTTCATTATCACCTGCAACCCCTTTCGGCTGGCAGTCACCAAGGCCCCAGGCGTGAGTCGGGCATGCGTTGCGGCGATATTTGCCCTGGAACCCGCAGCTCGCATGCTAACCGCTTAAAGTTCTTGCGGTGCCTCCGGCGGTGCCTGTAACTTGATATTTAGTATATTTTCATCATTTCTTCACCCAGTCGTGGAAACTTCCCACGGCAACCTCACTTTGCACCTAGGAGACTTGGCACCATCAACCGGGGCCCCACGTAGCTCTCTATCCGCCCGACTCGCGTCAAGGCGGGTTTGATTTCACCGGATTTCTTAAGTGGAGATCAAATGACAATTCAGTGGAAAGCACTCCCAGGGGATTCCTCCATCACCAGCCATGCAGATTCTGACACGGCCTATCTGCAGCTCCTCATTGAACACAGCCCGATTGCCATCGTCATCCTCAATTCCGCCCATCAGGCAAAACATTGCAACCCCGTATTCGAGCGCATGTTCGGCTATACGCGGGCAGATATTGTGGACCGGAACTTCGATGAGCTGATTGCCTTTGGCAACACCCTCGATGAGGCCAGACGATGCACCCGCTCTGTCCTGCATGGGGAAAAGACCAACATGGTCACGCGCCGCCGGCGCAAAGACGGTGTCTGGATCGACGTCGATATCCACGGCATTCCGCTGATCGTCGATAACGTGCTGCGGGGGGTCTATGGGCTCTATGTCGACATTACCGAGCGAACCCGTGCCGAATCCTCTTTGCGCCAGCTTTCCCTCGAACTCATGCATCTGCAGGAAAAGGAGAAGCGCCGCATCGCGCGCGAACTGCATGACGCAACCTCGCAGGAGCTCGCTCTGCTCAGCATGCGCCTGGGCCAACTGCAGAGAAAACTGCCTCCGCAGGATTTGGAAATGCTGGAGCTGGTGAACAATATCCGGGATCTGACGCGCCAATGCACGCAGAAGATCCGCACTGCTTCCTACCTGCTCCATCCTCCGCTGCTGCAGGAAGCAGGCCTGGTCCCCGCCATTTCCTGGCTGGCGGAAGGTTTCGCCGAGCGCACCGGCATCCGCGTTAATGTAAAGATCTCGTCTAAGCTAGGCCGCTTGGCGGAGATATCGGAGCTGGCCATTTTCCGCGTCGTGCAGGAAAGTCTGAGCAACGTGATTCGTCATTCCACCAGCAACGTGGTCGACATTCGGCTCTCGCGCCGGCCCGGAACCATAGAGCTCAGCGTCACCGACCGCGGAGCGCTTGGGATACCCGCGAAGGCCAACCACCAGCCGTATCATGGCGGGGTCGGCATCGCCGGCATGCGCGAACGTCTGCAGGAACTCGGCGGCCACCTCCACGTGCGTTCGGTGAGCGGCGGCATGGCCGTGGTCGCTTGCCTGCCCGCGGAGGTGCGCGCCAGTGCCTAAGCTGCGAATCGTGGTTGCCGATGATCATCCCTTGATGCGCCGCGGCATTGCCGACCTGCTCGAAACCGAGCCCGGCTGGGAAGTGGTTGCGGAAGCAAGCAACGGACGCGAAGCCGTCGATGCCGTGGCCAAAACCAAGCCGGATGTCCTGGTCATTGACCTCAGCATGCCGGAACTAAATGGGCTCACGGCCACCCGCGAGATTCTCCGCTTCTTCCCCAAGGTCGAAGTCGTGCTGTTGACCATCCACAATACCGATCAGGCCATCCGTGAGGTGCTCGAAAGCGGCGCCCGCGGCTACGTCCTCAAGAGCGATGCAGGGCAGGACTTGATTACCGCCGTCAAGGCCGTATCGGTCGGCAAACCCTTCTTCACCCCAAACGTAGCCGAGGTTGTGCTCAAAGGCTATCTCGGCCGCAACGCCAAAGCACCGCTCAAGGAAGATCTTCCCCAGTTGACCACCCGTGAGCGGCAAGTGGTTCAGCTACTGGCAGAAGGCAAAGGAAACAAAGACGTGGCGGTTACCATGCAGGTCAGCGTGAAGACCGTGGAAGCGCATCGTAGCAATATCAATCGCAAGCTCTCCATCCGCTCCACCTCCGATCTCGTCCGCTATGCCGTAAGAAACGGCATAGTCGAGCTTTAGATCGCCGTATGATTTGTCATCCCGGCGCAAGTGGAGGGACCTGCTTTCCGTCCATTCCAATCACCAACACAAAGGTAGAAACCGGCCCTAAAATTTGTCATCCCGACCGGAGCGCAGCGAAGTGGAGGGACCTATTGTGTTCCCTTCCCCCTAACAAATCCCGGATTGGGCAACCACCGTCCGATTTGTCATCCCGACCGGAGTGAAGCGATCTGCGGTTGCGCCCCCGACCACTAGGGGAGACTAGGGGATCATTCCGGCGGAATCAGGGTGTCACCTGATTGTTTCCCTCACCCAGCAAGTCCAATATCGCACTACGCCGTAACGATTCTGAAACAACTTCCAGGCTGTGGAAACCAAACAGGTTTCCTGCGCCCAACTACATCTTCGTCTGTACCGCAGAATCCGGCGGCGTCTTTATCACCGCGAACAATCGTCGGTGAAGTCTCCGGCTCCTGTCGAAGTTCCACGTTGCGGAGGGGGCTCAGAACCGCTGCGCGGCCTTTCGTCCAAAACCCCAATGTTTGCCTTCTGGAGAGTGTATGCAGCGCAATGAAGGGTGTCTTTCAAGGCTCCTGGTTCTTCTGGTCTCGTTGTTCCTGTTGCCAGGCTTCGCTTCCGCTCAGACCCAGACGACTGGCTCGATCACCGGACGGCTCACCGATATCAGCGGAGCCGTGATCGCCAACGCCAGCGTCGCCTTGACCTCGCGGGCAACCGGAACCCAAACCACCGCGACCACCGATGCGACCGGTAACTACCGCTTCAATCTGCTTCCTCCCGGAGCCTATGAGCTGCGCTTCTCCGCCCCCGGTTTCAAAACCGGCGTGCCCTCAGACATCATCGTCACAGTTACAGAAACCAGCACGGTGAACCTGGCGTTGTCGCCGGGCCAACAGCAGGAAACCGTGCAGGTGATGGCTTCCGCCCAGGCTCTGCAGACAGAAAACGCGACCCTGGGCACCACCGTACAAGGCTCGACCATTCAAACCCTGCCGCTTACAGAGCGCAACTATACCCAGATACTGACCCTCTCGCCGGGTGTTGCCGGCAACGTGAATGACGCTTCGCAGTTGGGTCGCGGCACCATCGATGTCTACGTAAACGGCGCCAGCAACATCAGCAACAACTTCGCCATGGACGGTGCGGATATCAACAACTTCGGCAGCGGTCGTGGCGGCGACTTCGTCCAGCAGGGAGGCATTCCGATTCCCAACCCGGACGCTATCGAAGAGTTCAAGATCCAGACCACCATGTACGACGCGGGTTTCGGGCGCGACGCCGGCGCGAATGTCGAAGTCGTCACCAAATCCGGCACCAACCAGTTCCACGGCGCGGCCTGGGAGTTCTTCCGCAACAACAAGCTGAACGCCAACGATACCTTTCTCATCGCCCAGGGCCTTCCCCGGCCTGACATGAAGCAGAACCAGTTTGGCGGAGCCATCGGCGGCCCCATCCTGCGCGATCGCTTCTTCTTTTTCGGGTCCTATCAGGGTACCCGGCAAATCAATGGCCTCAGCTCTAGCTCCTTCTCCAGCAACACCTTGCCGGCAATCACCAACGATCGCTCGGCCCCAGCCATCGGCAGCATCTTTTGCAGCCAGCCCACAGCCTATGGCGGCACCCAGGTCAGCTGCAATGGTGCCAACATCAGCCCCGTTGCGCTCGCCCTGCTAAATCTCAAGAACGCCAACGGCAGCTACCTCATTCCCACGCCCAACACCACCACCGCGGGTACCGCCTTCGGGTTCTCTTCCTACAGCATTCCCGGGCGATTCACCGAGGATCAGGTGCTGGTCAATACCGACTACCAGATCTCAGACAAGCACCGCCTGAGCGAACGTTACTTCTATTCCCGCGACCCGCAGTTGGATCCCTTCAGTAGTTGCAGTCCTGGGTGCCCTCCCGGCTTTGCGCTCGACACCCAGTTCACCAATGACGTGGGCCTGCTCAGGCTCACCTCCACCCTCACACCCACATTCCTGAATGAGGCCCTGGTTGGCTTCGTGCGCAATACCGGCGTACTGCAGAGCCAGTCCAAAATCTCGTCGAGCTCGCTCGGCATCACACCCGGCGATCCTGGCTTTCCCTACCTGCCCGTCACCATCATCTCTGGGCTGTTCAGCCTGGGTGGTGGCTTCAACGACTTCTCCGATTCCGTGGTGAACACGTATCAGGTGGGCGATCAGGTTTCCTGGTCGCACGGCCGTCACAACATCCGCGCCGGTTACGAGTTTGAGCGTCAGCAATTCGATTTCGCGGATGATGGCCCGCGCCGCGGCGAGATTCTATTCCTGACCTTCTCTGACTTTCTCCTCGGTGAGAGCGGCACTCAAAACGGCAGCGGAAACAGCAATATCTTTTTGAGCTATGGCATCGCCGGCGATCTAACCAAATACTTCCGCGCTTTCGATATGTCCACGTTCGTGCAGGATGATTTCAAGGTGCGGCCGAACCTCACCGTCAACGTCGGCCTGCGTTGGGAACTCAACAGCAACATCGGCGATGCGCACGGCCGCCTGAGCAGCGCCTTTCCTCAGCTGTTGGCTGCCACGCCTGCTACCGATGCCGGCACCTATGCGGGGTGGGTCGTGCCGTCGAACTACCCTGGCTCCGTGCCCACCGGCGTGACCCGCCTCTCGAACAATTCGGTTACCAGTCAAAATCTGCCCTTACACAACTTCGGACCCCGCTTCGGCTTCGCCTGGACGCCGACTGCCTCGTCCAGGACCGCCGTTCGCGGGGGCTACGGCATTTACTACACCCGTCCCAACGGCAACGCTACGTTGCAGGTGCTCACCGGGCCGCCTTTTGTCTCCATCCGCCAATTGTTGGGTGCCGGCAACAGCGCTGCTACTTTCCAGAATCCCTATAATCCAGCTCCGGTTCCCGGCTCCTTCCCGCTGCGCACGCCCACCTCGCAGCTTGCTGCGGATATCATTGCCAGCAACTACGATTCGCCGATAACCCAGCAATACAACCTTGACGTGCAGCAGCAGGTGTCGCCTTCGACGGTCTTCGATCTGGCGTATGTCGGGACGCGCGGTACTCGTTTGTTGGAAGGCCGCAATATCAATGAAGCCTTGCTCGCCAGCGAGAACGCCCCCATCAATGGAATCACCACCAACACCGTGTCCAATGCCTTCCAGCGGGTTCCTTACACCGGCTTTGCGCCTGGCGGCCTCACCCGCATCGAGTCCTACGGCTTCTCTATGTACCACAGCATGCAGGTGAACCTGCGCCGGCAAATGAGCCACGGCTTTTTGCTGCAGGCCGCTTATACCTGGAGCAAGGCCATGACCGATGTGCAGGGGCTTGGTTACAACGCCACGTTTGAAGGCGGCAGCGGCGACAGCAACGATTCCGACGACCGCCATCAGCGTTGGGGGCCCGCCGGCTTCGATCGCACCAACCGCGTCGCACTCGCTTACCGCTGGGAGCTGCCCTTGCTCCACGATGGCAACTTCATGCTGCGCCAAGCCGTCAATGGCTGGGCCGTTTCCGGTGTCACCACCATCCAGAGCGGGGATCGGCTCACTATCACCGACTCGCTCGGAGGTTCCATCTACGGTTCCGTGAGCACCTCGCGGGCGCAGCTCTGCCCGAGCGTCCTGAACAGCCAGATTGAAACCCACGGAGGCTTGCGCAGCCGCCTCAACAGTTACTTCAACGACGCGGCATTCTGTCCCGCCCCTTCGCTCGACGGAGGAACGGACTACGGCAACAGCAGTACCGGCGTGGTGCGTGGCCCGGAGCAGAACAACACCGACCTTACCCTCTCGCGCATCTTCAAACTCGGCAGCTCCGAGAAGCGAACCCTCGACTTCCGGGGTGAGTTCTTTAATGCCTTCAACCATGTCCAGTATGCCGATCCCGCAGTGGCCTACGGCACGGCCAGCTTTGGGTCCATCCAAAGCACCTCCGTCGCCCCGCGTATTATCCAGTTAGCCGCAAAAATACAGTTCTGACTGGACTTCGCAGTAAGAAAGTCTGCATCACCACCCGGGTCACTCGATAGGGAGCCATCGATGAAGGATCTTCTCGCTGCGGCAGCACCGTTCCTGTTTGCCGCCGTTGCTGTCGGGCAAGCTGCACCGATTACTCTGCCTGCCTCACCCTCCACCGTGGTGTGGGGCTATTACTCGGCTGAAGCCAAACCGGTACTTACCGTGCACTCCGGAGATACGGTACGCATCCAGACCCTGTCCACGTGCGGTCCAGACGAACGCCTCATTAAGGAAGGCGTCGCGGCTGCCGACATCCCTTCCTACAATGCCAGCATTTATCGTGAGGTCAAAGACAAGGGGCCCGGAGGGCACATCCTTACCGGTCCCGTCGACATTGCCGAAGCGGAACCCGGCGATGTGCTCGAAGTCCAGATCCTCAAGATCGACATCGATACCCCCTTCGCGTGTAACGGTTTTGGCGCCGGCCGCGGCTTTCTGCCCAACGACTATCCCTACGGCCGCACCAAGATCATTCCCCTCGACCGCGCGAAGATGATGGCCCACTTCGCTCCCGGTATCGAGATTCCGCTGCATCCCTTTTTCGGCAGCATGGGCGATGCACCGCCGCCCTCTGCCGGCCGCATCGACAGCGCGCCCCCGTGGATGCACGCCGGCAACATGGATAACAAGGAGCTGGTGGCCGGCACGACGCTCTACATTCCCGTCCACGCCAAAGGCGCGCTCTTTGAAGTGGGCGATGGACACGCCGGGCAGGGCAACGGGGAAGTCGATATTACCGCGCTCGAGACTTTCCTCTCCGGAACGTTCCGCTTCGTGGTGCATAAAGATCAGCATCTGTTATGGCCGAGAGCCGAGACGCCCACTGGCTACATCAGCATGGGCTTCAGCCCCGACCTGAAGGAAGCTACCACCCTCGCGGTACGCGATATGATCAACTTCCTGGTTGAGCAGAAGCACCTCAGTCGTGATGAGGCGTATATGCTGACCAGTGTGGCGATCGACGTCGACATTACGCAGCTGGTAGACGGCAGCGTGGGCGTCCACGCGATTTGCCCCAAGAATATTTTCGTCCCGCAGTGAGTTCCCGCAAAGGAATATCGATGCAGTCGTGCGCCCCGGCCACAAGCCGTCCATTGATTCGTTCTTCCTATCTGATGATTCGTTCTCTGTGCCTGATGGTGGCTTCGTTGGGGTACGTCTCCATCGGCCACGCGCAGTCCACACCCTGGCCCGCACCGCGCGAAGCGGACTACCTCGCGAAGGACTTCCACTTTAAAGACGGCTCCGTCCTGCCGGAGCTGCGTCTGCATTACCGTGTGCTGGGTCAGCCGCATCGCGACGGCAAGGGCCACGTGGATAACGCGGTGCTCATATTGCACGGCACCGGCGGGGCAGGAACACAGTTTTTGAATCCGGGTTTTGCCGGCGTCCTCTTTGTCTCCGGCGGC
>Ga0182015_10003317_pt1 | contig 18193 bp, 17 predicted proteins | sample 712P3MmetaG_FD_120478 | JGI IMG/M metagenome (GOLD analysis project Ga0182015, IMG submission 120478) | Permafrost microbial communities from Stordalen Mire, Sweden - 712P3M metaG | ecosystem: Environmental > Terrestrial > Soil > Wetlands > Permafrost | place: Sweden: Stordalen | collected...
AACCAGAACGAAAATTGTAAGCAACATGCAGACTGTAAGGAGAGTATTTCTCGCCATTTGGCAACTCCTTCGCGACTCTCGGATCGAAAACCAGAAGGGAATGAGGAAAAGAAACCAGCGGAGCGTGATCATATCAGAGCGCGAAAGCCTGTCAAGAGGCTGGGCGAGGCGGGTGGTGTCTTAATTTCGGTGTTGCCGGTTTCTCTGGTTCGGTTTCTTGGAGCAACAAATTTCACGCATTGGCAACCTTGAGAGTGGGGCAGCTTTGACTCTAGGAGGTCACTTAGCACACTTAGCAGTGGCTTAGCAGAAGAAAACGGGCGAGAATGCTTTATACATGCATGTCCACTGGATTCTAAGTGCTTTAGGCGCACTGCCAGAGGATATAAAGCATTGGTAACGAATTCTGCAGCGTTCCGCTATCGCTTGTGTTTTCTGCCGATTGTAGCTTGACACTTGTTTTCTTGGGCCATAATAGCTGAGTGACCGCTTTCCTTCTACATGGCGGATGGGCACCGCATCCCATGGGTTGGCTCCATCATCCTACGAATCGGTCAACAAGCTAAGGCTCACCCGCATGTCGCTCGTACACTCACGGCACTCAAGCCACGACTCTGATTTTTCGCTTGTTAGTTGGCGCAAAAACGCCACCGACAAGACGGGCGAACCGGCGCGCCGTCCACGACAACCCCTTTCTCTCACGCAGCGGTTGGATGCCGCAGAATCGGCATTCGATGCGGCAATCTGCCGGCATGAGAACTTCGTTCTCGCGATTGCGCTCTCCACTATAACTGCGTTCTCTTTGTTCTTTGCGTGGCGCAAGCCTTCCGCTGTTAAAGGCGGTCGCCGAGTATAGGGCCTTGCCGTGGAAAGGCGTCAATCTCGCGGACATCCCTGAAACTTTCAGAATGGTCCTGCAGCCCTGTCTGCGTCCGTTGACATTAGTGCTGGTCGTAGCCGCATTGGCGCGGCTTGTATTCGGCGCGCGACCGCTCAAGCCTAATCGGCCTCGAATGCCCGCGCCTGTTTGCATCGGCGTTATGATTGTCGCGCTCGCTCCATTTTTTGGATTTCTTGTGGCCAAGGTTGTTTCCCACGCCTTTCAACCGCGTTACGTTCTGTTTTCGGCGGTTGGACTCCTCGTTCTGGTGAGTCTGGCCATTCGCGGCGCCCTGAGGCGGAATGCCATCTGGATGGCCCTGGCAGTATTGATTCTCGGTGGATATGCCTCGCTTCACCAATTCCGCGAGTTATCCAGTCTGCCAGTCGGCGGCGATGCGTCCACGCTCGCGGATGTGTCCGTTTTCTCGACCGAACCGTTGCTGCCTATAGTGCCTGGCACTAACGACCTTTTGATGCGCATGGAGGCACACGGTCCGGTATCTGTGCGTAATCGGTGTATGTTCCCGACGGATCCAAGTTGGATTCGTGTTCTTCACCAGAACACGAACTTTCTCATGACCGAGGCGCTCCGTCGCTGGACCCATCTTCCCATTAGCGACCTGTCGTCCTTTTTGAATGCTCACCGCCGATTCTATGTGGTCAGTCCAACCACAACCCGAAGCTGGTTGGTGCAACGGCTGGCAGAAGATCACGCCGACATCGCGATTCAGGGAGCATATGCGGGGGGGCTAGTGTATCTGGTCCAAGTGCATCATTGAAAACTGAATACCGTCGCCAAGATCTAGGCGAGGGATGAAAGCAGCTCGGGGGGCAAAGCGGGCATCGGTCAGAACTACGAGCCAAGCCAAGAAGAGGTGAGTGAGGTGAGGACCCCTAAGGCGGCGAGGGCCGTTCGCCGAAAAGGAATTGGCATATTCCCGAGCATCTGAAATACTGACCGAGAGCATGAAACGCGGCGGACTCAGGAAAGCAGGCGGAAGGCTGCCCTGCGCCTCTTAGTTCCGAATCGCACTTACCTCCGATTCATTGGCTACTCGAAAGCCAAGTCCACAGCCCTGTAGTTCTGGAAGGGCACCCAGGTATAGCTACGAACCTGATGGGCTACCCTTCAAGAAGCTCAATAGAGGAGTTTCCTAACTGCCGATCTCAGGCCCGTTGCTGGCGTGCGAAGAAGATAATATTCGTTGATGGGCCGGTCATCCTGAAGAGCGGGGATCTCGGATGCCAACGCAATCATTTGTTCCGTGGTCATTTCCGCCGAGAGCATGAGATCAAACTGCTCGTCCGCTGTCTTCGCTGGCCCCCATTCCATCATATCGGTTACGGCCTTTGCCGGCATACGCGCAACAAGGTCTGCCGCACTGCGATTTTGGATGGGGCGATCACTCGCAATAAAGTGCCACCCCCAATGTTCGACCGAAGGAAAAACGCGGACATAGGAGAAGGAGTTTTTCAGGGCCCGGGCCACCGACGCTTGCACGGCATCGTCGCCGTGCGGCAGCCACTGAGCGAGAATTCCTCCCGGCTGCAGCCGCTCCTTAACCACCACGTAGAAGTCCTGCGAATAGAGCAGGCTTGAACCAGCCGCCTCGACCGGTGGCGGAGGATCGATCAGGATGACGTCGTAGCGGTTAGGGGTGCGCTCCAGATAGTGGCGTCCATCGTCGGCCACGATGTGCGCCAGCGGCGATGCGAGCACTTGCGCCGCATCGGCATGGAAGAAGTGGAACAGCTTCGGAACGCTGGGAACAAGATCGACCGCGGTAACCGGAATTCCCCAGGCGAGGGCGGACCGGAACGACGTGCCCATGCCGAAACAAATCACTAGCACCCCGCGGGGTGGATGATCGAGCGAAGCCAAGGGGAAGTGCGCCATCATCTTGGTGATCGGTGTCAGAGTGGTCATGCCGGCGCCGTTGACCAGGAGCCGCTTCTTCGTCCCCGTCCCTGAGTTGGCGGGGACCTCGGCGGCGATTACGGTGGCTGTGCTGTCGCGCAATACTTCGCGTTTCGGGAATTTGGTCTCGTAGTCTTTAGTCAGAAAAAAAATCGCCATTGTCGCCAACAGAATGATAGCGGTGGCAGCGCGGGGTACCAAGGTCATCGCACGCGTGCTGCGACTCGGGAGAGCCGTCACAAACCAGGGCAGCACGAATAGCAGCATGGAGAGATGTTCCCCGGCTAGTGGCAGCAGGATGAAACCGGAGACGAGCGGTCCCACGATGCAGCCCACCACGTTAACGGCATAGGCGCGGCCCGCGCGATCTGGATCGCCCCCCGACCACCGGTCCACCAACATTGGGGTGAGAAATCCGATTACGGCCGAGACCGGCATCACGCCAAGGAAGACACGAAGGACTTTCACCAGATGGACGTGGCTATCGGACGTCAAAAGGGGCAACAATCCAAGCAGAGCCAGTGAAATCCAGGCAAGTCTGTTCTCTCGGTCATGGTTGCGGCTCCACAAGCGATACACTTGTGACCCGGCAAACGTGGCCAAAAGATAAGAGGCTAGAATGGTCGCAAAGGAGTAAACGATAGCGCCGAGATATGGCGTGAATAAGCGGATCCAGACGACTTCCATCCCCATGGTGACAAGGCCTGTAAGAAACAAAAGCACCAGGACGCTCCTAGCCTTGTGTGAGTCCGCAGCAACGGCAGTGGCTGATTGCGAAGCGGTTTTCGCAGTACGGCCCCGGGAGGCCAAGGTTACAACGAACGCTGAAGTGGCAATGGTGGCGTTCAACACCGCGCCTACTCGCAGCGTCCCGTGAAACCCGTAATACTCAATGAGCAAAAGCGGCAGGACTGCTCCGACGACCGATCCCAGCACATTTGCCAAATACAGAAAACTGAACGAGCGGCGCGCATCCTGACGCGCGTCGCTGCGGATGGCAAACATCGCCAGTGGAATCGTAGCCCCCATGCATGCGCACCATGGCGCCAGAGTTAGCGCCAGCCAGGTGCCCGCTATCAGGTTAGACTCGGTAGAGGACAGGGCGGCGTGGGCTGCAACGGCTTCAAGAACACGGTGTCCCCACGCCAGTTCCGCCGGAACCACGAGCGCCGAAACTCCGATCAAAAGCTCGGTTAGCGCATACAGCCGGAGCGGAGGAAATCGGATTTTCGCCCCGTGGCGCCGAATCCATGCCCCAGCTCCTACCGAGCCCATCCCCAACCCCGCCATGAAGGTCGAAAGAACGATGGACACGAACGCTGTGGTAACGCTAAACTGTGCCATCGCGAGCCGCAGCCAAATGAGCTCATACAAGATGCTGCAAAACCCCGAAACAAAAAAGAACAGGAAATACCACATCATTCGAATCACCCCGTACCATGCTCTAGAACGGAAGCAGATGGGAGCGCTTGCTTCGTGATCCCGGACTAGCCGGCCCTGGCACCGTGTGATTTTTCACGATTGCGACCCGGATACCGTAGCGGCCCATTATTCGCAGCGCGACGTCAGAGCCCGGACGGAAGTAACCGTTCAGCGTGCCACCCTTGTACACTACAGGGTAATCCGTCTCTGCGAACCCCGTGTGCCACACCCAGCCGAGAAACAATGTGATCAGCTCCACGGCAATCAGCAACGTTGCGATGCGTACAGTTCTCCGCGCAGTAGGTTTCATTGTTATCACGCTTGAAATTAGATCACAGCGTCTAGTTTCATTCTAGGGATAATGCTTGGAATCGCATTTATATGCGTCTGGTTTGCTCTCGCAGTTGCAGGCATCTTAATCCTTGAATTCATCGTATGTGCCTGGGGTCAGCCCATGCAATTGATACTTAGCAATGGCTTAGCACTACAGAATGCGGACGATGCGCTTAATACACTGTGTTTACTGCAGCATAAAGCCGTTGCTTGCATTGTATTCTAATATAAAGCATCGTCCATCGAACGAGGAGGGAAGCAACGCATTCCTTCCCATGCATGCTGACGAGTATCCTTTCGTGGAGCCGGGCTGAAGATTGCGAGCTCTGCGGTTTGTATAATCGCAGTGCTCCTGAGCGACAGTTGATTCATGCCGACGAAGCCATCCGATCAACCCTCGACGCTCGAACGAGACCCCGTGTGCGGGATGAATGTAAATCCAGCCATGGCCAAAAATGTCTGCGCCCATCAGGGGAAGAATTACTATTTTTGCTGCGCGTCTTGCGTGGAAAAATTCAAGTCCGACCCCAAGAAATATCTGGCCGCGCCTCCGCCTCCGAAAGCATCGGGACTCGTGATGCTGGGTGGAGCGAAGCCCACGCTGATCAAGCCTCAGCCTCCCACGGCGCATGCTTCAGGCTCGCAAGGCCGAGCCTACGTTTGTCCCATGTGTCCGGACGTCCGCGAGGCCAAACCTGGCGCCTGCCCCTCGTGCGGCATGGCGCTCGAGCCGGACGTCCCGGTCGCCTCCACGCGCACCGAGTACACCTGCCCCATGCATCCGGAGATCGTTCGGCCGGCGCCGGGTTCGTGCCCCGTCTGCGGTATGGCGCTCGAGCCCCGCACCGTTACCGCTGCGGCCGAGGAAAATCCCGAACTGCGCGACATGACGCGGCGCTTCTGGGTAAGCCTCGCGCTCACCGCGCCTCTGCTCGCGATCGCCATGGTCAGCATGATGCGGCCGCGCGCTTTCATGCTATTTCTCGCGGGCGATGAGATCACTTGGTTCGAGTTCGCGCTGGCCACTCCTGTCGTCCTCTGGGGCGGATGGCCCTTTTTCCAACGCTTCTGGACTTCGTTGGTCAATCGTAGTCCGAACATGTTCACGCTGATCGGCATGGGCACGGGCGTGGCCTATGGCTACAGCGTGATTGCCACGTTAGCACCACAGATTTTTCCAGAATCTCTGCGCTCCATGGGAGGCTATCCCGACGTCTACTTTGAAGCAGCCGCCGCCATCAACACTCTAGTTCTGCTTGGCCAAGTGATGGAATTGCGAGCCCGCAGTCGCACCAGCGCCGCCATTCGCGCGCTGCTCGACCTCAGTCCACGCACCGCGCGCCGGCTCAATGCCGACGGAACTGAGAAAGATGTCCCGCTCGAGCAAGTGCAGCCGGGAGATCGCCTGCGCGTGCGTCCCGGCGAAAAAGTCCCGGTCGACGGTGTGCTGCTCGAAGGCCGCAGTCCGATCGATGAGTCGATGATCACCGGCGAATCCATGCCGGTTGAGAAATTACCGAACAGCAATGTGATCGGCGCGACCATTAACGGCATCGGCTCTTTCATCATGCGAGCCGAGCGCGTGGGCAGCGAGACTTTGCTGGCGCGCATTGTGCAACTGGTCGGGCAGGCCCAACGCAGCCGCGCTCCCATCCAACGTCTCGCGGATCGCGTCGCGAAATGGTTCGTCCCCATCGTCCTCGCCGTCGCCGTGATCACTTTTGTCGCCTGGCTGCTCGTGGGTCCGCAACCACGCTTTGCGCACGCACTCGTAAACGCAGTCGCCGTGCTTATCATCGCGTGTCCCTGCGCGTTAGGCCTCTCCACCCCCATGACGATCATGGTGGCCGTAGGTCGCGGCGCTCGCGCTGGCGTGCTGATCAAGAACGCCGAAGCGCTTGAGATACTCGAAAAAGTCGACACACTGGTCGTCGACAAAACCGGAACCCTAACGGAAGGCAAGCCGCAACTGCTCGGAATTTCTGTGTCGCAGGATGACAGCGCTGAAGCCCTTCGCCTTGCCGCCAGCCTGGAGCGCGCCAGCGAACATCCTCTGGCGAGCGCAATCGTCGCCGCCGCGGAAAGACAAGGCCTCTCGCTTTCACAGCCGCAAGATTTCACAAATATCCCGGGGAAGGGAATCACGGGAACGGTCGATGGCAAGCAAGTCGCTGTCGGCAACGCCGCTCTCATGACGGAGTTAGAGGCCTTTGCCCGTGCGCACACGGAGTTCCGTGATGCCAATCCCGGCATGAGCGCCACCCTTTATGTTGCCGTCGACGGGAAGTTCGTTCGAACCCTCTCGGTTGTGGATCCGTTGAAGCCCTCGACTCCCGATGCCATCCGCGCCCTGAAGAATCAAGGCATCCGCGTGGTCATGCTCACCGGCGACAACCGCACTACTGCGGCGAATCTCGCGCAGGCACTTGGCATTGAAGAATTTGAAGCCGAAGTGTTGCCGGAAGGAAAGCTGGAGATCATTCGCAAGCTGCAAGGGCAGGGAAGAGTCGTCGCGATGGCCGGCGACGGCATCAACGACGCCCCCGCGTTGGCACAGGCCGATGTCGGCATCGCGATGGGCACTGGCACCGACGTTGCCATGGAGAGTGGCGGCATCACGCTGGTCAAAGGCGATCTCACCGGCATCCTCCGCGCTCGCAACCTGAGTCGCGCGACCATGCGCAACATCCGCCAGAATCTTTTCTTCGCTTTTGTCTACAACGCCATCGGTGTGCCGATCGCAGCCGGCGTTTTCTACCCGTTTTTCGGTCTCCTGCTCAGCCCCATCTTCGCCGCCGCCGCCATGAGCTTCAGCTCGGTCTCCGTAATCACCAACGCTCTGCGGCTTCGCCACGCACAGTTGTGACATGTGAGATGGACCGTGTCGGACGGACACTCCCTTCGGCAAGCTCAGGGCAGGCTCTGGCCGTCGCTTTTGAGTTTGACTTCGTCAACCATCAACTCCCTTGTCGTTCCGACTGGAGCCGGAGCGTTAGCGGCGGCAAAGTGGAGGAACCTGCTGCTTGCCTGATTCATCGTGGAAGAGCGGCGCTTCGGCGCCGCGTCAAGGTTTGCAAAGACTTGGGGCTTCAGCCCGCGACGCCCCCTACAGCTTGCCCAAGTACTCAATCACGTCCGGCTCCGTCCAATCCACCGCCCCAATGAACTTGCGCCGCACGATCCCGCTGCGATCGATCACGTAAGTCTCGGGAAACTTGAACGTCCCATACAACGCATTGCTTTTCTGGTCGGCATCGCGCACCGAAAGCAGATTCACACTGTGATCCTTCAAAAATCGCTGGTAGTTATCCTGATCAACATCCACGCTGACGGCCAGGACGGTCACGCCCTTGGCCTTCATGCGCTGCTGCATTTGAACCAGTGACGGCATTTCCTCAATGCATGGGGGACACCACGTCGCCCAGAAATTCAGGACCACGACTTGGCCCTTGAGTTGGCTGAGTGTGACCGTGCGGTCAGAATCATGCACCGTGAAATCCGGCGCGGCCGAGCCAATCCGTGGCGGCCGCGTGCCGCTGTAGCAACCGGAAAGCGAAAGCAGAACGAAACCCAGGGCAGCACTGCTAAGAAAACGAAGGATGCGTCGCACACCGCTATAATAATAGATTCGGCGTATGCCTGCGACAGACCTAGCAACCCGCCAGCCCGCCGTGTCGGTCATCATTCCGGCTCGCAATGAAGAAGTCTGTCTCGGCGAGTGTCTCGAATCCCTTCTGTTGCAAAGCGACGCCGCGCAAACAGGCGTGCCCTTCGAAATCATTGTGATCGACGATCATTCCACTGACCGCACCCGCGAAATCGCCTCTTCTTTTTCGGACCCGCGCGTCAAGGTCATCGAAGCCGGCCCGCTCCCCGCAGGTTGGACCGGCAAGAATAATGCCGTCATCGCTGGCGCCAAAGCAGCTCAGGGCCAGTGGCTCCTGTTTACCGACGCCGACACCGTGCATCTTCCGGGATCGCTGGCGCGAAGTGTCGAAGAAGCCCAGCGCCAGGCAGCGGCTATGGTGTCTTACTCTCCCGAACAGTGTGTGAAAAGCTTTGTAGAGAAAGCCGTGATGCCCGTGATTTTCGCGGACCTCGCAGCCACATTTCGCCCATCGCAAGTGAGCGATCCCAATTCGCCGGCGGCCGCTGCGAACGGTCAGTACATCCTGATTACGCGTGAGGCCTACGAAGCCGTCGGTGGACACGCCGCCATCGCCTGCGATCTGCTCGAGGATGTAGCTCTGGCGCGTGCCGTGAAGCGGTCAAGCAGAAAACTTTTCTTCCGCTTCGGCGATGACGCTGTCCGCACCCGCATGTATCGCACCTTCGCCCAGCTGCGCGAAGGCTGGACGAAAAACCTCGCGCTATTGTTCCCCTCGCCGCTTCGCATGGCTGCGCTTCGTACGATTGAATTTGTCCTGATCGTTGCCAGCTTTGCGATCGCCGTCACCACCGCTCTTCGCGGGCATTGGCAACCCGCAACGTTGGCGGGCGTACTCAGTGTGATCCTGTACGCGGTTTTTTTCATGCGAATCCGCCGTGCGCATTTTTCCTGGGACGCAAATATTCTCGCTCTCTTCGGCCTTCCTCTGTTCTCCTACCTTTTGCTGCGCTCGGCCAGGGCGCACGCCAAGGGTAGTGTGGCGTGGAAGGGCCGTAAGTATTCGGACGAACCTTGTTTTCTCGCAACCGGTCACTGACAGCAGGCCACTGGTTTTTATGGTCTATCTCACACGCAAAGCCGAATTCGCCGCCTCACACTATTACGACAATCCGGACTTGCCTCCGGAAGAAAATCGCCGTCTCTTCGGCAAATGCAACAACCCCAATGGTCACGGCCACAACTACGTCCTTGAGGTCACGGTAAAAGGCGAAGTCGCCCCCCGCTCCGGGTTCGTGATCGACCTCAAGCAACTCAAAGACGTCATGCGCCGTGAGGTCCTCGACGCCATGGACCATCGTTTTCTGAACAAAGAAGTTCCGGAATTCTTGCATCAAATTCCCACCACGGAAAACATTGCCATAGCTATCTGGCAACGCCTCGTCACCAAGCTCGAACGTGCCAAGCTTCACCGCGTAAGGGTTTACGAAACCCCAGATCTATTCGTCGATTTTTATGGAGAAGCCTGAGATGCCGAGCGTGAATCGCGTGAGGTTGGGAGGAACGATGAGGTTTGGAGAATGAAGGCGCATCTTTCCCGTCGCTATCTATTCTCGGCCTCGCACCGCCTGCACAGCGAGGCCATGTCGGACGAAGAAAATCACGCAACCTACGGAAAGTGTAACAATCCCTATGGCCACGGCCACAACTACATCATCGAAGTAACCGTCAGCGGACAGGTCGATCCAAAAACCGGCATGGTCTGTAATCTGGTCGATCTCGATGGCTTCATGGAAAGGGAAGTGCTCTCCCGCTTCGATCACGAGAACTTGAACACGCTGCAAGAATTCGCGGGGAATGTGCCGACTACCGAAAATCTCTGTATCCAGATCTACGAAATAGTGCACCGTGGCTTCCGCGAGGCGCATCTTGAAAGAGTACGGCTGGAAGAGACGATGATGAACTCCTTTGAATATCGGGGTTAGAACACAGCCGGTAGCGTGTGATTTTGTTGTTCAATTGCAACAATTACTCAATCTGATTATGAAACCAACAACCGAACCCACCACCCTCACCAGCGCCAGCTTCGAGGACCTCGTCCAGGAAATGCTCGTCCGCCTCGGCGAAGATCCCCACCGCGAAGGCCTTCAACAAACTCCCGAGCGCGTTCGCAAATCCATGCAGTTCCTCACCCGCGGCTACACCGAAGATGCCGAAGCCTTGCTCAAAGGCGCGCTCTTCACCGTCAGCTACGACGAAATGGTCATCGTCAAAGACGTCGAAATGTTCAGCCTGTGTGAACACCACATGCTGCCCTTCTTCGGCAAAGTGCACGTTGCCTATATCCCCAACGGCAAAGTCATCGGCCTCAGCAAAGTCCCGCGCCTGATCGAACTTTTCTCTCGCCGCCTACAGATCCAGGAACGACTGACCATGCAGATCGCCGAGACCATTCAGAAAGTGATCGAGCCACAAGGCGTCGGCGTCGTTATCGAGGCCCGCCATTTATGCATGATGATGCGCGGCGTCGAGAAGCAACATTCCGAAGCCGTTACTTCCTCCATGCTGGGCTGCTTCCGCGATTCCAACGAAACGCGCTCCGAGTTCCTGTCGCTGATTCGTCAGCGCCCCAACGGATTGTAAGCAGCCGTTGGGGGCAAGCTTGGGCGGGGGTCAATGCGATAAGATGGCACGTCCTGATCCGCCTCGGAGGCGGACCGGAGAGTCCGCTGTAGTGCGGCACCATGCCATTTCACTTCGACTGCGTCTTCTACTACGTCTCTGAGATGGAGCGAGCGATTCACTTCTATCGTGACGTGCTTGGCCTTAGGTTCGTCGCCCGCGATGTTGTCGCCCGATTCGATATCGACGGAGTTCTTTTCGAGCTAGTCCCGGCGACGGAAGCAAACCGCAGGGTTCGGGGAACGCGCTCCTGTGCCTGCAGGTCGAGAACGTGGAGCACGCGCCGCAGGGGCTTCGGGCGCAGGGCGTCTCCACCAGTCCACCCGAGAGGAAAGGCGCAGGCATTCTCGCCGTCCTGCACGATCCTGATGGCAACGAAGTCTGCCTCTGGCAGTATTCCTCCGTCCGCTAGGAGCCATGCTATGAAATGAGCACAAAAGAGAATTAGGACTTTGTAACGGAAATCTTGTATTTCATCCCAGCCCGTTTTACGTACGCCGACTTTCCAGCTAAGATACGGACCGTCCGCAAACAACCCTCGGAGGAAGCAGATATGAGCAAGACATCATTTCTGTCCGTGGCACTGTTCTCTCTGTCGATTCTTACTTTTCCCGTCCACGCACAGGACGCCAAAAAGGAAACTCCCATAAAGCCGCCAGACAGCCCGTCGAAGGTGGTCCTCGATTCCTGGAATGACATTAGCCGTAAACTCATTGCCATGGCTGAGGATTTTCCCGAGGACAAATACGACTTCAAGCCCAACCCCGCCGAGCGCACCTTCGCCGAACAGCTGCTCCATGCCGCCAATGCGAATTACTTCTTCACCGATCCTGCTATGGGTAAAAAGACGCCGCCCGAAGAAGACCCCAAGCGCGCGGATTTCAAGACCAAAGCTGACATCGTCGTCTTCGTTAAAAAGTCGTTTGCCGACGGTGCCGCCGTGATCAAAGCCAAGGGCGACAAAGGAATGTCCGATTTACTTGTCGACCCGTTCGCCCACCAGCAGGTGCGCATCCTGGACATGGCTTACGGCTTCATCGAGCATTCCGGTGAGCACTACGGGCAACTGGTGGTCTACTACCGCGTCGCCGGCCTGGTCCCGCCGGAGTCGCGTCCCAAGAAGTAGTTAACTCAGTTCATCGTTGCATTGCGTACGGGTAACGCAATCCCCGTTCGCCAAAAACTTTCACCAGCAGTGCTCCGGAGATAAATCCGCCGACGTGTGCCCAGAACGCGACGCCCCCCATGTTTTGTCCCTGGACCGCCAGCGCAGTCGCGGTTCCGCTGAGAAAGTTCAGCACAAACCAGTATCCCAAAATGATCGACGCCGGCACCCACACCACGAATACAAAAAACCAGGTCAGCACCCGCGCTCTTGGATACAAAACAAAATAAGCTCCCAGCACTCCGGCGATCGCTCCGCTCGCGCCGACCGTAGGCACGGTCGAATGCACATTGATTGCCACCTGCGTCACCATCGCAATCAATCCGGTCAGAATGTAGAACACCAAGTACTTGAAATGACCCAGGTAGTCCTCTACGTTGTCGCCGAAAATGTAAAGAAACCACATGTTGCCGATCACATGCATCCACGAGCCATGCAAAAACATCGATGTGAAGAAGGGAAGCACGATCGCCGCCAGGGAATACCGGTTCGATCCTCCAAGAAACACCGTCAGATGATAAGGCACTACCCCGAACTGATGGATGACAAGGTTCAGGTTCCGCGGATCCAGCGCCCACTCAAAGAAAAAAATCACCAGGTTTAGCCCGATCAGGAACCACGTCACGAAAGGAATGCTGTATCGAGGCTGGTCGTCGCGAATGGGAAGCATAGGGAATCTGGTAACTTAGTAATCGGTAATCTTACAAGAATCGTCGCCGGCTCTAAGCGAAAAGCCTGCTCGCTTTTTGAATCCTAAATCGCCCGATCACACAATCCCCAAATCGCTAGATTTCCTATGAATGGCGTTATCGTCATCGACAAACCCGCCGGTTGGACCTCCCACGATGTGGTCAACCGCATGCGCCGCATCCTCCAGCAACGCTCAGTCGGACATCTCGGAACCCTCGATCCTCTCGCCACCGGCGTCCTCCCACTGGTCACTGGATCTCTCACGCGCCTGGCGCAGTTCTACATCGCCTCCGAAAAAACCTACGAAGGTGTCATCCGCTTCGGCTTTGCCACCAATACGTATGACGCCGATGGCGAACCTTTGGGTGAGGTTTCCCCCGCCACTCCGGGCCTGGACAATCTTCAGAAACTCGCCGCCGAATTCCTCGGCCACATCGAGCAAGTTCCACCACCATTCTCGGCAAAGAAAATCCACGGAATCCCCGCCTACAAACTCGCGCGCAAAGAAAAACCGGTAATCCTCGAACCGGTTCAAGTCGAGATCAAGGAATTCGCCGTCACCTCCGTCGAGGCCGACCGCGCCCATTTCCGCGCCCGCGTGTCGTCGGGAACCTATATGCGCTCCATCGCTCACGAAATGGGCCAGCGCCTCGGCTGCGGGGCAAACCTCGAATCCCTGCGCCGCACCTCTGTCGCCGAATTCGACCTCACCCAAGCCCACACCCTCGAGCAAATTAAGAATAAGCAGCGGATCGAAGCTCAGATCAAAACCTGTCATTACGACCGGAGCTTCGCTTTCCCGCAGGGAAAGGGAAGCGGAGTGGAGGAACCTGCTGATTTGGAGGGTTCATATCAAGCTCGAGAATCCTACGATGAAGCGGGTGCCGCCCGCATCGCCGACCTTTTCGTGCACCCCCGCCAACTCCTTCCACAACTCCCCTCCGTCACCGCCGACGAAGCCACCGCCGCCCGCATCCGCAGCGGCCGCTCAGTCAACCTTCCCGAACTCTCCCGCGCCCGCGAGGTGAAAGTCTTCTTCGGACAACGGGACCTGCTCGCCATCGCCACTCGCGTCGCCGGCACGTTGTTCCATCCCAAAATCGTCTTTCCTTCCGGATAGTCCGTGTGGGACCTCTTGTCCGTCGTCTTTGACATCCTCCTTGATTTTGAGGCGGAGAGGCGGAGAAATCGATGCCACCGCTGTGGGGCGACTCCATCGGCACGGCCACTCTCAACGCCAGCGAGGTCAAGCGGTGACTTTCACCGCCGTCATCACCTCACCGACGGTCACGGAACGGCGCAGGGACCCGTAACGTTCACAGTAGGGAAGACAGTGCTGGGAACGGCTCAACTCAGCAGTGGTAAAGCCAACCTCCGGGCTGCCCGGGCAGAACTCCTTGGGCTACTTCACAGTTTGGCTAAGCGCCGCTGAACTGCCGGCGATGTTCGAGTCTCCGTAATAGACAGCCGTGACCTCGGTTGATCCTGATCGCTGGGAGTTAATTCTTGGTTAATTTCAAACGCAAACTGGCGGGGATAGTGGAAACAAAAGCAGTAGATTGGGATTAATGCAACGTCCGATAAGAAGTATTATGTAAAGCCCAAGGCCTGAGTCGCGGCAACGACGGGTCGTGGCGATTACATCTTGTACTTCCCCAGATCCTCGTCGTTCAACCCTTCCAGATATTTCCGCAGTTCCTCGGCGCTCACGCGTTCTGACATGTTCGCCGCTTGCTTCGAATTCTTCAGTACGATCTCGTCCACAAAGATCGGACAATCCACCCGCAACGCCAGCGCCAGTGCATCCGACGGACGCGAATCAATGCTGACCACTTCACCACTGCGCTCCAGCCAGATGACCGCATAAAACGTATCGTCGCGCAGCTCCGTCACGACAACCTTGTGCACCTGCGTCTCCAGCCCCGTGAGCACATTCTTGATCAGATCGTGCGTCATTGGCCGCGGCGTGTTCACCTTCTCCATCTCCAGCGCGATCGCATTCGCCTCATAAACTCCCACCCAGATCGGCAACACCGAGTCCCCGGCCACATCCTTCAAAATCACAATCGGCGTATTTGTCACCGGATCCATTAAAAGACCCCGTATCGTCATCTCTACTTCCATGGGAGCTCCTGAAAACTCTGCTTCTTTCGCCTTTATATCACCAATTCTCCTAGGAGGCTGTTGGGAAAGCTCTGGGTTGCTTTTACTTTTACGTACGTTCCAGCTTCGAGAGTGAATTCGGCCGGTGCGGTGAAGTTCAAGGTCTTGTTGTGGGAAGTGCGGCCGATCCATTGTTGCCGGGCTTCGTTCTTCCCTTCAACCATTACTTCTAATATGTCACCTATGTATTTCTTGTAGCGTGTGATTTGTATCTCTTTCTGCTTCCCCATCAGCCCTTCCAATCTCCGGGACTTTTCCTGATCTGGGATCGCGTCTTCTAGTGCTAGTGACGGCGTGTTGGGACGCGGAGAATATTTAAACGTGAACACGGCGTCGTAGCCGACTTCATCCAGCAGCGATAGGGTTTCGGCGAAGTCTTCTTCACTTTCTCCCGGAAAGCCGACGATGATGTCGCTGGTGATGCTGATCGGGCGTGTGGCGGACTTCATCCAAGCGATGCGTTCGAGATATTGCTCGCGGGTGTAAAGACGCTGCATGGCGTTGAGCACGCGATCGGAGCCGCTCTGCACGGGCAGATGCACGTGGTCGCAGAGCGTGGGCACGGCGTCGATGGCGTCGACGATGTCGCGTCCGAAGTCCCGGGGATGCGAAGTGGTGAAGCGCACTCGACGAATGCCTTCGACTTCCCCCACGGCGGCCAGCAATTCTGCGAATGTTTTCTTTCCTGCTGGATCCTTATACGAATTCACGTTCTGGCCCAGCAGTTGGATCTCTGTGTAGCCAAGATCGGATATCTGGCGGGCTTCGGCGAGGACTGACTCCGATGTGCGGCTGCGCTCCTTGCCGCGCGTGAACGGCACCACGCAATAGGCGCAGAACTTGTCGCAGCCTTCGATGATAGTGATGTACCCGCGATGCGGGTTGGTGCGGGCGGTGAATTCGGTCTCGAAGCATTCGTCAGTCTCGCGATCGTCGAGTCCGGTGACGCGGATCGGGCTTCCGGCTTCGGCCTTCCGGCCTTCGGACTTCCCTGTTGCGACCTGACCGCCGGCTTCGAGTTGCACCAGCATCTGCGGCAGATTTCTGTACGAAGCCGATCCGCACACCAGCGACACATGCGGCGCCCGCTCGAAAATCTTTTCGCCTTCCTGTTGGGCGACGCAGCCGAGCACACCAAACTTCTTGCCCTGGGCCAGCAATTTCTTGTAGTCCGCCAGACGATGGAAAACTTTCTGCTCCGCCTTATCCCGGATGGAGCACGTGTTGTAGAGAATCAAGTCGGCCTGCTCGACCGTTTGCACCTGCCGGTATCCTTCGTGCATCAGAGTGCCAATGATCTTTTCCGAGTCATGCACGTTCATCTGGCAGCCGAAGGTTTCGAGATAAAAGGTCTTCTGTGAATCCCCAGACATCTCCACAGTATAACGCCCTTGTCATCCTGAGCACCGCGTTCTTTGCGGGGCCGTAGGATCCATGCACTCGTCGGCAGAGCCACCCTTAGCACAGGGGAAAAGTATGATGAGCAAACAGAAAGGGTCGCATCGCTGCGCATCCCAGCGCACGGCCTGTTTCATTTTTTCTTTCCGCCGGTCTTCAACTCGACGACGATGCCCTCCATGGGCGCGTCGCCCACGTCCTCAGGAAGGTGAACGGTGGCGGGGGTGAACTGCGCCACGCCTGCTTTGCCGGAAGTATCCCGTGTCTTGCCATCGGGAAAGGTAAACTTGACGCTGCCGTCGGTGAGAAACACCGCAACCGAATCCGGATGGCTATGCATAACCGACTTCTCGTGCGGCCCATAGTGAAAGCGCAGAATCCGCACCTGGGCATTCTCAAATTCGACTTTGTAGTGGGTCGGGTCGACCTTGGCAGCATCCGGGGCGAACGCAACTGCCGCGACGCCGAAACACAGTACCGCACAGTAAAGTGCGCAGTCTTTCATCATGGAGCTCTTCATGTGACTACCTGATTGAAAGCCGCCGCAGTCTATGCCGCGCGATATGGAGTGTCGAGAAATGAAACGTGCAGAGACTAACCCGCAGCATGAAAAGCAAATCGCGATTTGGCTGGAGTCTCGGAGAATCGGGCAAGAACTTCATCGAAACAGGCAAATACGCCAGCGATCGACAGTCTATCCTCATTGAGGTTGACGCTATCGATGCTACGTCGAAGGCGAAACAATGCAGAAACGCAAACTTGGAAAAAGCAACTTGGAAGTCTCGGCCCTCGGCCTAGGCTGCATGGGAATGAGCTTTTCTTATGGTCCACCCAAAGACAAGCAGGAGATGACGAAACTTCTCCATGCCGCCGTGGATCGCGGCATCACGTTCTTTGACACCGCCGAAGTCTACGGTCCATTCAACGAAGAACTCGTGGGCGAGGCGCTCGCGCCTTTCCATGGCAAAGTGGTGATCGCCACCAAGTTCGGGTTCGATCTGAGTAGCAGCGATCAGCGGCCGGGGGGGCGGCAGGTCTGAATAGTCGGCCCGAGCATATCAAACAGGCCGTTGAAGGATCGCAAAAGCGGTTGAAGGTTGATGCCATCGACCTCCTGTATCAGCATCGGGTTGACCCGAACGTGAACATAGAAGATGTCGCCGGTGCCGTGAAGGAACTGATTCAAACCGGTAAGGTCAAGCACTTTGGACTTTCCGAGGCAGGCGTAAAGACGATTCGCCGCGCGCACGCCGTCCAACCGCTCACCGCAGTGCAGAGCGAATACTCGCTGTGGTGGAGGAAGCCGGAGCAGGAAGTGATACCCACACTCGAGGAACTGGGGATTGGTTTCGTGCCTTATAGCCCGCTTGGCAAGGGCTTCCTGACGGGAGCGATCGACGAAAACAAGAAATTCGACAGCTCTGACTTCCGCAGCACTCTGCCTCGCTTTACGCCCGAGGCCCTCAAGGCGAACCAGGCACTGATTGACTTGCTCGGCGGGATTGCGAAGCGCAAGAAAGCGACTCCTGCCCAGATCGCCCTCGCCTGGCTGCTCGCGCAAAAGCCTTGGATCGTTCCCATTCCAGGCACGACAAAGCTAAACCGCCTCGAAGAGAACATCGGTGCAGTGACAGTAGAGTTGACGCACGACGACGTTCGCGACATCGATGCCGCCGCCTGGCTACGCGCCAACTTCTCTCAACCCATGAAGGTCGAAGAGTTGGCCGGGCTGGTGCACATGAGTGTTTCCTCTTTCCACGAGCACTTTAAGTCCGTCACTTCCATGAGCCCTCTGCACTATCAAAAGGTGCTAACCGAAGTTCGTCACGGGATGAAGGTGGAACGACCTAAGTCTTTCAGAATCAGTTCAGGCTATCGCGGAGTCTGCACTACATTTTGAGAGAGATTTCAAACGTTCCGGCAGACTGAGGCC
>Ga0182015_10003319_pt1 | contig 18184 bp, 15 predicted proteins | sample 712P3MmetaG_FD_120478 | JGI IMG/M metagenome (GOLD analysis project Ga0182015, IMG submission 120478) | Permafrost microbial communities from Stordalen Mire, Sweden - 712P3M metaG | ecosystem: Environmental > Terrestrial > Soil > Wetlands > Permafrost | place: Sweden: Stordalen | collected...
TGCCCCTTGTGCATCACGATGATCTTGTCGGCGCGCTGGATGGTCGAAAGCCGATGCGCGATGATCAGCGATGTGCGGCCTTCGACCATTCGGTCGAGCGCGGCGCGGACGCGGAACTCGGTCTCAGTATCTACGCTCGAAGTCGCCTCATCCAGAATCAGAATCTTCGGATTGTGCGCCAGTGCCCGCGCGAAACTGATCAACTGTTTCTGTCCCGTCGAAAGCGTCGAGCCGCGTTCGCGCACTACTTCCTTGAAGCCTCCGGGCAAGGTGCGAATAAAGTCGGCGACGTTGACGTCTTCCGCGGCCTGCTCCACGTCCGCGTCTTGAATGCGCGCCGTTCCCAGCCGTATGTTGCCCTCGACGGTGCCGCTGAAAAGAAATGGATCCTGCAAGACGATGCCAAAACGGCCGCGCAACTCGTCGAGATTCATCTCTCTGATATCGACGCCGTCGATGCGAATCGCTCCCCGCTGCACGTCGTAGAAGCGCATCAGCAACGAGATGAGCGTAGTCTTGCCCGCTCCGGTATGGCCGACAACGGCGACCGTCTCGCCCGGTTCAAGCGCAAAGTTAACGTCGCGCAAAACCCAGTCAGGGTCATTTGCTGGTGGAGCGACGTGTGTTCCGGCTGCGTCGTCGAGAAGGATGGGAGCGCCGGTCTCTCCGCCGGTTTGTCCCGCGTTATAGGCAAACCACACGTGGTCAAACGCAATCCGTCCCGGCCCCTGCGGTTGTTTCGTAATCGGCGGCGAGGTCACTTCAATCTTCGTGTCCAACAATTTGAATACGCGCTCTCCCGCCGCCATCGCCGACTGCAGAATGTTGTACTTTTCGCTCAGATCCTGAATCGGGCGGAAAAACCTCTGTGCATACTGCATGAACGCGACCAGCACGCCAATCGACGCCACCCCTCTTATCACGTCGCCGCCGCCGAACCAGATGATGCTGGCAATGGCGACCGCCGACATGATTTCGACCGCCGGATAGTACAACGCGTAGGCGAGAATCGCGTCTTTGTAAGCCTCCATGTGCGAGGCGTTAATGTCGGAAAACCGGTGGTAGGCGCGCTTCTCGCGATTGAAAAGTTGCAGCACCAGCATGCCCGAAACCGCTTCCTGCAGGTAAGCGTTAATGCGGGCAATCGCCGTGCGAATACGCCGGTAAGAGTCGCGCACATTGTCGCGAAAAATCCGGGTTGCGTACACAATCAGCGGAAGCACGGCGAAAGCAATCAGCGCCAGCTTCCAGTTCATCTTCATCATGATGACGACGATGCCGGCGAGCACGAATACATCCTCAAAAATGGAAACCACACCCGCCGTAAACATTTCGTTCAGCGCATCGACGTCGGTGGTCACGCGCGTCACCAGCCGGCCCACAGGGTTCCTGTCGAAAAACGCGACTTGCATGTATTGCAGATGGCGGAAAATCTGACGGCGCAGATCGAACATCACCTTCTGCCCTGTCCACTGCATCAGGTAGGTCTGCAGAAATTCCAGCGCGAAGGTGAAAACAAGGATACCAATGTACAGTCCGCCGATCTGGGCAATGCCGGTTATCGGACTACTGCTCAGCCGGTCGCCAATCCAACTGTTGGAGTTGGGCGCTTTCGCCAGATATTTATCGATCGCGATCTTGGTGAGGAACGGCCCCAGCACGTCGAGGCCCGACTTCAGAATGATGGCCGCGAGCGCCACCACCACGTGCCATTTGTAAGGACGTAGATAGGTAAGCAGCCGACGCATCAGCCGCCCGTCGTACGCCTTCCCTAATACTTCTTCTTCCTGATTGGAAGCCATAGGCGTGCTTGAAAAATAACAAAAAGAAAAAGATTACCTTAAATAGATGGCGTAACGGGAAGTCGAATGAAAAAGGTTTCGGAGACGGGTTCTCTCCGAAGCGTCAGGGCGTCGGCAGGCACCTTGGGTTGGAGCCGCCTTAGTTTTTCCGCGCAGGCGTTTCGCTAATCTTGGTCGACGCGGTGGTTTTCGCCGGACGGCAGTCGCCGTTGCCCTGGCAGTTCGGGCACACGACCTTTTCATTCTGCTCGGCCATTTCATGCAGAAACGCAGAAAAAGTCTGGCCGCACTTCTCACATAGCTGGTCAATCGAGTCGCTCATAATGATTCCTCATTAAATCTACCTACGCATTGGATGGTCCACCGGAGAAGCGGACTCGCCTGTATTTTAAGCTACGGCCAGCCTGCTTATTATGAAAATCTCCTAGAATAAAGGACGTATGCCTTTGGGCCTTTACATCTCGGTCCCGTTCTGCCGGACCAAGTGCAGCTACTGCAACTTCGCCTCTGACGTTTTCTCGAAGTCGGCCTATGAAAACTATGTTGCACGCTTGGTTGAAGATGTTGCTGCGTGGCGCGAACTCGTGACGAAACTGGGCTGCGCATTCGAATCTGCTTTCAAGGAGCCCGCCGACTCCATCTACCTCGGCGGAGGAACTCCGTCAATCCTCGATGGTGCGCAGTTGCTGCGCATTTTCGCCGCTGTGCGCGATCAATTTGCAGTTACAACCGACGCTGAGGTCACCGTCGAGTGCGCTCCCGGCACGCTGACTCCCACACTCATCGACACGTTACAGCAATGCGGAGTGAACCGGGTCAGCCTGGGCGTGCAGTCATTCGTCGATCAGGAAGCGCAATCGGTCGGGCGTTTGCACAAGCGCTCGACTGTTCTGGAAGAAATCGCCCGGCTTCGCCAGGCGGGAATTGACAACATCAGTATCGATTTGATTGCCGGGTTGCCGCACCAGACCGCTGAGAGCTGGGCCTTCTCGGTCGCGGAGACGATTGCGACCGGCGTTCCGCACGCCAGCGTTTACATGCTCGAAGTGGATGACGATTCACGTCTGGGCAGGGAACTGATCGCCGGGGGCGCCCGCTATCATGCCCACTTCGTCCCCGACGACGACGCGACCGCAGATTTCTATCAGCAGGCCTGTGAGATGCTGGCCTTGGCCGGCATCGCGCAGTACGAAATTTCCAACTTCGCCCGCGCCGAGGAGTTACAGTCGCGCCATAACTTGAAATATTGGACCCGCCGCCCCTACCTGGGCTTTGGCGTAGACGCCCACTCGATGCTGGAGGGGACGGTGGAGGGACGGTCGGCCTTGCCCGTCCGTTTCGCCACTCCCGAGTCTCTAGACGCTTACATGAATCGTGTGCCTCCTACGGTGACGCCGGTCTCCGCGCAGACGGCGATCGAAGAAAGCTTTTTCCTCGGCCTGCGTCTAAATCGCGGCATCGACCTCAACCGCATGCGAGCACAATTCGGCGCCGAGTTCGCGAGGGCAGGATCCTCCGCGAGCTCGCCGAATACGAATTGTTATCTTGAGGGAAGCGAAGGACCTGCAATTTGGGATTCTGCAATCCGGTCGGGTATAGAGGACGGCTTGCTCGAAGAACAAGGCGCGACGCTGCGCCTAACCCCGCGCGGGCGCCTTCTATCCAATGAAGTGTTTGCCCGGTTTCTTACCGAAGAAAGAAACAAAAGTGGGAACCAGTCACGTGAATCCACGTTAGTTGACCGATAACTGCCGTTCGGCGTTGGTCGTTGTTTACCCGGTCCCCACCATCTCAAAAACTTTGGGAAGGCCGATGCCCAAAATGGGAGGCTCAAATTCCAGAGCCTGTATGCCGGCCTCTCCCGAAGAACCCATCCAAACAATGCGAAACTGCGCCCGCGACGCGCCCAGCTGCACGTCCAGCGTTTCTCCCATTTGCACCTTCGAACGCACGCCGATCAGAACCGCTCCGCTATTGCTAACGTTGCGCACCCGAACAATCTCCGCAAAGGGACGCGCCAGCCTATCAACTCCCCAGATCCGTACCGGCAACTCGAGGTTCAGCCTGCGCTCTTTTCGCCGATCCATTTTGCGCTCCGATTTACGTTCGGGTTTCCGTTTAACGATGCAAGCGGATCATAACCAGGAACGACCGAAAGCGAAACATCACATCGGTTACTCAGGCAGGAGTGCCCGAAGTTACGTTGGGATTGGAGGCTGGATTATCGGGCGAGCGCAGCGCCGGTTGACATGCGGCATTTGCGGCATTTTGAGATGAAGTAAACGGACGATTCTACAATCCACCAAAGTAATCTGCTAGGGAGTGACCATCGCGAGCTCTGTCGCTGCCGTGGCTTGAGTCAGTTTTCCATCGAGCACGCTCCCGGCCCCCGAGGATCGCCGCACGAACCGCACGCTCCCGCGGAAGCATCCGAGAAAGACGGTTGCGACGACGCCCCGCCCTTCGACGAAACTGCGAACACCGAAAGCTGCGGCTCCAGTTTCTTGCTCTGGCATTTCGGGCACTCGGCCTTTTGTTTGCCAAAGAGCAGGGCCTCAAACTCGTGCCGACAATCTTTACAGATGTACTCGAAGATGGGCATAGGGAAAACTCCGCGAAAGAAAATTGCTAGGTTCTATTTAAAATCAAGGTGTGGGCACTTCGCAAACTCCCGATTCGCAAAACAACGATTCGCATAACGATGATTTGCAGAGCAACGACTCCCACCGCTTCACGCCCCGCCGTTGGCTGCGTGGCGGCCACGTCCAAACCGTTGCCAGCTTTCTGATTCAGCGAGGCATCCATCTTCCCGCGCCCGAGGAGCGCCTAGTCGAAGTGGCGCCCGCCATCAAGGTCCTCTGCCATTGTCACTGGCAAGCGGATCGCGCCCGCGCGTTGACCATCATCATCGTGCACGGACTCGAAGGCTCGAGCGAGTCGCAATACATGCTCGGCATCACGCAAAAGGCGCTCGCCGCCGGAATGAACGTAATCCGCTACAACCAGCGCAATTGTGGAGGCACGGACGCGCTCGCCCCCGTTCTCTATCACTCCGGCCTATCGAGCGACGTTGCCGTTGTGGCGAATGAAATCATCGCCCGCGACGGCGTTTCGCGGCTGGCGCTGGTGGGATTTTCCATGGGCGGCAACATCGTGTTGAAACTCGCGGGCGAGTGGGGAGCGCATGCTCCTCCGCAGCTTCGCGCGGTCGCCGTGTGTTGCCCGGCTCTCGATCTCTCGGTGTCGGCCGATACGCTGCACCAGCCGTCGAACCGCATCTACGAAACGTATTTTCTCTGGGCGCTTCGCCGCCGAATGCAACAGAAAGCCCGTCTGTTTCCCGGACACTTCGATACGAGCCGTCTGCAGGGCATCCGAAGCCTGCGCGAATTTGACGACAAGATCACGGCCTACTACTGCGGTTTTACCGGCGTCGACGATTACTATGACCGCGCTTCAGCTGCGCACACGGTCGAGCAGATTGCGGTGCCGACGCTGGTGTTGTATGCCGCGAACGACCCCTTCATCCGCATCACGCAAGAGACAAGGCGCAAGATGGCGTTGAACCCGAACATCAAGTTCGTGGAAACGGCCGATGGTGGTCACTGCGCTTTCATCGGAGTGCCAGCGCGCGGCGCTGTCGGAGGCAATGGCAACAATAACGCGGTGGGTTCCGACGACGGATACTGGGCGGAGCGCGAGATCGTAAACTTCTTGCGCCGCTACTGAACAGCGCCTGGCAAAGTGTGGCGCGGGAGTTCGCGCCCGAGCTTCCGCGACAGGAAAGGATGTTTGGAGCAAGCGATGCCGGGTCAGAGTTCCCCCCGAGCGATGAGGTTCTAATGGACGCCGATTTCTCAATCGAGCTGAGCCAGGAAGATCCGGTGCTGGATCTTCCCTGGAAAGATCCCGCGGGCAAGCTCGCCTATGTCGACCTGAAGCGGCATCCTGAGTTATTGCCGAAGATCGAAGAAGCGGTAAAGTTTCCCGAGTTGGGAGAATTTCTTCGCACGCTGAATTCACCGCACAGCATACTGGAAACAGCAAAGTGCGATGCCTGGGCGACAACCGAGATAAACGCGGAAGAAGAAATCTACAATGCGTCGCACAAGTTCGCGAGCTACGTGGATGCAGTATTTTCTGACATCGAGGTACGAAACTCTTCACCGCAGGAAGCTCTGTCCGTCCACGAAAACTTTGCTAGAAAGCTGGTCGATTTGCTACGCCGAACGCCCGAGACTCGCTCGTCGGCAGAACTATGCATACGGCGCTGTTATTACGTCGAGGATTCCAGCGTCCGCGAAGGATTTTATTTCACTTTGTATGTGAGCGGCTACGGAGACGACCCAGCCAGCGCGCTTGAGAATTGGGCCGTCGCCCTGAAGCTGACGGGAAACGCGATTGTGCAAGTATCGGTGAGCCAACCCTAAGCTGGCTGTACTCCATCCCTTACCTTCCCCGAGCCAAACATCTTCTTCCAATCGATTCTCGTACGCAGCAATGACAACAGCAGCATGAACAGGAAAATTTCCAGTAATCCTCGCGTCGCGGTCGGAATAGATTCAGCCCTCTTGGGCAGCAGCGAGAATCGCCCGTAAACAAATTCGATGTGCACCCAATAAACCAGCAGGGAAGTCTGCCCCAACTGAATGAGCGGGCTGAAGCCGCGTGCCCCAAGCCCCCACCGGCACCACGCATAGCTCACAAAAGCGATGACCAGCAACATCCCGATGCGCATCATAAGAAAGTTCGGGCTCGTGTGCCAATAGTCATAAGGGAAAAACAGCTGAATGGAAGAATGGTCAAGTTGCCGCGCGACGATGATCGCGGCGGTTCCGACGGCCGCAAACCACGCCAGGGGTTTCGCTGTTGAGCTCGTATTTTGATTGTTGAAGAGAACGCCGCCAAAAAGAATGAATCCCGCAGCCAACCCGGCGAACGCAAACGCCGCCCACGGGAACAATGGGAACAGCCACGATTGCGGAGCGCCCAGGTTGTGGCATCCGTCGATGTAAGATTCCAGCCACCACGGCAGCCAGGTCGGCCGCCACGTTGTATAGAGCCGCGGAGTCAGTACTGCGATCAGCACGACCGTAGTTGTGGCAACGACGACTAACATCAGACGCCCATGGCTCGGTCCGCAGAGCGCCAGCGTAATGCCGCACGCCAGCGCCATCAGGATCATCGACAGTCCGATGATGTTCAGCACATCTACGCGCAACAAGTCGGACCACGGCGCCCATCCCCATGCGATAAGAAATTCCTGCAAGCGAAAAAGCAGTCCGAAAGCAAAGATTTCCACTCCGTGCCACGCCATCTTGCGCGTAATTTCCGTAGGGCGCAGGTTCTTAAGCATCAGCTTGTCGGTCACCAGGGCGAAAGAAATTCCTGCCAGAAAAAGAAAAAGGGGAGCAGGCGCCGTCCCCAGAACTTGCGACGCCTTAAGAAACCAGGTATTGCGCGCGTCGCCGCCGAGCCACGCGTCGTAGCAATGCGTCTGGAACATCAGCACGCAGGCCAATCCGCGCATCCAATCAATCCATGCCAGGCGGGAAGTCGGGGCCGAAGTCACGGACGAGAGTGTAACGTGCGAGAAGGCGCCGGGCCAACACGAAAGCACGCGCCCGCGACCCAGTTCGGGCCGCCAAAGGGCGCCCGTCGGTCGGTGGGGTCCGCCGTGCTAGCATTTTTCAAGAAGGTCGTACTGTGAAGTGCTCCTCCATCCTCGGCACTGTTTTCGCGAGCCTGCTGATCGCGGGTAGTTTCGCGAGCTTCGCCTATGCGAAGGATGAGCCCAAATGGATCGAGGTGCATTCCACGAATTTCTCCATCGTCACCGATGCGGGCGAGAAGCGCGGCCGCGAGGTTGCCGTGCGACTGGAGCAGATGCGGTCGGTTTTTGGTCAGCTGATTCTGAAAAACAAGCTGCAGATGTCGGTGCCCATCACCGTCGTCGCGCTAAAGAGTGACAAACAGTATGGCGAGGTCGCTCCCGCGAAGCAGGCCACGGCGGACGGTTTTTACGTGCCGGGGCAGGACCGGATTTACATCGTCCTGAATCTATTTGAGCCCTATCCTTGGCATGCGGTGGCGCATCCGCTGGCGCATTATCTTCTGAATTTTAACTATCCGCCGGTACAGGGTTGGTTTGACGAAGGCCTCGCCGAATACTTCGGATCGATCTATATCGGCAAAGAAGTGGAGATCGGCGCCGACCCGGAACTGCAATCAGAGTGGCACGAAGACATCTTCGATTTTATGCGGCGCGACCCGAACATCGCGCAATCGCTGACGCAGCTGGTGAGTTCTCCGGTATGGCTGTCGATGGAGGACCTGTTCACCATGAAACACGACGAGTCGGGTACGCGCGAGGGCACGCATAACACGCTCTATTACGCGCAGTCCTGGATGGTCGTCCACTATCTGATTAACAAGAACAAGATGCCCGAGGCAGGGACTTTCTTCGACCTGGTGATCAATAAGAAGCTGCCGGTGGATAAGGCGATGATCCAGGCATTCGATATGACGCCCGCGCAAATGGAAGACGCAGTGAAGAAATATTTCGGAACGCTGAGCGACCTGGGCATTGCGCTCGACCAGGCGAAGAAGCCGGTCGAAGACCCGGTCGACATTCAGCAACCCTATCATTTCCCTGTTCCGTTTCATGCGGATGACATCGGAATTGCCGTCAATCCAGTCAAGGATGAGGAAGCGCAGGCTGCGATTGACGATGTGTTGTTGCGCATCCCCGAGCATCACGATCAGGGTTTGGTTGATCTGCAGCGCCTCACGACCGACCCGAAAGGAAACGAAGCCGCCCATCGCGTTCTTGCCTGGGACAACATCCGGTATCAGCACTTTGACGCGGCGGCCGACGAACTCGAGAAAGCCACCGACCTCAATCCGCGGGATCCATGGGTCTGGTATTACCGCGCAGCACTGAAGTATCGCAAGGCGCAAGCCGCGCGGCAGGAGATGCAAGGCCTCGCCAACATGATGCAGGATTTGCGCGCGGTGACCGATTGGTATCCTGAACTGGCCGACGCTTACAACATGCTGGGAGTTGCACGTCTCGAAGGCGGAGGAATCAATGCCGCACTCGAAGCGCAACGTCAGGCCATCGCGTTGGCGCCGCGGAATATTGAATATCAATTCAATCTGGGACAAATTTATGTTGTTGGAAAAAAGTGGGATGAGGCCCGCGAAGTCTTTACGCGAATCAAAGAAGGACCAGATCGGACCGCGGCATCGGCGGCAAAAAAGCAGTTAGACGATTTGGCGGCGCTGCAGAAATATGGAGTGCGCCCTCTGCATTCGGGAGAAACCGTTGCAGAAAGCGAAACGCCGGCGGGCGCGGCCAGCGCTCCATCCGGCGGAGGTACTTCGCCCAGCGCTTCTTCTTCAAACACGACCGCGTCGGCGAAGGCCGCCGCAACGCGAGATCGGGATCAGGATGACACCGACGACGCGCCAAAGCCAGCAACCGTCAAGCCCGGGACGACCGGGCCCATGCAGTTCCTGAAAGGCAAAATCGTAAGCAGCGATTGCTCCAAGCCGCCGGAGGCTACGGTCACGGTGTTGAGCGGTATGACCACTTATAAAATGCATGCCTCGGATTACAAATCTTTGCTCGTGATTGGCGAAGATCAATTTTCCTGCGACTGGAAGAATCGCCTGGTTTCGATCAACTACCGCGCCGCCGGCAAGAACGCAGGAGAGTTAGTTTCAGTCGAACTGCGGTGACGGTTTCTCTCAGTGACGTTCGTCGCGCTCATCATCATTATCATTCGTAGAAGTCTCATTGTGTCGCTGACTCCGCTCGCTGACCGTGGCGACGAAGCAAGTTCACAATCCGCATCTGAAAGTGTTTGTAGGTCCCTTTGGGACCCACGGCCCAGCCACTCCCATCCGTCGTGAGCGCTGCTGCATTGAGATCTAGTGAGTCCACAGCCTTCCAAGTTGCGCCGTAATCAAGGCTGACATCTTCTCCAGTGGGCCCGACGGCGAATGCTGTAGCGGCCATGATGCTAACCGAAGACCTGTAGCCGGGTGGAGGATGCTCCGCCAGATGCCACGTCTTTCCGTAGTCAGCGGAATAAGCGGCAACGCGTTCCGCGCTTTCGGAGTTTTTATAATCCCCTCCCACGGCAACGACGTAGCGGCCGCTGCACGCCAGACTGAAAATTCCGCTCGAAGCATTGCCGCTAGCCATGGGAGTTTCAGCCGCCGTCCACGATCGTCCGTGATCGTCCGAGCGAAAGACGCGAGCTGCAGGGCCGCCCGTGCCAAAATAAATGTTGTTATTGCACCGCGCGATCGAAGTCCCACTCGCGGCAAATGCACCTTCCGCCGGAAGCGCCGCCGGCATTTTGTCGCGCGGCAGTTCCTTCCAATGCCGGCCGTCGCTTGTGCTCAACACCAGAAATCTGCCATCGACCGGATCGCTCAGCGCGAAACAATGCGTTCTGGATTCACACGCGAGCGAATCAAGAAAAAATCCGGAGCGCTTATCGGTGTACTGCAGCTCCCACGATTTGCCCCCATCGGTAGTTTTGTAGATGCGTGACTTCTCGCCTTCGCCGCTCGACATCACATACGCCGAATCGGCGCCGAACGCTTCAACATCGCGAAAGTCCAATTCGCCCGCAGAATTGCCATCGACTTTAAGTTGTGTCCACGATTTGCCCTCATCGAGTGAACGCAAAACCGTTCCCTTCGAGCCAGAAGCCCACACTACGGTTTTTCTTGCGCTGGTTTTTCCTGCGCCCATCCGTGTGACGCTGATGCCACGCAGGTTCGAATCGACTGCGGTGCTCTGAACGCCGGTGCTCTGAATCCGCATCTGGTTCTGCGGCCATAGCGCCGGACTAACCAAGATGAAAGAAAGCAGTGTGAATGTCGATGCTCGCACGCGAGGATTGTAAAACACACGATCGCAGCCCGTAGGTCGATGCTCGCAGCTCGAAGCCCGCAAAATATGCGAAGATGGAATCCGGAGAGCAGGCGATGGAGAACCCACTCAAGCTAAAACGCATTCACCACGTTGAATTCTGGGTTGGCAACGCGCGCCAGGCGGCGTATTTCTACCGCAAGGGATTCGGGTTTTCACAAGTCGCCTACAGCGGACTGGAAACCGGCCAACGCCAGCGAACTTCGTATGCGCTGAGCCAGGGCAAGGCGAACTTCGTTCTCACCACGGCGCTTACGCCCGACGACGCGGCCGCCGACCATGTCCTCAGGCACGGCGATGGCGTGCGTGACATCGCGCTCGAAGTGGACAATGCCGACGATGCATTTGAAGAAGCCGTGCGCCGAGGCGCAAAACCCGCCGAAGAGCCGCATGACATCACCGATGAACACGGCACCGTTCGCCGCGGCGCCGTCCACACGTATGGCGACACCATCCACTCTCTGATCTCCTACAAAGATTACAAAGGACCGTTTCTGCCCGGATTCGCCGCCGCGCCGATCGCCGGAGATGATTGCGGCATTCTGCGCATAGACCACATTGTCGGCAACGTGGAGCTTGGCAAAATGGAACACTGGGCCGAATATTATTCCCGCGTTTTCGGCTTCCACCGCTACATCACCTTCGACGACAAAGATATTTCTACCGAGTACAGCGCGCTGATGAGCATCGTTATGTCCGACGATTCGCATTCGGTAAAATTTCCCATCAACGAGCCGGCGCAGGCGCGCAACAAGAGCCAGATCCAGGAATACATCGAAGCTTACGGCGGACCGGGCGCGCAACATCTGGCGCTGCAGTGCAAAGATGTGCTATCGACCGTGGCCAAATTGCAGCGCAACGGAGTCGACTTCCTGCGCGTTCCCGACACTTATTACGCTGCGCTGCCGGATCGCGTTGGTCCAGTCGAGGAATCGCTCGATGAACTACACAAGCTCGGTATCCTGGTGGACCGCGACGACGAAGGCTACCTGCTGCAGATTTTTTCGAAGCCGGTCGAAGACCGGCCAACCGTTTTCTTCGAAGTCATCCAGCGCAAAGGCAGTCGCGGATTCGGCAAGGGAAATTTCAAGGCGCTGTTTGAATCGATTGAGATGGAGCAGGCGCGCCGAGGCAACCTGTAGACGAGGAAATTTGTAAACATGGCTAACGCAAAAACGATCAGTGCAAAAGCCACGAGCGCCAAGGCCGCGAATCCAAATCCAAATGGCAAGGCCAGCCCGCGTTATCAGTCCGGATTCGGCAACGAGTTCGTGAGCGAAGCCGTCGCAGGCGTGTTGCCGCGCGGCCAAAACGCTCCGCAAAAAGTGGCACACGGGTTGTACACTGAGCAGCTGAGCGGAACCGCCTTCACCGCGCCACGCGGCGTCAATCGCCGAACTTGGCTCTACCGGATACGTCCTTCGGTGGCGCACAAGCCATTCGAACCCATGAGGCAGAATCGCCTGCGCAGCGCGCCGTTTGACGAAGTCCCAACGCCTCCCAATCAGCTGCGTTGGATGCCCATTTCAATTCCGCCGCTCTCCCAGCCCACCGACTTTGTCGACGGACTGATCACCATGGCGGGCAACGGCGACACGCACACCCACACCGGCGTAGGGATCCACATCTACGTCGCCAACACGTCGATGACCGATCGTTTTTTCTACAACGCCGACGGAGAAATGTTAATCGTCCCGCAACAAGGACGCCTGCTGCTCCACACCGAGATGGGGTTGATCGAAGCCGGCCCCGGCGAGATTGCGGTGATTCAGCGGGGCATTCGTTTTCGCGTAGAGCTTCTCGAAAAACAAGCGCGCGGATACATCTGTGAAAACTACGGCGCGTTATTTCGTCTGCCCGACCTTGGCCCGATCGGCGCCAACGGCTTGGCCAATCCTCGCGACTTCCTGGCTCCGGTGGCTGCGTTCGAAGATCGCGAAGGCGATTACAAAATTGTCACCAAGTTTCAGGGACGGCTCTGGGCGGCCGAAATCGATCACTCGCCGCTAAATGTTGTCGCCTGGCACGGCAACTACGTCCCCTATAAATATGATCTGGCGAATTTCAATTGCATCAACACGGTCAGTTTCGACCACCCCGATCCGTCGATCTACACAGTGCTGACTTCGCCGTCCGAAATTCCCGGTACCGCGAATTGCGACTTTGTTATTTTTCCGCCGCGCTGGATGGTCTCCGAGCACACGTTCCGTCCGCCATGGTTTCATCGCAACTTCATGAACGAGTTCATGGGCCTCATCCATGGCGAATACGACGCCAAAGCCGAGGGCTTCGTTCCCGGAGGCTCCAGCCTGCACAATTGTATGGCTGGTCATGGCCCCGATTCCGAAACATTCGAGAAGGCGAGCAACGCCGAACTGAAGCCGGTCTACCTGGCTGACACATTGGCTTTCATGTTCGAGACCCGCTTCGTCTGCCAGCCGACGAAATTTGCTCTGGAAGCTTCGCAACTCGATCATCAGTACTTCGAGGTTTGGCAGGGATTACGCAAGAAGTTCACGAAGTAGCGGCAGTTGTCGCTGTGTCCCCCTGCATTCGTGGCATGGGTTTGAACTGTCTCATGTGACTTGTCATTCTGACCGGAGCGAAGGACCTATGCTTTTTGCAGCGCCGAAAATGCGAGATCAGGCGGGAGATCAAGCGGACGCGAACAATGCAGCCGCTGAGTTGCTGCGCGACCTGATCGACTATGCCGGACTGTTCCCTCCCGCATCGTTGGCCATGGCGCCGACGGTCGCGAACTACGAAGCATATTCGCAATCGGAATGGAGCTGGATTCTAGGGCGCTTTATCGTTCCGATCTCGCGTCTCGCGGAGTTCCAAGAACAGCTTGCCGGATTGCCTTCCTCGGGGCCCGAACTTGCGCGCTGGCGCCTATCGGTTCTCCTGAGTAACGATCCGGCGGCGGATGTGACTCTCATTCGCAACTTCAATACGCAAATGAACCATTGCGCGGTCGGTAGACGGGCTGCCATCGAATCCGTTGAAGCGAAGGTCGCGAATGCCCGAGAGATCTCGGGGCTGTCAGAGATCATCCCGACAGAACTCACCGCCTATTTCGAAGTGCCGCTCTCCAGTTCCGCCGAGTGCATTGCTGCCACTGCCGCGTGCGGATGCAGAGCCAAGATCCGCACCGGCGGCGAGACGGCCGATAGGTTTCCCACTTCCGAGAGCGTGATCGAGTTCATTCGCTTGTGCGCGGCAGCCAGCGTGCCTTTCAAGGCGACCGCAGGATTGCACCATCCGCTGCGCTCGGTGCATCGGTTCACCTATCAACCCGAAAGCGCTTCCGGAATCATGCACGGTTTTCTCAACGTCTTTCTGGCAGCTGCGTTCTTGCGCGCTGGAATGGACCGGAAACTGGCTGTCCAGTTACTCGAAGAACAATCCCCGGAAGCGTTCCGCTTCGATGCGGATGAAGTCATCTGGCTCCAGCATCGGCTCACTCGCAGCGAAATAGCCGCCACGCGCCGCGATTTCGCGGTTTCGTTCGGATCGTGCTCATTCACTGAGCCAATTGACGGCTTACAGTCTATGCATCTGCTCTGAAACATCAGATATGAAACCCCTTCTTGATGAGACCCACGACCCGAACGTGCTGAGTTGGGTTGAATCCGCCAATGTTGCAGGCACGGATTTCCCTATTCAGAATTTACCCTTTGGCATTTTTCGACATCGCAATGCGAAGGGGCCGAGAGTCGGAGTGGCAATCGGCGACCGCATTCTTGACGTCGCCGGCGTGCTCGGTTACCTGGAAGATAACCGGGCAAAGTTCGCGGTGCTAGATTGCGCAAGCACCGGCTCACTGAACGCACTCATGTCGCTCGGAACCGATGCTCGACGCGTTTTGCGGCGGCGTCTTCATGCGGCTCTGCGTCGGGAGGCGTCGGACTCCGATCAACGGGCCGCATGGGGCCATCTTTTTGCGCTGTCTGATGTCGAGATGCTTCTGCCAGCGAGCGTAAGCGACTACACCGATTTCTACGCCTCGATCTTTCACGCAACGAATGTCGGCAAGCTGTTTCGCCCCGACAATCCGCTGCTGCCGAATTACAAATACGTTCCGATTGGTTATCACGGGCGCGCGTCGTCGCTGATTCCGTCGGGAATTCCGGTCCGTCGTCCCTGCGGCCAAACGCGCGATGGCGATGCCGATCCCAAGTTCGGGCCGACGAAAGCGCTCGACTATGAACTGGAAGTCGGTTTCTACGTAAGCGGCGAAAACAAATTGGGAGAAGCCGTTCCTATCGCCCAAGCGGAAGAACATATTTTCGGAATCTGCCTGGTGAATGACTGGTCGGCGCGCGACATTCAAGCCTGGGAGTATCAGCCGCTCGGTCCCTTTCTGGCGAAGAGTTTTGCCACTTCGCTTTCGCCGTGGGTGGTCACGATGGAAGCTCTTGCTCCGTTTCGCGCGCACGCTTTCGCGCGTCCAGCAGGCGATCCCGCGCCGTTGCCTTACCTTCTTGACCCTGGCGATCAGGAGAACGGTGGTATCGACCTGTGGCTGGAAGTTGCTCTGCTTTCGCCGCGCATGCGCGAAGCCGGCATCGCTCCCGTCGTTCTCGGCTGCAGCAATTTTCGCGACATGTACTGGACCATGGCGCAAATGCTCACGCAACATGCGAGCAACGGCTGCAATCTACGCACCGGCGATCTGCTGGCCAGCGGAACCGTCTCTGGCACCGACCAATCCGCACGCGGGTGCCTGCTCGAACTGACTTCACGCGGCAAGGAGCCAATTACTCTACCCAACGGCGAGCAACGAAAATTTCTCGAAGACGGCGACGAAGTGATTCTCAGCGGATTCTGCGAGCGTGAAGGGTTCCGTCGCATCGGACTCGGCACTTGTCGCGGAACCATTCTGCCCGCCGCCTGACAAGGCTCTAAGCAAGGTCGCCGCTCACTTCATGCTGCTGCGAAGTTCCCTCAAGACGCGATCGGCGGTCTCAATCCGAATCAATCCGGCGCGAGGGTATTCCAAGTCGAAAATGACATAGAGGGAAATCGCCAGGATCGATGAAAAGAGGAGCAGATGCAGCCAGCTACGAGTCTTTGCTTCTCCCAAGCTGTAACCTGCCAGCAGAGCGCTGGCGAAGACTAGCACCGCGAGTCCCCAATAAATAATCTTCGGTGGATGCGTCTGCAGCGCGACCGCACGCGTCGTTGTGATATCGATCATGGCATTGAGCGACGAAAGCACCAGCGAAGTCGTGGCCGAAAAGTTAACTTGCGCACACCCGATTACCGACTTGTCCCAGATTTGTTTCTGCAGCGCGACGGAGTTGTCCAGCGCCGCCTTCGCCGCTTCCGCGTTGCTGTCGAGGTTCTTGAAATACTCAATTCTGGCATCGAGATAATTCCTGAAGTCCTCGCGCAGAGCCGGCTGTTCCGCCACCGGAAGCAGATCGATCCGCAGGTAAGCCGTTCCGATGGCATTGCTTTCGTCTCCAATCAACTGCCTTCGGGCGTCGAAACGAGCCGCAGCTCCTGAGAACGTAAAAGCGATGAGCAGTCCCATCAAGCCGAACACTGCGCCTTCGATGGCACCGAGTCCAGCGTGCGATCCGTCTGGATCCTCATGTTTCCGGCGCACGCCAATGCGGCGGCCGATTTCCATCAGCACGAGAATCGTCCCGAACAAACCGGTAACGACGACGAGAAGAGCGATCATTAGCTTCCAAAGTCCCAACAAAGCCTAAACCAAGTCCGGCGAATCTGCGAGACGGCTTTCCCCTTCGCAATGGCCGAAATTCGTTTATAGTAATCGCCGTCGAAAACGGAGGAACCGTGACCGTCGAAGCCAATGCCGCCAACCCGAACGCCATGCCAGTTAATGCCGTGCCAGTTAAAGACTCTCATGGTCCTGCTGTCTTCGCCGGATTTCTCGGATGGACGCTGGACGCTTTCGACTTTTTTCTTGTCGTGCTCTGTCTCACTGCCATCGCGCAGGAGTTTCACCGCTCCGACAAAGAAATTGCGTTCTCCATCACGCTCACGCTCGCCTTTCGTCCCGTCGGCGCTTTCATCTTCGGGCTCATGGCCGACCGTTATGGCCGCCGCTTGCCGCTGATGCTCGATCTGGTCTTCTACTCCGTGGTCGAAGTGGCTACGGGCTTCGCGCACAGTTTCATGGTCTTCCTGGTGTTGCGCGCACTCTTCGGCATCGGCATGGGCGGAGAGTGGGGCGTTGGCGCTTCGCTCGCCATGGAAAAGGTTCCTCCGCGTCTGCGCGGTTTGCTTTCCGGCATCCTGCAGCAGGGATATGCTCTTGGCTATCTTCTCGCGGCCGGTTGCTACTTCTTCGTCTTTCCACGCTGGGGTTGGCGTCCGATGTTTTTCATCGGAGGACTTCCGGCGCTGCTCGGCCTGTTCGTCCGCTTCAAAGTCAAGGAATCGGCGGTCTGGAAGAAAACGCGCCATTCCAACTGGGGCGATCTTCGCCGCGCCATCCTTTCCAACTGGAAATTATTTCTTTACCTGACGCTGTTGATGGCGGCGATGAACTTCGCCTCGCACGGCACGCAAGACATGTTTCCAACTTTTCTGAAGCGCTTCTGGAAGCTGGCCTCGACCCAGGTCGCGGCGATCACGGCGATTTCGATGGTCGGAGCCATTTGCGGCGGCACGCTGGTCGGCTTCCTCTCCGACCGCTTCGGACGCCGCCGGACGATGGTCACCGCTCTCGTGCTCGCCATCGCCTGCGTTCCGCTGTGGGCCTATGCGCCGTCGCTGACCTTGCTGGTCGTGGGAGCGTTCCTCATCCAGTTTATGGTGCAGGGAGCGTGGGGAATTATCCCGGCGCATCTCTCCGAATTGTCGCCTGACTCGGTGCGCGGATTTCTTCCTGGCTTCGCCTACCAGTGCGGAGTGCTGATCGCGAGCATCGTGCCAACTGTGGAAGCGATGCTAGCCGAGCACATCAGCTACGCCAACGCCATGGCGCTGACGGCGACCACTGTGTTCGCTCTGGCAGCAATCGTGGTAGCGCTGGGACGCGAGCGCAGGGGAATTCAGTTCGGCGCGTAGGCGAGATGGCTTTTTCTTCAAGGAGTTATGTGGCGGCTTTTTTACCCACCCCCCACCCCCCTCCCCAATTTGCGCTAAAGTATTGAACAATAAGTGGTTAGCTCCAGACTCTTCAGGACTAAGGACTTAGCTCGGCCCGACGCTCAATTTCCCAGCAAATCCGCAGTTTTCTCGGAGCGGGTGGGTGGCGCTGTTGCGTCAATTAGTGTTTTTAAAGAGCGCCTGAAACGGGTCAGGGTTGGAGCGCCTCCCGGGAGGCGGGGACACAGACCATGATCGTCTCGCGCGCCGCGGGGGATGTCTGTGATGGCGGTCACACGGGATTGTGATGAAAAACGGGGACAGGAATGATTCGATAATAACATAATACCAAGTAATGATGTAA
>Ga0182015_10003320_pt1 | contig 18181 bp, 10 predicted proteins | sample 712P3MmetaG_FD_120478 | JGI IMG/M metagenome (GOLD analysis project Ga0182015, IMG submission 120478) | Permafrost microbial communities from Stordalen Mire, Sweden - 712P3M metaG | ecosystem: Environmental > Terrestrial > Soil > Wetlands > Permafrost | place: Sweden: Stordalen | collected...
CGGACAACTTCTCACACCTTGCGCCAGCGCGGAATCCAGGCGCCGTCGGTCACCGTGTAGTCGCCGAACAGGGCCGGTGCCTCCGCCCGCATCAGCTCGCCGATCTTGCCGAAGACAAGCCGGATCTCCTCCTCGGCGCCGGTGTCGGTGCGTGCCTCGATGGTGTGCCGCAGGGTCCGGATGTTCGCGGTCCAGAGCAGCCCGGTGGCCACCCCGTCGGGTGCGAACCGGCGCATGAAGGATGTCTTGTGCTTCTTCTCCTCGAACCGCACCCCGTCTTCGTCCAGGCCGAAGTGACCGGCCATCCAGCGCTGGAATTCCTCCATCTGCTCCAGCAGCGCGGTCGACCGCTTCATCAGCTCGTCGTCGGCGCGCGCCCAGTCGGGGAACCAGAACGGGATGTCGGCGAGCCGGACGAACCGCAGCGACTCCTGCGAGACCGCGGTCCCGGGACGATGCCGGACGATCTCATGGCTCAGCACACGGCTGACGTTATGCAGCACGAAGCTGAAGCTTGCGTGCTCCAGCACCGATCCGTGCGCGCTGGACAGGATGTTCTCCAGGTACTTCTGGTGGTCGGTCCGGACCCGGCGGACATTCGGGTTCAGTCCCGGCTCCCAGGCCCGGTAGCAGATCTTCCCGGCGAACTCGGCCAGGTTCTCGCCGTCGCTGGCGCCCTCGCCGCGGTCCAGCCGCTCCAGCCAGCTCTGCCCGCCGACCTCCTCCAGGTAGGCCGCGATCTGGTCATAGTCAAGGCCGGGACGGGAGACCAGGAACACCTCGGGCTGCACGCTCTTCATGCCGCGTCACACTACCGGCCTGCGCTGACATCCGCCCGGGCTCGGCACAGCCGGAGCACGTTGGCGATCACCTGGTGGCCCGCCCCGCCGGACGCGGTGAGGATCGACTCCGGGTGGAACTGGACCCCCCACCGCCGGGCTGCCTCGTCCTCGATGGCCATCACCACGCCGTCAGGGGTCACCGCCGTCACCGCGAACCCGCCCTTCACCTGGCCCGCCGTCGCATGCAGCGAGTGGTACCGGCCGGCCGTGAACTCGCCGGGCAGGCCGGCCAGCAGCGCGCCGCCCAGCACCTGAACGCGGCCCGGCTTGCCGTGGGCGGGCTCCGCGAGCAGGGCCAGCTCGCCGCCCGCGTGCTCCACCATGGCCTGCATACCCAGGCACACGCCGAAGACGGGGAGCCCGCGCGCGTCCAGCTCGTCCAGCAGCCCGGCGCAGCCGAAATCTGACGGCCGGCCCGGGCCCGGCGAGAGCACGACAAGATCCGGCCGGTGGTCGTCCAGCGCGCTGGCGGCGAAGCCGGCCCGCAGCGTCACTACCTGCGCGCCCTGCTCGCGGAAGTAGCCGGCCAGCGTGTGCACGAACGAATCCTGGTGATCGACGAGCAGCACGCGCAGGCCGCTGCCCGGCAGGTCACTAGCCGGGACTGGTGAGCCGGGAACAGGATCCCGTTTCTGATCCCTGAGGGTTTCCAGCAGTGCCCGGGCCTTCAGCTCGGTCTCCCGTTCCTCCGCCGCCGGGTCGGAGTCGAACAGCAGCGTGGCGCCGGCCCGGACCGCGGCGACCCCGCCGCAGATGTGCGCTGTGCGCAGGGTAAGGCCGGTGCTCATCGAGCCGTCGAAGCCGATCATCCCGACCGCGCCGCCGTACCAGCGCCGCGGCTCGGTCTCGTTGTCCTCGATGAACTGCATCGCCCAGGTCTTCGGCGCCCCCGTGACGGTGACCGCCCACATGTGGGTGAGGAAGGCGTCCAGCGCGTCGAAGCCGGGCCGCAGCCTCCCCTCGACATGATCGACCGTGTGGATCAGCCGGCTGTAGATCTCGATCTGCCGCCGGCCGATCACCTTGACGCTGCCCGGCTCGCAGATCCTGGACTTGTCGTTGCGGTCCACGTCCGTGCACATGGTCAGCTCCGACTCCTCCTTCCGCGAGTCCAGCAGCGTCCGGATGTTCTCCGCGTCCTCCAGCGGGCCGGCCCCGCGGGCGATCGTGCCGGCGATCGGGCAGGTCTCCACCCGGTCCCCGGTCACCCGCACGTACATCTCCGGGGATGCGCCGACCAGGTACTCGCCCTCCCCCAGGTTCAGGAAGAACTCGTACGGCGCGGGGTTACGGTGGCGCAGCCGCTCGTAGAACGCGGCGGGCGAGCCGCAGGCGGCGTGGAAGGCGTGGCTGGGCACCACCTCGAACAGGTCGCCGCGGGCGAAGCGCTGCCTGGCCAGGGTGACCACGCGGGCAAAGGAGCCGGGCTCCGGGTCCGGGGGAAGAACAGCGTCGTGAACGAGCCCGTCGCCGCCAGTGCCCGGCTGCGGCGTGGCTGCGGTGGCGCGCGGCAGTCCTTCGGTCGAGCGGCCGGCCAGCTCGAATTCGTAGCTGTAGCGCAGCGCGGTCTCCCGCTTGCGGTCCAGCACGTACAGCTGGTCGGGCAGGTGCAGGACCAGGTCGCGCTGCCGGCCGTCGCGCTCGCCCGACAGCCTGACCGGCTCGAACTGGAACGCGAGGTCGTAGCCAAAGGCGCCGTAGAGGCCGAGATGCGAATCGGGGCCCGCGAACGCGGCGATGACCTCCCGGATCGCGGAGAAGACCGTCGGGCGGCGGCTGCGTTCCTCCTCGGTGAAGGACCTCCCCGCGTCGGCGATGGTCACCTCGATGACGTCCGGGCCGGCCGCCCGCGCGGTTCCGCTGGCGGCCTGGCCGGCCGCCCGGCGCAGCGCAGCGGCGATGACCGGGAACAGGACGCCGCCGCGCTCGTTCAGCGCCCGCGCCGAGATCCGCCTGCCCCGGGCGACGATCTCGACGCAGGGATCGACGTAGCCGACATGCCAGCGGCTGTAGCGCCCGGGGTATTCCATCCCGGAGCTGAGTACGCCGCCGCGGCGCCCGTCGACCTGCCGGGTGATGTCCGCCAGCAGGGCCGGATCGAACGGTTCCTCCATCCGCCTGACCCGCACGCCGCCCGCGGTAGCGAATTCCGTCGCCGTCGCCGTCGCTGCCGCCGTCGCTGTCGCTGCCGTGGCGGCAGCGGGCGGGCCGGCCGCGGTCCCCCGGGCCGGCGGCGCCGCTGGCGCCGCATCGCCGTATGCCGGGTCGGTCTGTGCCTCTCGCATGGGCCCCTCGCGTTGTCAGGCCCGGTGCCCGGGGGCGGGCACGAGAAAGGCGACCGCCGGGCTGCCGGGCGATCGCCGTTGAGATTCTGCCGAACTCGAACCAGGCACCGCCTAAGGGCGGCGCCACCAGCCGGTGTTGTGGCTCGTGCGCATCCGGTGAGCGTAGCGGTACCAGTCCCCCGGGCGCCAACGCGACCCCCGCATCCATCATCCGGAACGGGCGAGCGGAGGAAGGCAAAGCGGGCAAAAACCTCAGAAGTCGGCCAGAACCCCGGCGCCGAGGCGGCTGGCCTTGCCGTAGACGTACGCGGCGGCGGCCAGGTCCTCTACCGCGAGGCCCAGCGATTCGAACACGGTGATCTCCTGGTCGCTGGACCGCCCCGCGGCGTCGCCGGTCAGCAGCTCGCCGATCTCCGCGCGCACGTGGTCCGGCCCGATCGCGCCCTCGGCCAGCGCCAGCAGGTAGTCACCGGCCTCGCCGCGGACCGACTCGCGGCTGTCGGCGAACAGGGCGGCGTCCGCCATGGTCGCGCTGTCGAGCTCGCGGGTATGCGGGAGGCAGGCGCCGACGGCGTTAATGTGCGTGCCGGCGGCCAGCCAGCCGCGTTGCAGCACGGGCTCGGCGGCGCTGGTCGCGGTGACGATGAGGCCTGCCCCGGCGACCGCCTCCCGGGCCGATGCGCACGCGGTGACCGCTGCGCCGGCGCTCGCCTGCAGCTGGCTGGCGAACCTGGCGGCCCTGGCGTGGTCCCGCCCGGCAACCCGGATCCCGGTCAGCGGCCGGGATCCGGAAATCGCCAGCAGGTGCGCCCTGGCCTGGACGCCGGTGCCGATGATGGCCAGTTCGGTGGCGTCCGGCCGGGCCAGCAGCGCGGTCGCGACCGCTGACACGGCGGCCGTCCGGATCTCGGTGATCGCCGAGGCGTTCAGGATCGCGAGTGGCTCGCCGGTCCGCGTGCTGGACAGCAGTACGACACCCTGATGCGCGTCCAGGCCAATGGCCGGGTTGCCGCCGAAGATGCAGATCGCCTTCAGCCCGTAGGCCGGGTCCGTGCCTGGCCAGTAGGCCGGCATCAGGGCCATCAGCCCGGCGCGGTCGCCCGGGCGGATCACGGTCCGCAGCGGCTGGCAGACCTCGCCGCGGGCACGGGCGGCCAGCGCGTCCCGCAGCACCTCCGCGCATTCGCCGTAGCTCAGCAACTCGTGCACGTCGCTGCCGGACACGATGAGGATCTTCATGAGCGTGCTAGCGCCCGGCCCCGGGGCTCTGGCCCGCTGACCCGGAACCGCCCGCGGGGGAATCCGCCGTCCTGGAGCCGCCCGGACCGGCACCAGCCGGACCGGGAGCTGGCTGCGGCAGGGAAGCTGGCTGCGGCACGGGGGCCGCCAGCGGCGCCGTGGCCATGTGCGGCGCCATCACCAGCGCGTCGACGGGCCGGTGCACCGGCATGGCCCGGCCGACGATCCGGTAGACGTCCTCGCCGTCCACGGTTTCCTTCTCCAGCAGCAGGCTGACGAGCCGGCCGAGCTCGGCCCGGTGGCCGCGGATCAGCGCGACCGCTGACTGCTCGGCCTCGCGCAGCAGCCGGGCGACCTCACTGTCGATGACAGCCTGGGTGGCTTCGGCGAACGGCCTGCTGGACAGTCCCTGCCCGCCGCCGCCGCCGAGGAATACTGAGCCGCCCTCGGGATAGCCGACCGGACCGAGCGCGGGCGAGAGCCCGAACTCACGGACCATCCTGGTGGCCAGGTCCGTTGCCGAGGCGAGATCGTTGGCGGCCCCGGTCGAGCCCTGCTCCAGCTCCACCAGTTCCGCGGCGCGGCCGCCGAGGCGCACGGCCAGGGATTCGGTCAGGTAGTCCTCGCCGTAGAGGTGCCGCTCGACGAGCGGCAGCTGCTGGGTGACGCCGAGCGCCTGGCCGGCCGGCAGGATGGTGACCTTCGCGACCGGGTCGGCATGATCGGATAGCGCGGCGACCAGGGCATGCCCTGCCTCGTGGATGGCGACCGCGTTCTTCTCCTCCGGCAGCAGGACGTTAGAGCCTTCCCGGCGGCCCAGCAGGATCCTGTCCCGCGCGCCGTCGAAGTCGGCGGCCGTCAGCACCTCGCGTCCCTCCCGGACCGCGAAGATCGCCGCCTCGTTGGCCAGGTTGGCCAGGTCGGCGCCGGAGAAGCCGGGGGTGCCGCGCGCGACCACGTTCAGGTCGACGTCGTCGCCGAGCCGCTTGCCGCGGCAGTGCACGGTGAGGATGGCGGCCCGCTCGGTGAGCGTGGGCAGTGGGATGATGACCTGCCGGTCGAACCGGCCGGGCCGCAGCAGCGCGGGATCGAGGACCTCGGGGCGGTTGGTCGCGCCCAGCACGACGATCCCCTCGGCCATCTCGAAGCCGTCCATCTCCGAGAGCAGCTGGTTGAGCGTCTGCTCGCGCTCGTCGTTGGAGACGACCGCGCCGGACCCCGCCCGGCGCTGGCCGATGGCGTCGATTTCGTCCATGAAGATGATCGCCGGCGCCCGCTTGCGTGCCTCGGCGAACAGGTCACGGACGCGCGCGGCGCCGACCCCGACGAACATCTCCACGAAGCTGGAGCCGGTGACGGAGAAGAACGGCACCTCGGCCTCGCCGGCCACGGCCCTGGCCAGCAGCGTCTTGCCGGTTCCGGGCGGGCCGACCATGAGCACGCCGCGCGGGGCGATGGCACCGGCCCGCCGGTACCGGTCGGGGTTGCGCAGGAAATCGACCACCTCGGCGATTTCCGCCTTGGCGCCCTCGTAGCCCGCCACGTCGGTGAACTTCGTCTGCGGCCGTTCGGCATCGAAGATCTTGGCCCGGGACCTGCCCACGCCCATGACCCCCTGCAGGGAACTCGCCGCGCCCCGTGACATCCGCCGGAACAGGTAGAACAGCACGCCCAGCGGCAGCAGGATGATCAGCAGGGACAGCAGCACCGACCCCAGCCCCGAGCTGGGCGGCTGCGCGTTCACCGACGTAACGCCGTCGGTGGTCAGCTGCTGGCTGAGCGCCGTGGTGGCCTGGCCGGGGATGACTGTCGTGTAGGACTTCCCGCTCGTCAGGTCACCGAACGCGACCGTGTTCGAGCCGCTGGCGCCGCTCTCGAACGTCACCGTCTTGATCTTGTGGGCGGTCGCGTCCGAGATGAACTGCGAATAGCTCAGCTGGGCGCTCGTGCTGCCGTGCAGCGCGGGCAGGAAGGTGTACAGCAGCAGCATCACGATCAGCGTGATCGGCCACAGCCAGTGCCGCCAGCGCGGCGGGGGCGGCGGGGCCGTTCGAACGGGCTTGTCGCCGGGAGGCGGGGGGATGGGCCGCTTGCTCATGGCTCATTCTTACGCGGCAATGCCGTGAAGGTGGTATTCGGCACCGGCGAGCCGCCGCATCCGCGGCACTCGGGTTCCCGGCGCGATCGGCCGCAATCTAGCGTGAGAGCGCAGGGCCGCACCCGGGCAGCGGATTGCGGGCTGATGGGCAAGGACGAGGAGCAGCCGAGCGATGGAGCTCACGATCATCGTCAACGGCACGGAGCGCAAGGTCGCGGGGGCCGGGGACCGGAGCCTGCTGGAGGTGCTTCGCGACGACCTGGGCGTGACCGGACCCAAGTTCGGCTGCGGTGAGGGCGCCTGCGGAGCCTGCACCGTGCTGATCGGGCGGCGCGCCGTCACTGCCTGCACGATGCCGGCCGCGGAGGCGGCCGGGCAGCGGGTGACCACCGTCGAGGGCCTGGCGGAGGACGGCATCCTGCACCCGGTGCAGCAGGCCTGGCTCGAGGTCGGCGCGATGCAGTGCGGCTACTGCACGCCGGGCTGGCTGACGGCGACCGCCGCGCTGCTCAACCAGGTCGCGCACCCCGATGACGCCAGGATCGCCGCCGCGCTGGCTGGCAACGTATGCCGGTGCTGCAGCTACCCGAGGATCCAGCGGGCAGTACGCCGCGCTGCCGAGCTGATGGAGGAGCCAGAACTGCTCGCCCCCGTCCCGGCTGCCGGGACGCAGGCCGCGCTGGCCGCCGCGGCTCCGGCGCTGCCGTGGGACCGGGCCGCCAAGGACGCTGACGCGTTCTTCGAGCTGCTGGCCGACGGCCTGGTCACCGTGGTCGCCGCCGATGACGGCAGCCTGCCCGGCGGGGCGGCCCCGGGCGCCGGCGACGACGCCTGGGTGCACGTCGGCGCCGATGGCACGGTGACCGCGTTCACCGGCAAGGTGGAGGCCGGCCAGGGCACCCGTACCGCGCTGGCCCAGCTGGTCGCGGAGGAGCTTGCGGTCCCGCCCGCGTCGGTCCGGGTCGTGATGGGGAATACCAGCCTGTCGCCCTACGACATCGGGACCTTCGCCAGCCGCTCCATGCCGTATGCGGCGCCCCCGCTGCGGGCCGCTGCGGCGGCCTCGGCCCGGCTGCTCCGCGAGGCGGCTGCGGAGCGGTTCGGCATGGACGCCGGGGACCTGACCGCGGCGGCGGGCATCCTGGCCGGACCGGATGGCGCGCCGAGCGTCAGCTACGGCGAGCTGCTGGCCGGCCAGCAGCGGGTCGAGCGGGTGCCGGCCAGCGAGCCGGTCCGGCCCGCTGCGTCCTGGCGCTCGGCAGGCCAGCCGGCTCGCGCGCTCGGCGCCGCCGACGTGGTCACCGGGACGAAGCGGTTCCCGTCCGACCTGAGCCTGGACGGCATGCTGCACGGAGCCGTGCTGCGGGCGCCCGCGTTCGGCGCGCTGCTGAGCAGCGCCAGCACCACCGCCGCGGCGCGGCAGCCGGGCGTGCGGGTAGTCCGCGACGGCGACTTCATCGCCGTGGTCGCGCCGGACCGGGCCGCGGCACTGCGGGCGGCTGGCCTGATCGACGCGGCCTGGCAGTGCCCGCCGCAGCCCGCCACCGCTGACCTGGACGCCTACCTGCGCTCCCACCTGGTCGAGGGCGAAGGCTGGCTCAGCCCGTTCCGGCACGAGCAGGGCGACGCGGCGGCGGCGCTGGCCGCCGGAGCGGTCCGGATCGACGCGCGCTACTCGGCCGCCTACATCGCGCACGTGCCGCTGGAGCCCCGGGCCGCGGTGGCCCGCTGGGCGGATGGCCGGCTCACCGTATGGGTTGGTACCTCGACGCCGTTCCGTGCCCGCGGCGAGGTCGCCGCGGCGCTGGGCATCGCCGAGTCCGACGTCGAGATCATCGTGCCGGACTACGGCGGCGGGTTCGGCGGCAAGCACGGCGGCGCGGTGGCGATCGAGGCGGCCCGGCTCGCCCGCGGCGCCGGGTGCCCGGTCAAGGTGCAGTGGAGCCGGGACGAGGAGTTCCACCAGGGCTACCTGCGCCCGGCGGCGCTGCTCGACGTCTCCTGCAGCGCGGACGCGTCCGGCGCGATCAGCGGCTGGTCGTTCACCAACATCAACTCCGGGCAGGCCGGGATCATGACTCCCTACCGCAGCCCGCACCAGCGGGTCACCTTCCAGCCGGCCGGCTCGCCGCTGCCGCAGGGCCCGTACCGGGCACTCGCCTCGACGGCCAACCACTTCGCCAGGGAGTCCGTGATCGACGAGCTCGCGGACCGGCTCGGCGCCGATCCGCTCGCCTTCCGGCTGCGCCATCTCGACGACGAGCGGCTCGCGGCGGTGCTGCGCGCGGCGGCCCTGCGGCTCGGCTGGGACGAGACCGGCGGGCGGCCCGGGCCGGGCGACGACGCCCCGGCCGCTGCCGGCGCTGCCGACCCCGGCCGTACCGGCGCTGCCGGCACCGGCGGCATCGGCGCCGGCGGCATCGGCACCGGCATCGCGCTCGGCATGGAGAAGGGCGGCCGGGTCGCCACCGCGGCCCGGGTCCGGGTCGCGCCCGGCGGCAGGCTGCAGGTCCTGCGGCTGGTGACCGCGTTCGACTGCGGTGCCGTGGTCAGCCCCGACAACCTGGCCAACCAGGTCGAGGGCGCGGTCATGATGGGCCTGGGCGGGGCGATGTTCGAGGCGATCGATTTCGCCGGCGGACGGATACTGAACGCGTCCATGTCCGGGTACCGGGTCCCCCGGCTGCCCGACCTGCCCGACTGCGAGGTGGTGCTCATCGACCGGCCCGACCAGCCGTCGGCAGGCGCGGGCGAGGCGCCCATCGTCGCGGTGGCGCCCGCCATCGCGAACGCGATCTTCCATGCCTGCGGCGTGCGGCTGCGGTCCATGCCGCTGGCGCCTGGTGACGTGATCCGGGAGGCACCGTGAGCACGCGCGCCCGGGCGCCAGTCGGGCGGGCACCCTGGCTGGCGCTAGCGCTCGTGCTGGCGCTGCCGCTCGCGGTAGCTGCGGCCGGCCCGGCATCCGGGCTGGCCACCGCGGGCACGTCGGCCGGGCAGTCTCCGGCCGGCCACGCGGCGGCCGTCCGGTCGTCGGACACGCTGCCCTCGGCCGTGCGGTCGTCGGCCGGGCGGTCGTCCGCCGGGCAGCGGCTCGTCTTCGTGCGGGCAGCCGGCGGCTCGGGAAAGGGCCGGCTCACCGATCCGTTCGGCGTCGCCGCGGGCCCGGGCGGCGACGTGTGGGTGGCCGATCGCGGCAGCAACCGGATCGTGGAGTTCAGCCCGGCCGGGAAGCTGATCACCGTGCTGGCCCCGGCCGGAGCCGGCGCGCTGGCCGGCCCCGAGGGCGTTGCGGTCAGCGCCGCCGGGCGCGTCTGGGTGGCCGACACCGGTCACAACCGCCTGGAGGAGCTGTCCGCCCGCGGCAAGGTGCTGGCGGTGGCCGGCCAGCCGGGCTCCGGCCGGGGCCAGCTGAGTCGGCCCGCCGCCGTGGCCAGCACGCGGTCGGGCGACGTCTATGCCGCCGACCAGGGCAACAGCAGGGTGGTGGAGTTCTCGCCGTCCGGTGCCTACCTGCGGTCATTTGCGGTGGCCACGCCCGATGGCGTGGCCATCGGCGCGGCCGGTGACGTCTGGGTGTCCAGCCCGGGCTACGCGAACGACAACGCTACCGGCGACGTGGCCGGTAACACGGTGCGGGAGTTCTCCCCGGCGGGAGCGGCCATCCGGTCGTTCGGCGTAACGCAGAGCAGTTACGGCGCGCTGTCCAACCCGGCCGGCCTCGCGGTCGGCCCGGCCGGGCAGGTCTACGTCGCGCAGCCGGACTACGGCTGGGTCACGGTGTTCAGCCCGGCCGGCCGGTATGCTGCCGAATTCGGCCTGCCGTCCGGCCCGGGGGCCGGCCGCGAAGGGCTGGCGTTTCCCGAGGGCCTGGCAGTGACCGTGGCCGGCCAGGTCTGGGTCGCGGACAGCGGCAACGGGCGCGTGGCGGAGTATGCCCCGCCAGGACCGGCTGCCGCCCAGCCGCCCGTAGCGGCCCCGCCGGCCGGCCTGCCGGGGGCGCGGAGCGGCCTCCCGTGGCCCGTCTGGCTGCTGCTGGCCATACTGATCCTCGTGCTGCTCCTGGTCGCCAGGCACTCCCGCGCCCGGCGCCGGGCCGCAGCCGGACGCGGGACTGCGAGCGGCGGCAAGGCTGCTCCTGGCAGCGGGACAGCTGCCGACGGGTCTGCAGCCGGTACGACGGACCCCGCAGCGGGGGCGGCAAGCGCCAGTGCCGCAGCCGCCGCCGGGCTCGGCGTGACCAGGCGGCGCATCCTCGGCGGGAGCGTCGCGCTGGCCGGCGGCGCGCTGGCCGGTGCGGGAGCGCTTCCGCTGAGCCTGCGCACGGCGCTGGCCGCCACCCTGGCCAGCCCGCCCCGCGGCCGGCTGAGCGACATCAAGCACATCGTGATCCTGATGCAGGAGAACCGGAGCTTCGATCACTACTTCGGCGCCCTGCCGGGAGTGCGGGGGTTCGCTGACCCCGCCGCGATCCGGCTGCCGGGCGGCAAGTCGGTGTTCTACCAGCCGGATCCGGCCCACCCGCAGGGCTACCTGCTGCCCTTCCGGCTGGACACGGCCACCACCAGCGCGCAGGGCATCCCGTCCACCGACCACTTCTGGCCGAGCCAGCACCAGGCCTTTGCAAACGGCAGGATGGACGCCTGGGTCGCGGCCAAGGGGCCGCTGACAATGGGCTACTTCACCCGCGACGACATCCCGTTTCACTGGGCGCTGGCCGACGCGTTCACGATCTGCGATCGCTATCACTGCTCGGTGCTCGGCCCGACGAACCCCAACCGGCTGTACATGTGGACGGGAATGATCGACCCGGCCGGCACTGGCGGCGGGCCGGTCATCGACGACTCCCCCGGGTTCGACAACGTGACCTTGTCCTGGACCACCTACCCGGAGCGGCTGCAGCGGGCGGGCATCAGCTGGCAGGTGTACCAGGAGGAAGACAACTTCGACGACAACGCGCTCGCCTGGTTCAAGCAGTACGCGAAGCTGCCGAGCACGTCACCGCTCTACCAGCGCGGCATGGCCGCCCGGCCGGCCGGCACGTTCGAGGACGACGCACGCAGCGACCGGCTCCCCCAGGTGTCCTGGCTGGTGGCCCCGACGGCCCAGTCCGAGCACCCCGACTACTACCCCGCGGCGGGCGCCGAGTACATCGCGCAGAAGCTGGACGCGATCGCGTCGAACCCGGACGTCTGGGCGAAGACGGCGTTCATCCTCTGCTACGACGAGAACGACGGCCTGTTCGATCACGTGCCGCCGCCCACCCCGCCGCGGGGAACGCCAGGCGAGTTCGCGGCTGGCCTGCCGATCGGCCTCGGCTTCCGGGTACCGGCCCTGGTGATCTCGCCGTGGACGGTCGGCGGCCACGTCAACTCCGGCCTGTTCGACCACACCTCGCTGATCCGGCTGATCGAGGCCCGGTTCGGCGTCCGCGAGCCCAACATCAGCGCCTGGCGCCGCCGGACCTGCGGCGACCTCACGTCCGTGTTCCGGTTCTCCGCGGCCCCCGCCCGGTATCCGCGGGCGAACGCCGGGCTGCGGCTCGTCAGCACGGAGGCATCGCTGCTGGCGGCGCAGCGGGAGGTCAGCAGCAACCCCAGTCCCGCGATCCCCGCCGTCAACCAGCCGCTGCCGTCGCAGCGCGGCCCGCGGTAGCGCAGCCAGCCGCCCGGTGACGGTTGGCCGGCGGCATCGTAGATTGACAGTCGCCGGGTGTGCCTCAGCCCCGGCACGGCTGGTGAAGGCGGTGGTGATGTGACGATCAGCGAATCGGTCGATTTCGTCAGCGGGGCGCCGGTGGCCGGGGATCTGGACGTGGCGTGGATCCACGGCTCCCGGTCGGCCAAGCGGAACAATGACCCGAAGATCCAGGTGCACGCCTGCGACCCGCACACGTTCATACTCCGGCAGAGCAAGGCCGTGCACTACGAGGCGCCGTTCCTCTACCTGTTCTGCGGCAACGACCGGGCACTCCTGCTGGACACCGGCGCGACCAGCGACCCGGCTGCCTTCCCGCTGCGCGAGACCGTGGACGCCGTCCTGCGCGACTGGCTGGCGGCCCGCCCCAGGGACTCCTACGAGCTGATCGTCGCGCATACGCACGGCCACGGCGATCATGTCGCCGCGGACGCTCAGTTCGACGGCCGGCCAGGGACGACCGTGGTGCCCGCGGACCGCGAGGCTGCTTGCTCGTTCTTCGGGATCTCCGGCTGGCCTGCCGAGGTGGTGACCCTCGATCTCGGCGGCCGGGTGCTGGAGGTAACCGGCTGCCCCGGGCACGATGACCGCTCGATCGCGGTCTACGACCCGTGGACCGGATTCCTGATCACCGGTGACACGGTGTACCCGGGGCGGCTCTACGTCCGCGACTTCCCGGCGTTCACCGCGAGCCTGGACCGGCTGGTCGACTTCGCCAGCGCCCGGCCGGTTACGCACGTGCTCGGCTGCCATATCGAGATGAGCCGCTCCCCCGGCCGCGACTACCCGGTCGGTGCCACCTACCAGCCGGACGAGGCCGCCCTGCCGATGACGGTCAACCAGCTGACGGCCGTCCGCGATGCCGCCAGGTCGGTGGCCGGCCGCCGCGGGGCGCATGCCTTCGGCGACTTCACCATCCTCGTGCTGCCCAGCACTCCGGCCGTCGCGAAGCAGGCCGCGCGGGCGCTGGCGTGGAAGGTCCGCAACGCTGTCCCGCTGTGACCCGGCAGGCCGCCCGGCCTGCGCGCACGGGCCGCGGTTGCTGGCCCGGAGCTGGCCGCCCGGACCCGTTGACAGCGGTGCTACTGTTCCCTAAGTTCGGATCTAGAACTGCTGTTCGTACAACGCACAGTGGCGACGGTGCGCGGCACGGTCGCCGGCAACGGAGATTCGTCGTGCGGAGCCCGGCTAGCTGGCCTGGTCAGCCTCGCCTGCCATGGAGGAGCAATCGTGTCATTTCTTGATGAGCCGGCCTGGCGGGGCAAGGTCTACCAGGGCGGCTGGACCCGCGGGGCCGGCGGCGACGTGGCCGTGATCGAGCCCGCCACCGGCGAGGAGATCGGCCGGATCGGCTGCGCTGGCCCCGAAGACGTGGCCGCCTCGGCGGCCAGGGCGGCAGCGGCGCAGCCCGCCTGGGCGGCCACCCCGCATAGCGCGCGGTCGGCCATCCTGCGCAAGGCCGCCGATCTCTGGCTGGAGCATGCGGCCGAGATCGAGGACTGGGTCGTCAGGGAGAGCGGCAAGATCCCGCCCGCCGCGCAGTTCGAGACGCACAACTCGACCGGGGAGATCTACGAGGCGGCCACGCTGCCGTCCCGCCCCTACGGTGAGCTGCTGCCGAGCGAGCAGCCGCGGCTCAGCTACGCCGAGCGCCGGCCGGTCGGCGTGGTCGGCGTCATCGCGCCCTTCAACTTCCCGCAGATCCTGTCGGTCCGGTCGGTCGCCCCGGCGCTGGCGCTCGGCAACGCGGTGATCCTCAAGCCGGACCTGCGCACGTCGATCTGCGGCGGCGTCGTGATCGCCAGGATCTTCGAGGAGGCCGGGCTGCCGGAGGGCCTGCTGCACGTGCTGCCCGGCGGCGTGGACGTCGGCGAGGCCGTGGTCACCGAGCCGCTGGTGCGGGTCGTCTCGTTCACCGGCTCCACCGCGGCCGGCCGGAAGGTCGGCGAATTGGCCGGCAAGCACCTCAAGCGGGTCCACCTCGAGCTCGGCGGGAACTCGGCGCTGATCATCCTGGACGACGCCGACCTCGACCTGGCCGCGTCGGCCGGCGCCTGGGGCTCGTTCCTGCACCAGGGCCAGATCTGCATGACCACCGGCCGCCACCTGGTCCAGGACGGCGCCTATGACGAGTACGTGGCCAAGCTCGTCGAGAAGGCCGTGCACCTGCCGGTCGGCAACCCGGCGACCGAGCAGGTCGCGCTCGGCCCGATCATCGACGAGCGGCAGCGGGACAGGGTGCACGGGCTGGTCACGGCCAGCGTCGACGCCGGCGCCCGGCTGGCCGCGGGCGGCACCTACGAGGGCCTCTTCTATAAGCCGACCGTGCTGGCCGACATGAGCCCGGAAATGCCGGCCTACGCCCAGGAGGTCTTCGGGCCGGTGGCACCGGTGCTGCGGTTCGCGACCGCCGACGATGCGGCCAAGCTGGCCGCGGAGACCGAGTACGGACTGTCGCTCGGCATCCTGACCCGGGACGTGATGCGCGGCCTGGACCTGGCCAACCGGATCCCCAGCGGGATCGTGCACATCAATGAGCAGACCGTCGACGACGAGGCGAACATCCCGTTCGGCGGCGTCGGCGCGTCGGGCACCGGCGCCCGCTTCGGCGGCGGCGCCAACGCGGATGCCTTCACCGACACCCGCTGGGTCACCATCCGGGGCGACATCGCGCCCTATCCGTTCTAGCCACCGGCGGCGCCGTGCGCACCCAGGTAGGGATCGTCGGCGCCGGCCCGGCCGGCCTGCTGCTCTCGCATCTGCTGGCGCTCCGCGGCGTCGAGTCGGTCGTGGTGGAGATTCGCAGCCGCGAGTACTGCGAGGCCAGGCAGCGGGCCGGCGTGCTCGAATCCGGCAGTGTGCAGGTGCTCCGCGAGGCCGGCCTCGCGGAGCGGCTGGACCGGGAAGGACTTGAGCACGGCGGGATATACCTGCAGTTCGCCGGGCAGCGCAGGCACATCGACTTCCGTGAGCTGACCGGCCGCACGGTGACGGTGTACGCGCAGACGGAGGTGGTCAAGGACCTGATCGCGGCCCGGGCGGCGGCCGGGGCCGCGATCGAGTTCGGGATCAGGGACACCGAGGTGGACGCGGTCACCTCGGACCGGCCGGTCCTTCGCTACACCGGAGCCGACGGCGTGCGGCATGAGGTGACCTGCGACGCCATCGCCGGCTGCGACGGGTTCCACGGCATCTGCCGGGACGCGATCCCGGCCGGCCTGCGGACGGTATGGGAGACCGGCTACCCCTATGCCTGGCTGGGCATCCTCGCCGACGTGCCGCCGTCCACCGACGAGCTGATCTACGCCCATCACCCGGCCGGCTTCGCCCTGCACAGCCTGCGCAGCCCGCAGGTCAGCAGGCTGTACCTGCAGGTACCGCCGGAGGAGGACATCGCCGCCTGGCCCGATGACCGCATCTGGGCGGAACTGCAGCGGCGGTTCGCGCTGCCCGGCTGGAAGCTGACCGAAGGCCCGGTGCTGGAGAAGAGCATCCTGCCGATGCGCAGCTTCGTCAGCTCGCCGATGCGCCACGGCAGGCTGTTCCTGGCCGGTGACGCCGCGCATATCGTGCCGCCGACCGGTGCCAAGGGCCTGAACCTGGCGCTGGCCGATGTCACCGTGCTGGCCGGGGCGCTGACCAGCCTGGTCCGGGATGGCAGCGGCGAGCTCGCGGACGCCTACTCCGATGCCTGCCTGGACCGGGTCTGGCGGGCCACGCACTTCTCCTGGTGGATGACGACCATGCTGCATGCCACCCCCGGGGCCGGCTCGATGGAAGCCCAGCTGCAGCTGTCCCAGCTGCGCTATGTCACCAGCTCAGCCGCGGCGGCCACCTCGCTGGCGGAGAACTACGTCGGCTACCGCCCGGCGGTGCCCTCCGGCTGAGCTGCCCTGGCTGGCTCGCCTGGCCCTGTCCGCCCTGGCCGGGCGGCCTGCCGAGGCGGATTGCCGGCCGCCGTAGGCGCGAGTACCGGCCGGCCGGTGAGCAGCACGGCCGACACCAGGCCGGCGGCGGCGAAGAACGCGATGACCAGGACCAGCCCGTGCCGGTAGGCGGCGAGCGGGTCGGCCGGGGCGATATGGATCAGGATCGCGATGAGGCTGGCCACGCCGAGCACCGTGCCAACCTGGCGGGCCATGTTCAGGATCCCGCTGCCGGTGCCGAACCGCGACGGCGTGAGCGACGCACTGCCGGCCGCGAGCAGCGAGGGGATCGCCAGCCCCACTCCGGCGCCGCCGAGGAGCTGGGCAGGCAGCAGGTGGGTCAGGTACGCGGGATGCGCGGTGATCCGGGTGAACCACAGGAACTGCGCGCCCGCGTTGACCGCGCAGCCGATGACGGCCACCCGGCCGGGCCCGCCGAGCCGCGCCGCCAGCCGGGGACTGACCAGCCGGGCGAACGGCAGCACCATCAGCGGGCCAGGCCCGATCGCGAGGCCGGCCCGCACCGCCGAGTAATGCCAGACCCCGGTGAGGAACTCGACGGAGGCAAGCACGAAGGCCCCGAACCCGGCGTAGTAGAGGATGGAGGCCGCAAAGGCACCGCTGAACGTCCGGGAGCGAAGCAGCCCCAGCTCGATCACCGGCGAGTGGTGCCGCCGTGACCGGGCCACCATCGCCGCCGCGCAGGCCACGGCCGCGAGCAGCAGCCCGAGGAAGCTGGCGGAGCCCCAGCCCCAGCCGGGCACCTTGACCAGGGCCAGCGCGACCAGCCCGACCGCCGCCGCCAGCAGCGCGGCCCCGGCGAGATCGGGACGTCCCTGGACCTGCTCGTCCTTGCTTTCCGGGACCACCCGCGCCGCCAGCAGTACGGCGGCAAGCCCGACCGGCAGGTTGATCCAGAACACCCACCGCCAGCTGAGCTGCACCAGGCTCCCGCCGATCACCGGCCCGAGGGCAGCACCGAGTGCGCCGAGCGCCGACCAGGTGCCGATAGCCTGCGAGCGCGCCGCCGGCGGCACCGAGGCCAGCAGCAGCGACAGCGACGCGGGCACCATCAGGCCGGCCCCGGTCGCCTGCACCACCCGGGCCGCGATCAGCACGGTCACGCCCGGAGCCAGCCCGCAGCACAGCGATCCCGCGGAGAAGACCACCAGCCCGGCCACGAACAGCCGGCGGCGGCCAACGCGATCCGCCCACCGGCCGGCCGGCACCAGCACCGCGGCGAAGACGATGGTGTAGCCGTTCAGCACCCAGGACAGCGAGCTCAGGCTCGTGCCGTGGTATTCCCGCCCGATGTACGGGAACGCGAGATTGACGATGAACAGGTCAAGGCTGGACATGAAGACCGCCAGGGACAGCACGCTGACGATGGCCGTTACCTGGCGGGCGCTGGGACCCGCTGCTGCGCCGCCCGCCTGGGCCGCGCCCGCCGGGCCGGCTGGCGCCGAGACCGCTGCCATGCTGGCAGCCGGCTGGGCGGCCGGGACAGTGCCTGGCTGGACGGCCGGGGCAGTGCCTGGCGGGATGGCGGCTGCCGAAGAGGGAGAGCTCACGGGCAGGTCCTCCTAGTCAGTCTGGATTCTGGATGCAGTCTAATTGCCCGGAGAGCAGTCCGTCCAGATTTACGACTTAGGCTTATACTGGCGGTCGTGACATCCCCAGCAGCGCAGCCGCGGACCTGCTCCGTTGCGCGCACCCTTGAGCTGGTCGGCGAGAAGTGGGCCTTGCTCGCCGTCCGGGAGGTATTCCTCGGCAACCGCAGGTTCGACGAGATGACCCGGCGGACCGGCGCGCCGCGCGACACGCTCGCCGCGCGCCTTCGCACCCTGGTGGCTGCCGGGATCCTGGAGCGGCGGCAGTATTCCGAGCATCCGGCCCGCTTCGAGTACCACCTAACCGATGCCGGCCGCGAGCTGTACCCGGTCATCCTGACCCTGATGCGCTGGGGCGACACGCACCTGGCCGACGGGGCCGGGCCGCCGCTCGTCCTTGAGCACCGGTGCGGTCACCGGCTGGTGGCCGAGGTGACCTGCGAGGCGTGCGGGGAGCCAGTCGCGGCCGGCTCCACCCGGCGGC
>Ga0182015_10003321_pt1 | contig 18178 bp, 12 predicted proteins | sample 712P3MmetaG_FD_120478 | JGI IMG/M metagenome (GOLD analysis project Ga0182015, IMG submission 120478) | Permafrost microbial communities from Stordalen Mire, Sweden - 712P3M metaG | ecosystem: Environmental > Terrestrial > Soil > Wetlands > Permafrost | place: Sweden: Stordalen | collected...
AAACTAGATCGAGTCATTCTCGGCACGGATTCGCCCGCGGGTTCCGGAGTGCAGCCGCTCGGCATCCTGCGCATGGTCTCAATGCTTTCGTCTCTCGCAGACGTGCCGGCCGAAGTCGCCGTCTGCTTTGCCACGGGGAACACCGCAAGAATCCGGAACCTTGACTGCGGCCTGATCAAGCCAGGCCGCGCCGCAACCTTCGTGATGATCGACAGGGCGCAGCACTCGCCAGGAAAAACTGTGCTGGAAAGCATGCAGCGTGGAGATTTACCGGGCATCGGCATGGTGATCATCGACGGAGTGGTCAGCGCGCAACGCAGCCGCAACACGCCGCCCGCGACGACGGTGCCGGTGGTCACGAAGCAGTAACTTCGGGATGGCCGTTCTCCCCCTCACGGCAGGCCCAACGATGCCGCAATTGTCTTCTTGTACTCGCGCGCCTTCGCCATAGCTTCTTCTTCGTTCACGGTCAGAATTTTTCGGTCGCGCATGACCACTCGACCGCCAATGACGACCGTTTGTACGTCGCTGCCTTTCAGGGAATAGGCCAGTTGCGCGTAGATGTCGTACATCGGAACAGCGTTCGGCTCGTCCAGACTGATCAAGATGATGTCTGCTTTCTTTCCGGTTTCCAGGGAACCAATCTCTTTCTCCATGTGCAAGGCTTTCGCACCGTCGATGGTCGCCATTTCCACTACCGCCATCGCGTTCAATGCCAGTGGGTTCATCTTTGTAATCTTCGCTAGCTTCGCAGCCAGGTCCATCTCCTCCATCAAGTCCAGGTCGTTGTTGCTGCCCGCCGGTCCGTCGGTTCCGAGCCCCACGGCCACTCCCGCGGCGCGCGTTTCGGGTACCGGAGCAACGCCACTGGCGATCATCATGTTGCTCGATGGGTTATGGATGCACCCCACATGATGCTGGGCCAGAGTTTTGCGGTCGGTCTCGTCCACAAAAATACAGTGCGCGGATACAACGTCGGGACCAAGCAAGCCGATCTTGTCCAGATACTGCACCGGAGACATCCCATTTTGCTTCTGGCTGTCGTCCCACTCTTTCTTCATTTCCGCGGTGTGAATCAGAATGGGTGCCTGGTATCTTCGGGCCAGCGCAGCGGCGTCCTCTAGGGTCTTCTGCGAGCAAGTGTAAATCGAATGCGGCGCCGCCGCGGCGTGAATCAAGGGATCGCCCTGCCACTTTTTCAGAAATTTATCGGTATAGGAAAGCGCCTCGGCTTCGGTTTTGTTGTCGGGTGCGGGAAAATCGATGAACGTCTCACCCAGGACGCCGCGCATTCCCGCGCTTTTGGTCTCTTCGGCTACGGCATCTTCGAAGTAATACATGTCAGCGAAAGTGGTCACTCCTCCGCGAATCTGTTCAGCCACCGCCAGCCGCGTTCCCCAGCGCACGAATTCTTCGTTTACGTTCTTCGCCTCGGCGGGAAAGATATATTTGTAGAGCCAGTCATTCAGCGTCACATCGTCGCGAATCCCTCGAAACAGTGTCATGGGTACATGCGTGTGGCCATTGACGAACCCGGGCAGCACCAGCGAGCCTTTTGCATCGATGGTTTGACCGGCCAAATACTTGCCTTCGAGTTCCGTGCGCGGCCCCACCGCGACCATCGTGTCCCCCCTCACGGCAATGATTCCGTCGTCGTAGACTTTGCGAGATCCGTCCATGGTCACGACGGTTCCGCCGGTGACGATCAGATCGACCTTCTCCAGCCTTGTCTGGGCTGCGAGGGGCGCAAGAAGCAACCAGGGAAAGACGAGAAGTACAACCGCGGACCGGTGGAATATCATTTGCCTCTCCAGCGGCTGAGGCCGCAACCATTCGATTGGAAGATCGTTACCGCAACCCGTCTTCGCCCTTGATCTGATCCTTGGTCAGCCCTCCGACCCGCGCCAGCGGCCGGCCGCTATCCGTCACCGCAACTGCTACGATGATTTCGTTGGCTCGGGGAGCATCGTTGATTCGCACCTCCATGCCATCGAAATGACTGCGCACGAAAGCAGCGTCTTTGTGCCCCAGCGGTATGTCGAGGACGACGCCCATTCCTCCGCGCTTCTTGGAGGAGGGAATGAGCGCAGCGCCTTTTCCCAGCACTCTCCTCACCGGCGCGCCCAGCTTCGGATGCAGAATTGCCGCAGCATGTTCGATCTCGCCATTCTCGCCGACGGCGGCGGCCTTGCCATAACTCTCGACGCTCGTCGCCGGCACGCCAAGAGCCGCAACCGCGCGCCGCGTGAGCAGTTCTCCCAATTCCTCGCCGATCGTCATCAGCGCCGCCAAATCTTCTACGTACTTTCCAGCGCAAGGATTTTCAATGACAGCGACTGCGGCAGCGCGCAGCGTCGGCGGATCAACCGTCCGACCCATCTCAGTCCGCGTCTCCTCGACGAACGTCACCATCTTGCGAATCCGGGCTTTCATCGCAGCCCGTCCTCTCCCTTGACCTCCGACGCTTTCAGGCCGCCGACGCGGGCATGAACGCGGGGACCTGTGGTCATCACCAGCGCCAGCAGAATCTCATCCGCCCGCGGAGCGTCGGCCAGACCGATTTCCATGGAATCGAAATGACTACGCACGTACGAAGCCTTGATGTGCGTGATGGGAACATCGAGCCGAGTGCCCGGGCCGCCGACTTTTTTGGTCGAGGCCACAATCGCCTTCGCGTCGCCGAGAATCTCACGCATGGCATAGCCTCCAGGCACGTGCCACAAAGCGCCATGCTCAAGCTCCCCCGCCGCACCGACAATCGCGCCCTTGCCATAGCCTTCGACAGTTTTGCCATCTCCCCCCAGCGCCGCAACCAGAGCACGCGCCATTTCCAAACCGAGCGGTTTCAGATCATCCATGAATCCCGCAATGTCTTCCACATACTTGCCCGCGAAAGGATTGTGGATGACGGCCAACGAAGCTGCACGTCGCAACGGCACGGACGAGACCGGACCGCCTTCATGGAAAATCTCCTCGACTGCCGTAAACTTTTTTCGCAGCTGAACCTCAGGCATGAATGCGACTCCTGCCGGACTTCTCGCCCCGGTCAGCGAGGCCGGCTAACGAAGTTTCTGCGTCAACGACGCGCGTCTGGCCACGAAGATGCAGCGCCGCGGCTCGTATCAGTCCTTCGGAGAGCAGCGACTTGGCGACCCCCAATCCTCGGTCGAGAGCTATGGCCACCTCGCGAGTCGAAAGTTCTCCGACCTCTTGTGTCACCAACCGGTCGCCAAGGTCACAATCCGGCGCGAGCTCGCGCGCAGGAACACGCGTCACGCTCGGATGATCGGGCAGGTCTACGGCATTCGCGATCATCGTCGCGGCCGCGTCCGCCATGGCGGCACGGTCTGCAAGAACCGTGACCGCGTCGGCGATGCCCAGTGAGAAACTCCGGCCTCGCCAGCCACTGGTCGCGATGCCTCTGACCGGCTCGGTCGAGTGCAACTCAACTTTGCCGAAGAGGGATGGACGATCCGGTCGCTCAACCATGCCCACGACAAAGTGCTCGCCCGGCGCAAGATGCAACGCAATGTCGCCGCCGTTATTCACATAGGCCCGGGTCAGCTTTGCCGCACGAGTCATGCGGTCCAGAACCTCTTCCGCGACGGCGCCGGCCACTGCCGCCATCGGCGTAATGAAACTACGTTCGCTGTATGGCAAAACCGCGGCCATCATGCGTCTTGCGATGACCCCCACTGGCGGCGGACCTCCGATTCTCGCAGGCTGCCGCAGCAATGAAAGCTCGCCGCAGAGCTCATCGAGCACAGTGACGAAGCGTTCCGCCGCCGCTTGATACCCAAGGTTAATCTCACCCGCCGGCCCGAAGGCCTCGACGATCCCATCGATCGGTCCGTCGTGCAGGTGCAAGCGGCGTCCGTCCGCCAAGAGTCTTATCTGCGCTCGGTCTCTCACCGGTCAGGCCTTGGCGTTTTCGTCTTGGACAGCGGCCACGGATTCTCCGGATTGGCGGAAACATGACGACGCCCGCCTTGCAGGATGGAGCCAAGCGAACGAACGTGGTCCAAGTAGCCGCCGAGCGCCGCATAGTCCTTCCGCCTGAGCGTGAATTCGATGGGAGCGACCAGCGCCGGCGTGGGCACGTAACCGAACGCATGCTCGGGCATCCGCGTCACCTCCACCATGAACGTGATCCCGCCTCCCGGCCATACGTAGACCGGCGCGCCCCCGCAAGTGACGCGGGTAAGCGCATCCCTCACCGAATGCGTAAGCCTCACGGGATTCTCCGTCACCCCTGCCCTCAAAGAACCTCCAGCTCCGCCCATAAACAGAACGGTGCACAGCGCGGCCTCGCAATTCTCTTTGATCCGTGCGACCGATTCGTTAAGCTCCGCGGGCAACTGCTTTTCCACCGGCCGCAGCGCTTCATCCAGTTCGAAATAGGCGCAGTGCTCCCCCGTGGTGCTCAGCATGAGCAGTCGAAGTCTCGGCCACGCAATCGTCGGATCGAACTCTTTCAGAATCGACAGAGGATCTTCGATGTTCGTGCCGCCCCATGCCGTGCCCGGCTCAGCCACGCGGAAGTAGCGCCCGGGAGTGGAGCGGCGTCCCTTCATCGCGATCCCGGTTTCTGGAATGCCCAGTAACTTACCAGCCTGATGCTCCGAGAGAACCCCGGTGATATGGTCATCGACCACAACCACTTCATCGACTTTGCCGTGCCATTGCTTGGCAAACATCCCGATGGTGGCTGAGCCACAGCCCACACGCATCCGCTCTTCCTGAACACCATCCACCACCGGCGGTTTGCCCGCCTCTGCAATCAAGGTGGCGCCCTCATCGATCGTGAGTTCAACCGGCTTCCGGTCGCAGAGGTTCAGCAGGGTTTCGCAAGTCACCGTGCCTTCTCTGCGGCTGCCTCCCGTCAGGTGCCTCACTCCTCCCAGGGAAAGCATTTGCGAGCCATATTCGCTGGTGGTGACATGTCCAACCGGCTCTCCCTGCGCCCGCACCAAAGTCGCTTCTGGACCCAAATATCGATCTGTATCGATCTTCAATTTGACGCCGCAATAGCTGAAGATGCCCTCCGTCACTACCGTAACCATATCCACACCCTGCACTGCGGAGGAGATAATGAATGGCGCGGGCTTATAGTCGGGATACGTGGTGCCTGCGCCAATCGCGGTGACAAAGGTGTCCGGACCACTCACGATGTTTCCATCCCACTCGCGATGGCGATCGAGAAACGGAACAACGGAATCGCCACGTGACAGAGCACGGTCAAGAACAACGTGCGGATCAATTCTTATTAACTGCCCATTGTCATTCGCGTAGCGATCGCATGCCCCGGTCCGTCCGGGCTTGATGTAACAGAGTACCGGGCAGGCATCGCAGCGGATGGCATCATGGTCAGCCACGCGAAACTCCAGTCTGCTCGCGGGAAGCGCTGGCAACGATGGCTTCATGAATGCGATCCGGTGTGGCTGGGATCCGCCGCATACGAACGCCGGTGGCGTGGTGAATCGCATTCAGGATTGCCGGCGCGGTTGGGATGACAGCTTGTTCACCGATTCCCTTTGCCCCGAAGGGCCCGATCGAAGAAGGATCCTCAATCAATATCGATTCGACGGGTGGAATGTCGCCCGCCGAAGGTATCAGGTAGTCGTGCAGGTTCTCGCCCTTACCTGGGAAGAACTCTTCCATCAGCGCCATCCCCAGACCTTGGGCCACGCCACCCTCGATCTGACCCTCAATCAAAGTCGGGTTAATGGCGCAGCCTACATCATGTGCTGCCACGATCTTCAGAACCCGCACCGTCCCTAATTCCATGTCCACTGCAATTTCAGCCATGTGGGCGCCGAATCCATACACAGCATAGGGAATGCCCTGGCCGTTTGCATCGAGCGTGCTGGTCGGTGGATCGAACGTCTGCTCCGCAGTCAGCACGTAGCCGCAGCGATCGAGCGGGAGGTCTTGCAAGTCAACTCTGCGCCGCGTCCGGCCTTGGCCGACTTCAAGAATGCCTCCGCCAAAATCGATCATGGCATCTTCATCTTTATCCTCCTCTGCACGAGCTCTGCCCGCGGAAACCAGTCGAAGGATCGCACGCCGCAACTCTTTCCCCGCAGCATACGCAGCTCTGCCGGTAACAAATGTCTGACGGGATGCGGAGGTCTTACCGCAGTCGGGTGTGATCGAAGTATCTCCGGAGATCAAATCAAAGCAATCGGTTGACGCACCTAATGCGTCGGCGCAAATTTGCGTCACGATTGTATTTGAGCCCTGGCCGATGTCAACCGCTCCTTGGTGCAGCGCGATTCTGCCATTGCGCTTCAGTCCGATGCGCACCGTCGAAGGGTTGGGCAGCGAAGTGTTTCCGCACCCATACCACATTCCCGCGACGCCAACGCCCCGGCGAGTCGGCCCGGTATTATTCGCATTGAATTCCGTAGCTTCCGCACGTCCGACTTTCCAGCCTGGACGCAAGGCTTCAAAGCATGCACGGATTCCGACGCCTTCTCCCATGATTTGCCCCGTGACCGTAGGGGTGTGACGGTCGAGCGCGTTCAAAATGCGGAACTCCAGCGGATCGATGCCCAGGCGAATCGCAAGATCATCATAGAGTTGCTCCTGCGCGATCGCCATCTGCGGCACACCAAAGCCGCGAAACGCGCCTGCTGGAACCAGGTTGGTGTGAATCGCGCGCGTCAGCGCCCGATAATGTGGAACCGAATACGGTCCGGAAGCATGCACGGGAACTCGCGCCGCAACCGTGGGTCCCCACGACGAATATGCGCCGGTATTAAAGTCAGCGGCAAAATCCAGCGCCAGAAGTTTCCCGTCCTTTCTGGCTCCAGCACGGCAGCGTATGCGTGCGGGATGGCGCTTGGTGGTGCACATGATGGACTCGATGCGCGAATACACCATGCCAACGGGCCGCCGCAGCCGCCATGCGGCGAGCGCAAGAAACGGCTGAACCGACAGATCAAGTTTCGTTCCGAAGCCGCCGCCGACGGCTGTCGGGATAATCCGCACGGCTTCCGCGGAGATTCCCAGAAGCTTCGCGATGTCCGCGCGATCCATGTAGGGCGACTGGGTGCAGGCTTGGATTTCGATCTGATTGCCAACCCGCCTTGCGAAGCCTGCCTCAGGCTCGATACAGGCGTGCTCGACAAAACCAGTCTCGAATTCCCCCTCCACGACCACGTCTGATTCTCGGAACCCTTGATCCACAGCTCCGCGCGCAACCCGCCCACTGGTGAGAATGTTATGCGGTCGATGAGAATGGATCAGCGGAGCGTCCTGCTCGAGAGCTTCCTCGATCGTTCGGAGCGCCGGCAACTCCTCCCAAGTAACAGGGAAAGTCACCGGGTCAAGATTTTCAATCGCCTCGGTTTCACCCACAATCGCAGCGACCGCTTCTCCGCGAAAACGGGCGCCGTTTTCTTCATGGGCAAATACGGGTTGGTCGGCGAAGCGCGCAATCACGCCGTAGCAATCTTCTCCGGGCACATCCTTGGAGGTAAGCACCGCCTGCACTCCCGGATGCGATGCCGCGAATGCTTTCAGATCTCCGAGGCGAAATTTCGCCCGATCATAGGGGCACCGGATGACACGCAGAGTGAGCGCTCCCTCTGGAATCTCGTCCGCGCCGTAAATTTCCGTGCCTTCAACTTTGTGTTTTCCATCCACCCGGACAAGGCGTTGACCTACGGACCTTCCGGCGAGTGGGGGCGCAGGGTCGCCACACCGCGAGCGAACACCGAGAACGGCTGTATCGAGGATCGCATCGATGATCTTTCGATATCCCGTGCAGCGACACAGTACGCCGCCGATCGCATCCATCACATCCGCTTCGGAAGGGCACGGTTTTTTATCGAGCAATGCCGTGGCGGCCACCAGCATACCCGGGGTACAGGCCCCACATTGAGCGGCCCCGTGACGAAGAAATGATTTTTGCAGGCGATCGAATCGTGGCCCCCTCGATTTCAGGCCCTCGACGGTCGTGATCGAACCGTTTTCGACCTGGCCAACTGCAACCAGACAGGAGCATACCGGCTCTCCGTCCAGCAATACCGTGCATGCACCGCAATCGCCGGCGTCGCAACCGACCTTTGTGCCGGTCAATCCCAGCCGCTCGCGTAGAACTCGGGAAAGCCGTTGAGCCGGAGGTGCCGCCACCGACACTTCTCCGCAATTCACGACCAACTTGAGCTCGCGCTTGGTTTCTGACTGGGGAACGATGGGCGCCATTCATCGGCTCCTTGCGCATTCATCGAGCGCGCGCTGCACCAACCGCAACGCTGCGCCCCGGCGGTAAGCCGCAGTCGCACGAAGGTCATCGATGGGCGATAAACTCTTTAGGTGGTCCGCGGTGGCGAGCGACCCCAGCCCCACGGTCGCCGACTCGCCCATGAGTGCGCGCTCCAGTTCGGGAAGCCGCTGCGCTACGATCGAGCACGATCCCACGCTGACCCGGGCTGCGCGCACCATTCCGATGGCATCTTTCTCAATCACAACGGCAACCATCACAATGGAAATCACCAGATAGCGGCGCACTCCCAGCTTGAGAAACGTTGATGCGGCGTTCTCGACGGTGCGTGGAACAAATATTTGAGAGAGGATTTCGCCGGGCTGGCGCCGCGTCTTTCGATTGCCCACAATAAAGTCAGCAACAGGAAGGCGCCGCGTACCGGCATGCGAAACGAGTTCCACCTCGGAGTCGAGCGCGAGCAGCGGCGGGACGCTGTCTGCAGCCGGAGATGCGTTGCATAGGTTTCCCGCGACGGTTCCGCGATTCTGAATCTGAATCCCGCCAATCTCTCGCGCCGCTGCTTTCAAACCATCGAAGCATCTTGGCAGTCGCGCTCTCACCAACTCCGTCCAGGTCGTTAGGCCGCCTATCCGTATGTGGTTCGTATCGTGGACCACACCTTTGAGTTCCCGGAGTGCTGAAATGTCGACCACAGCTCCGCGAACCGGCCGCTCCCCGAGGGCGGGGAAGAAATCGGTGCCGCCCGCCAGGATTTGTCCGCCGGAGTTGGCGAGCACGTTCACCGCTTCGCTGAGCGTCTGGGGCCTGAAGTACAGGAAGAACCCTCGCAGGTAAGAACTCGAATCTTTGGCAGAGACAAATTCTTCTACAAATGGCCGGGTTTGTACAGTCTCGTTCTGGGGCGTGACGCGCGAGAAGCGACAACCACTCGATCTCGACTAAGCGGAACGGTCTCCGAGGCGCGGCAACTTTGGACGGGGAAGAGAACCGCCCAAGGTCAATTCGCAAAGACCTTCTACAAATTTGGGGGTCAAGCGAAGGTGCTGGATGAGGAATCGCATATAGATGGGCCCGTAAAGCGAATCCAGGAGAAGATCCATGTCTATGTCCTTGCGCAGCTGGCCCCGCTGGATTGCGCGGCGTAGCGTGGCATAGGCTTCCTGGCGGCGTGGCATGAGAAACCGCTCCCGAAAAGCTGCAATGAGATTGCGATCGCTTTGCCCCGCTCCTAGCATGGCCGAGACGATGCGTCCACGCCGGCTGCGAAGAATCTTTACCAGCTGGCGCATTTGCCGGCTCATATCTTTTCGGACGGATCCGGTATCGGAGAAATGAAGTTTTCGCGTGGTGCTGCTGGCAAAAGCGTCGGCTATAAGCGCGGCTTTGTCGGGCCACCAGCGATAGACTGTGGCTTTGCCCACACCGGCATGGGCTGCCACGGCTTCAATCGTCAACTCCGAAAAGCCCTTTCGTGCCAGAAGTCTTAGCGTACTGCGCAGGATGGCTGATCGCGCTTCTTCACTCCGCGGTCTTCCCGGAAGACGCTTGGGGTCTGTTCCGTTGCCGTTGCTGTGACCCTCCAATTTCGGGCGCATAGTGCTACCCTACCATATAATCGGCGCTAGGCTTTAGAATCCAATACGGATAGTATCGAATCTAAACCGAAATTGGCGGATTGGCTGCGCCTCCGTGCCGGCCAGCCCTCTAGAGACTTTATCTGAATTCCGGACGGTGCGCGACCGATGTGGATTGTAGCGTTAGCTCTAAGGCGTCCTTATACATTCATCGTGATGGCGCTCGTCATCATCCTTCTGACGCCGATCACAATTCTGCGGACACCCACCGACATCTTCCCCAACATCGACATTCCAGTGGTTTCGGTGGTCTGGTTCTACACCGGGATGTCGCCCCAAGATATGGCCGACCGTATCGTGGCCAACTCCGAGCGCGGCATCACCACGACCGTCAATGACATCGAGCACATGGAATCTCAATCCGTCTACGGATTGGGCATCATTAAAGTCTTCTTCCGCCCGGGCACGAACGTGCAGGGAGCCATCGCACAAATCACGGCCATCGCTCAGACCACCGTGCGCGGGCTGCCTCCAGGGACCACGCCGCCGCTGATCATTTCCTATAGCGCCTCCACGACACCGATCATCCAGCTGGGACTGAGCAGCAAAACTCTCCCGGAGCAACAACTCTTCGATCTCGGGCAGAATTTTCTGCGTAACTACCTGGCCACCGTGCCTGGAGCCGCTACGCCTTATCCCTATGGTGGAAAGATTCGTCAAATTCAGGTCGACCTGGATTTGCCCAAGCTCCAGGCTTACGGTCTCCAGCCGAATGACATCGTCAACGCGGTCAACGCGCAGAACATCATCCTACCCAGCGGCACGATCAAAATGGGCTCACTGGAATACAACGTCGAAATGAACGGGACCCCGCAGACCATCGCGGAGTTGAACGATCTTCCCGTCAAGACGACCAACGGTTCCACGCTTTATATGCGCGATGTTGCCCACATACGCGACGGTTTCGCACCGCAAACCAACATCGTGCGGGCGGATGGAAACCGCGGCGCACTGATGTCGATTTACAAGAACGGTAACGCGTCCACCCTGCAAATTGTCGCTGGTGTCAAAAAAATTGTTCAGCAGGCGGCGCAAGCGCTACCGCCGGCGCTGAAGATTACCTCCTTGTTTGACCAGTCTCTGTTTGTGCGGGCGTCGATCGAGGGTGTGCTGCGAGAGGGGTTGATAGCGGCGGCTCTTACGGCCGTCATGATCCTCATCTTCCTTGGCGATTGGCGTCCCACAATCGTCATTTCTATTTCCATTCCGCTCTCCATCTTTGTTTCGATCATCCTTCTAGGCGCGATCGGACAAACGATTAACATCATGACGTTGGGAGGATTGGCCCTCGCTGTCGGCATCCTGGTCGATGACGCCACCGTGGAAATCGAAAACATTGAGCGCAACCTGGCCATGGGCAAGGAGATGAGACAGGCCATCCTCGACGGCGCCCAGCAGATCGCCGTGCCGGCCTTTGTATCCACGCTCAGTATCTGCATTGTCTTCGTGCCTATGTTCTTTTTGACCGGTGTGGCTAAATTCTTATTTGTGCCGCTGGCCGAAGCCGTAAGCTTCGCCATGCTGGCCAGCTACCTGCTCTCACGAACTCTGATTCCAACGTTGGTCATGTACATCATGCGTGGCCATGAGCATCGCGCCGAAGCACCCAAGTCGTTCCTGGGCCGCTTCCAGCGCGGCTTCGAGCGGAAGTTTGAAGAGTTCCGCCGCGGCTACGAACAGCTGCTGGAGACCACCCTCGAGCACCGAGGCGTCTTTGTAGTTTGCTTCCTAGCCTTTTGCCTTCTGTCGCTCGGGCTGTTTTTTTTCCTGGGAGAAGACTTCTTCCCGCAAGTCGATGCCGGCCTGCTACGTCTGCATGTACGTGCGCGGCCCGGCTTGCGCGTGGAAGAGACGGCCCGACTCTGCGACGAAATTGAAGCTGTGCTGCGCCAGGAGGTTCCTAAAGGCCAATTGCAAACGGTGCTCGACAACATTGGTTTGCCCAACTCCGGCATCAACCAGTCTTACAGCTCCAACGGAACCATCGGCAGCAGCGATGCCGAGATTCTCATCGCGCTGGACCCGGAGCATCATCCGCCCACCGCCGACCTTACCCGAAATCTTCGCGAAGTGTTGCCGCGGCGCTTTCCCGGGGTAGAGTTCTTTTTCCAGCCCGCCGACATCGTCACGCAGATTCTAAATTTTGGTTTGCCCGCACCCATTGATGTGCAGATCATAGGCACGGACATGGAAACGAGTTATGGGATTGCGCAGCAAATCGCCAATAAAATGCGGCGCGTTCCCGGTACCGCGGATGTGCACGTGCAGCAGTTGCTCTCCTTGCCCACGCTGCATATGGACATTGAGCGCACGCGAGTTACGCAAGTTGGGCTCACGGCGCGCGACGTAGCCCAGAGCGCGTTGGTCTCGCTCAGCGGCAGCTTCCAGACCGCTCCGAATTTCTGGTTGAACCCGAAAAACGAGGTCACTTATCAGATCGCGGTGCAGTCGCCGCAATATCGCATGACCAATCTGCAGGACCTGATGGACATTCCGGTAACTTCGCAGCAAGGCCCCCAACTCATGGGAAATCTGGTGCAGGTAACGCCAGTCGCGCGGGCCGCTACCGTGAACCACTGGAACGTAGCGCCTGTCATCGATGTTTACGCCAGCACCCAGGATCGGGATCTGGGTGCCGTGGCTGCGGACACCAATAAAATACTCAAGACCTTCGATGGTCATCTGCCACGCGGTACAAACATTGTGGTTCGCGGGCAGGTGGCCACCATGCGCTCGTCGTTTTTCGGCTTAGGCGTGGGATTGATCGGCGCCATTCTTCTGGTCTATCTGCTGATTGTGATCAACTTTCAGTCCTGGCTCGATCCTTTCATCATCATCGCCGCCCTGCCAGGAGCGCTGGCAGGAATCTGCTGGTTCCTGTTGCTCACCCGCACTACCTTAAGTGTGCCCTCCCTCACCGGAGCGGTCATGTGCATGGGCGTCGCAACCGCCAACTCGATTCTGATGGTAAGTTTTGCGAGAGAGCAGATGGACGAAGGGGTACCCGCCGTGAAAGCCGCGGTTTCTGCGGGATATACGCGCATGCGTCCGGTGCTAATGACCGCACTGGCCATGATCATCGGAATGGTGCCGATGGCGCTGGGATTTGGAGAAGGCGGCGAGCAAAACGCGCCGCTCGGCCGAGCTGTCATTGGAGGGTTGCTGTTTGCCACAGTTGCGACGTTATTCTTTGTCCCCAGTGTATTCGCCATCTTCCATGGCCGCCGCGAGGCGAAGCGGGCGCGAGCGAAACAGTCTCAAGAGTTTTTCTGAAAATCGGAGTCCGGCATGAGTGCAGAAAACAAGTCGAACCTAACGGCGGATGAGCAGCGGCTCGAAGCGGGCTCCACGGCTCATCCGTCGGAGCAAGGCAAGAACGAAGAGCATCCTGCTCTAGGGGTTCAGGCACAGCGCGACGAGGAGATCGAAGAGATCCAGAAGCGCTCCCGGCACCAACCTCCGGGACTCCAGCCGCCTCCCGAACTTCCGCCCGCCCCTCCGCGCAAAGCCTTGACCATCGTGGGAGTAATGTTGCTCGTGTTGTTGCTCGCCGGTGGCCTCACCCTGTGGGTACGGGTTAGCCACGAGCGTGCTCTGGCCAAAGAAACTGAAATAGAGACGGTGCCGACCGTCGCCGTAATTCATCCACTGCCGGAAAAGCCGGACGAAGATTTGGTTCTGCCCGGGTCCCTGCTGGCTTATGAGGAATCCCCGATCTACGCCCGCACCAGCGGCTACCTGGTGCGCTGGTACAAGGACATTGGCAGCCGCGTGAACAAAGGCGAGTTGCTGGCCAAGATCGACACTCCTGAGGTCGATCAGGAACTGAATCAGACGCGAGCCGCGCGTCAACAGATCGTTGCGCAAATGGAATTGGCGAAAATTACCGCCGACCGATGGGAAAACCTTCGCAAGACCGATTCCGTCTCCGCTCAGGAAGCGGACCAGTATTCAAGCGGATACAAGCAGAGCCAGGCTAACCTGGCTGCTGCCGATGCCAACGTGCGTCGCCTCGAACAACTTGAAGGCTTCAAAGATGTTTATGCTCCCTTCAGCGGGGTGCTGACCAGACGCAATGTCGATCCGGGCGCGCTTATCAACGCCGGGGCACAGGCTTCCGGCCGCGAGCTGTTCGACCTCGCGCGCGTCGATCCATTGCGGGTCTACACCAGCGTGCCGCAGGCTTACGCCCCATTCATAAAGGTCGGCGCGAAAACTTATGTCACATTGCAGGAATATCCCGGCCAGAAGTTTGTGGCCACGGTGGCAAGGACAGCCGAAGCCATCGATACGGCCACTCGCACCCTCCTGACGGAAGTGGATGTGCCCAATCAAGACGGCCGTTTGTTACCCGGCTCGTTTGGCGAGGTGCACTTCGCCGTCGGCTCGAACCTGGACAAAGTGACCGTGCCGGTGAACACGATGCTCTTCCGCGCCCAAGGCGCGCAAGTCGCCGTCGTCGGTGCGGACAACAAGGTGCAATTGCGCCCTATCAACATCGGACGCGACTACGGCACCACCCTGGAAATTCTCGGCGGCGTTTCCCCCATGGATCAAATCGTAGTCAATCCTGCGGATTCGCTTGAGCAGGGTCAGCAAGTGAACGTGGCGCAACCGTCTCCGGACCCGCAGCCCGGTCAGACGACGCAGGCGCAGCCGAAAGGGGGCGCATCGTGACGCGAGCCGCATTCTCGGCCACTTTGATTGTGTTGGCATTTGCAACGGGATGCACCGTCGGTCCGCGTTACAGCCGACCTGCGGCTCCAACTCCCGCGCCGAATGCGTGGAAGACGCAACCGCCGTGGCAGGAGGCCGCTCCTAAGGATGCCATTCCAAAGGGGGAGTGGTGGAAAATCTTTAACGACACGGACCTCAATGCCTACGAACAGCAACTGCTGCAGGCAAATCAATCCCTTGTGGCCGCGCGCGACCGCTTGGATCAGGCTCGTTCCCTGGCACGCGTTGCAACCTCTGGATTGTTCCCGCAGCTTTCGACCGATCCATCTGCGGTTCGCGAACGCGGTTCCGGAAATCGCCCGCTGAACGGCGCCGCGCCGGTCCTATTCAACGGCGTCGCTCAAACGGTCCCTCCCTACACCGAGAGCGTTTACACCCTTCCGTTCAACATCAATTATGAGGTCGATGTTTTCGGACGCGTGCGGCGCAATGTGGAAGCCGCGAATGCCACGCTCCAGTCCACGGCCGCTGACCTTCAGAACGCACAGCTGGTGTTAACCGCGGAACTCGCTGCGGACTATTTCTCTTTGCGGGAGTTGGACGCCGAGTTCAATGTGGTGCAGGAGTCTGTAGGCTACCAGCGCAAGGGTTTCGACCTGGTGAACCGGCAACACCAAGGGGGCATAGTTAGCGGACTCGAAGTTGCCCAGCAGGCCGCGCTTCTTGACGCGACGATATCGCAGCTGGCACTAGTGCAACAGACGAGGGCTCAATATGAGCACGCTATAGCGGTGTTACTGGGACAGCCGGCTTCGAGCATCAGTGTGCGCGTGGCGCCGTTGGAAGCGACACCGCCGCCGGTCCCATTAGGAGTGCCCTCGGACGTGTTGCAACGTCGGCCGGATATCTCCTCGGCAGAGCGACAGATGGCTTATCAAAACGCCCGGGTCGGCGTCGCGCGGGCCGCCTTCTATCCGCAAATCACGCTCAGCGGTTCCGGAGGTTGGCAGAGTACCGAATTGGCGCCGCTCCTCAACGCGCCCAGCCTCATTTGGTCCCTCGGAGTGGACGCTTTGGAGCCCGTCTTCGAAGGTGGACGAAATCGTGCAAACCTGGCTGCCGCGCGTGCAGCCTACGACCAGGCGGTTGCCAATTATCGCCAGTCCGTGCTGACCGCGTTCCAGCAGGTTGAAGACGGCATCAGCAATCTGAGCACTTTATCGCAAGCTCTGAAGACGCAAGGTGCCGCTGTCGAGGACGCCCGCCGCGAACTCACCATCGCCAATAACCGTTACATCGGCGGCGCCACCAACTATCTCGATGTCATCACGGCACAAACCACTCTGCTGAGCAGTGAGCGGCTGGAGACGCAACTGCTCGGCCAGCAGATGGTAAGCTCCGTATATCTGGTAAAAGCTTTAGGCGGGAGCTGGGACGCCAGCGAAATCAACGACCAGCCAGTCCATCCCCAGGCGATTCAGGCGGTGCAGCCGTAAACAGTGCGCGACCAGTGGTGGTAGCGCCCGACTTTCCGTCGGCGATCGTGTCCCAATTTCACCACCAAGGGCGCCAGGGTACACGAAGCAATGCCATAGCAATGCGGCTTCGTGCACCTTTGTGACCTTCGTGGGGTTGATTCATTAACTCCCGACACTTCCCCCGTCCGTCCCGTCGTCCGCGCCACGTGTCCGTCCGCGCCATGTTGACAAAGCTGTCGCGCGAGCCTAGCATTGAGGTTGAGCTTTTATCTCTTCTTAATTACTCATTCAGCTAGGCATTGCGTCGGCCCTTTCCAGTTTTTTCTTTGCAGGTTAACAGGTCTTTGAGCGGAAACTTGCGAGACCGCTCTTGAGTCGGCTGGGGAGAGGTTTCTCTCACCCCCATTTGTCTTAATGTTGCGCTAAATCGTCCGAGCCAAAGGGAGCCCATGAAAAACACGAAGTTTCTGGTGAAAGTGAATCGCGGTGGTGCGCGTGCCGCCGAATACGTCCTGCGAATTGACCGCACGCCCATCCAGACCACAACCAACAAGAAATTGGCCTTGGCCATGGGACGCTTCACGGCAGAAGATGCAGTCAAACTAATGCAGAATTCCCGCTGTACCCCGGAATTGATTTCAATACAGGCTTAACGCGCGGCGATCCCCTCGCCGTTCGACGGTGAACTGCCACACTTAGGAATGCGCGGAGCTGGTTCAGCTAGCTCCGCGCGTGGCGTTCGCTGTTAGGTTTGGAACCGCTCAGCGCGAAATAGAGAATATAGAGATAGCAAATGACCGGCAGGAAGAAGGCGTGATGAATGCCGATCCGGTCGGCAATCGCACCCTGCGCTAACGGAATAATGGCTCCCCCGACAATCGCCATAATCATGATTCCAGAACCGTCTCCCGTCAGGGGACCAAGCTCCGCCACACCCAGAGTGAAAATGCTTGGGAACATGATGGAATTGAAGAACCCCACCAGGATGATGCTCCACATGGCAAATTGGCCGCTACTTAGCATAGAGATTCCGACGAGGATGCTGGTGGAAATTGCAAAGGCTCCGAGCAGCAGATTCGTTTTCGCAGTCACTTGTCCGCCTCGAAGCGCCGCAGCAATTGTCGCGATGAGAGCAACGACTGCTACCAAAACGAAGAGGGGTCTCGCCGTAACCAAGACCCAAACGACTTTCCAAAGGAACGCTAGGAATCCGGTTTGGCCACCAACATTGACATATCCGCTAACTGGATACGAGATAACGACCAACATTGCTGCGACGGCTGCAACCAGCCCCATATAAGCTGCTTTCGCTCCGGCCAAGAGTGCTGATCCGATGAAACGACCGATCATGGCCCCGCCCCAATAAAAGGCGACAAAACTCGCGGCTACTTTTTCCGTAAATCCGCCGATCTCCGGCTGACTGAAATAGTTCACCAGAAAACTTCCGATCGCCACCTCGGCGCCGACGTAAACGAAGATGCCGATGGCCCCAAGGATCAAGTTCGGGTGTCTCCAGACGGAGTCGTTTACCTTCTCGCCGACTTTGTGTTGAGCCTGAGGAATTTTCGGCAACTTGAAACTGCCGATTGCGATCGCCAGAACTACAAGAGCGATACCCAGGCCCACATACGGAGTCTTGACCGTCGCCGCTTCATGCAGCCGATAGGCCTGCAGAGCATCCGGAGCCATCGCGCGGATCTCGTTCATGGCTTTCGGTGCTGCGCTCAGAATCAGCAAGCCGCCGAAAAAAGGCGCGAGAAAAGTTCCCAGGGAGTTGAACGCCTGCGTCAGGTTCAGTCGGCTGGAGGCCGTCTTGGCAGGGCCGAGCACGGTAACGTAGGGATTCGCCGCGACTTGCAAAAGAGTAATGCCCGCAGCCAGCACGATCAGTGCGCTCAGAAAAAATCCGAATGATGGAACCTTCGCAGCGGGAACAAATAAAAAAGCGCCCGCGCCCATCGTCAGCAGCCCCACCACCATCGACCGCTGGTAGCCAATCCAATCAATTATTTTGGCGGATGGGATGGAGAAGAGAAAATACGCTCCAAAGAAGGCAAACTGAACCAGCATGACCTGCTGGTAATTCAGATCGAAAATTGACTTCAGGTGCGGAACAAGAATGTCATTCAGGCAGGTGAGAAAGCCCCACATGAAGA
>Ga0182015_10003323_pt1 | contig 18172 bp, 16 predicted proteins | sample 712P3MmetaG_FD_120478 | JGI IMG/M metagenome (GOLD analysis project Ga0182015, IMG submission 120478) | Permafrost microbial communities from Stordalen Mire, Sweden - 712P3M metaG | ecosystem: Environmental > Terrestrial > Soil > Wetlands > Permafrost | place: Sweden: Stordalen | collected...
AGTGTCTCCCGGACTTTTTCCGCAGCCTGTAAAGCCGTGCCGGAAGTGCCACAAATATCGCCGGGCTTTAGCCCCTGGGTACGGCTTTCCCATGATCCAGCCCGCAAGCGTCTGAAAAAAACCGTACCTCAGCAGCTGAAGTCAAATAACGACGACCGAAGTCCGCTAAGACCCGGTGCCGCCGGCAACTACCGAGAGGGTGCGCACGAGAATTTTCAGATCCAGCCAGATACTCCAGTTTTGGATGTAGGCCGTATCCAGAGAAATGTAGCTGTCGAAGGATGGATCCTGGCGCGCCTGCACCTGCCACAGTCCGGTCATACCAGGCAGCACGTCGAGTCGCCGCAGATGGCCCAGATCGTAGCGCTTCACTTCGCTCGCGATCGGAGGCCGGGGACCAACCATGCTCATATCTCCGCGCAAGACATTCACAAACTGGGGCAATTCATCCAGCGAGTACTTGCGCAGGAATCCGCCAAAGCGTGTGATGCGGGGATCATTGCTGACTTTGAACAGCACCCCATCGCGCTCGTTCATGTGGAGAATTTCCGCTCGCCGGCGTTCCGCATCGGCCACCATGGTCCGAAACTTGACGCAGCGAAACACGCGGCCTTTTTTCCCAATCCGGTCGGAGCAATAGAAGATGGGCCCGGGCGAATCGAACTTAACCGCAACCGCGATCACCACAATCAGTGGCAACAAAATCAGCAGCGCGATGGACGAGAGGAATACGTCGAGAATGCGCTTGAGGAACATACCGATCACCGGAGTTTCCCCGCGGTGCAATGGAATGGTCGGAAATTGACCGATATATTCAATCGGGCTGTTCCAGGCTAGCCCGTCGTAGAGCTCCGGTACCACACGGATATCGACGCCCGCTTCCCTCGCCTGGGCCACCATCCGGGTAACCACGCGAGCATCGCAGGGTGCGGAGAGAAAAATTTCATCGGCGAAGAATTGCCGGGCCAGCGGCAACAACTGATCGATCGATCCCAGAACGTCACCAGCCAGCGCCGGGCTCTCGGAATCAACTCCAGGAATTTGTACGTAGCCCTTGAAGGTGTATCCCAGGTGGCGAATGCTGTCCAGGTGATGACGCATCGCCTGACCGACGCGCCCCGTGCCGACGATGATGATATTGCGCGTTTCCAGTCCGTTTTCAAAACGGCGATATTGCATCATGCGCCAGAGCAACCGGCGGCCGCACAGCAATACCGTCGTCGTCACCACGGTGATGATGACCACACCGCGAGAGATGACTTCTCCGTGAACCAGGTAGAGGGCGCCTGAGAGCAGCAATCCAGCGGTGAGGCTCGCCTGAATCGTCAACCGTTGTTCGTGCAGCGTATTGCGCATCTGTATCGGTCCATACAAATGGTGACGCTTGCTGACCAGAACCAGCGAAAGAATGAACCATCCCAGGCAGCCGAGCAGAATAGTGGGATGGCTCTGGTACATCTGATTGGTCCGGTACGCAGAATCCGCTCCAAAAAGGCCTTGCCCAAGCCAGCCGCGCACCGCAATCATCAACGCAACAAGAACAATGACCACATCGCCCAAAATCCAAAGCGCGCCGACACGCGCGCCTTTCCCTTGAGAGTTTGGCCGGCCCTGTGCCGCTGCATTGGATGACTGCAGTTCCTCTCGGCCGTTGATCGATATGCGCTTGAGAAGTCCCGACGTTGCCATTGATGTCCCCACTAAACCCCGAGCAAGCTGCAGACTGACTACACTCTGCCCCTCGTTCGAGACAAATCAAATAAATTGTGAGTTACTTCGTTACTAGTTAGATACTCGGATTCCGGCCCCATGTTACTTTTTGGGTCATTTGAACCGAGGACCTTGCATTCGCTGGCAAGCGACGCGCAGGCGCGGCGCGGCAAGTAGATCATAGGTTTTAGAAATCGCCCAAAAGAGAGTCGGGCAAGATAATGCAGATCTGGATTGCATAGCAGCTAAGCCTTTATTTTTCGATGGTTAGCCATTTCAAAGGAGCCGCTGAGAACCCGCCGGACCGTCCGCCGGTAAGACAATTCAGAGACCCAGGATCAAGTGTGGGGAGCCGGAAAAAGTGGATGCTTTGCCCCGGATCCTTTCCCAGTGAGCATACCATCGGGCACACCGAAGTGCGCAGAAGTAACTAATATGTGTCAGTTACTTTTAGGTGACATGATTACCAGGCAGTTATCCCCGCCATGTGCTTAGGAAAGCGCCCTCTGGATGCACCCAGCGGCACACAACGGGACCTTCAACCCTGGGGCAGAACCAGCTTATCCAGATCGAGGAACTCTCGTAAAAAGGGATCTTCGGTGCGCTTGAGTTCGTCCATGGTGCCGAAGAAATATGCCTTCCCCTGGTGAAGGAAAAGAACATTGTCCGCCAGCCGCTCGGCAAATCGCATGTCGTGCGTCACCACGATGCTGGTCAGTCGAAGTTGGTGTTTCAGCTTTTGGATAAGGTTTCCGAGTAGCCGGCCCATGAGCGGATCGACCATGGTGGTGGGCTCGTCATACAGAATCGCCTCTGGCTGGGAAGAGAGAGCGCGCGCAATCGCCACCGAGCGCTTCATTCCGGTCGACAAATCCGATGGCAACAGGTCGGCCATCCCGGCCACCCCAACCATTTCCAGTAAGCCGTTCACTACCTGCTGAATCTGGTCCTCGAGCAATTGGCCGCGCTCTCGCAGGGGAAACGCTACGTTCTCGCCAACCGACAGAGAATCGAAAAGCGCGCCGTTCTGGAAAACCATGGTGACTTTCTTGCGCACCATCTCCATCTGGTCTTCGGTGAACCCAGTGATGTCTTGCCCCGCCACCATGATCCGCCCAGTATCGGGCTTGAGAAAGCCCATAATCTGCTGCAGCGAAACCGATTTGCCGACGCCGGAGCGGCCCAGAATGCATAGCGTCGCTCCCGCCTGGACCGAAAAACTCACGTCGTCCAGTACGTGCAGGTCGCCAAACGATTTGGATACGTGTTCGAAGGCGATATAAGGAGCATCTTGTGACCGAGGCGCTTCCTTCTCTTCGGCGCGTGTGGACTCACCAACGATCTCGATGGGCGTTCCCTCGGGAATGCCTACGAACGGACCATTCACCGGTTCGGGCGACGGCGTGGCGTCGGGAGACCTGCTCATTGGCATAAGACTAAAGCATTTCCCGACATATCTTCGGGAGTGTTGCAGTTATGGAACCAGCGGTACAGCGGCAGCGGGCCAAAGCCGTTCAATCCCGGACTTGCCGAGGCCACTCGTTCCACGTCGAAAACGTCGATGGCCTGAGAAAGAGCTTGTTCCCCCGCAGCCGCGATCATCACCGGCATGACTTTGCGATCACCGGCCACGAGCGATCGAGTAATGGGGCCGAGCAAATCCCGGTGGTACACCGCGCATAGAGGCTGGGGTTGACCGTGGATGCGTGGCACCGTCATGAGAGCGCCGGTAACCTCGGCGCGTCGCAGCATCCAGACCAGGAAGCCCTTCGGCAACAAAGGAAGATCCACCGGCAGAAATACGTTAAGCGGCCGGGAGCTAGCCGCCAGCGCCGCTTCGATACCGCTTAAGGGACCGCACCCCGGATGCAGGTCAGCCACCACCGGAGCATAGCGCGAGAGATCTGCCCGCGCTGCAGCGATCCGCGGTGCGGGCCCACCGAGGCCGGACAGCTTCTCGAGCGCCAACTCCAGCAGAGTCTGACCACCCCACTGGAGCAGTGCCTTATCCTGCCCCATGCGCGTGCTGCGCCCCCCGGCAAGCACGAACCCCTCAGCGCCGTGCGCGGTTCCAGCTACCAAGTTGCGACCTCACCCTAATTCCTCAAAGAACAGAATGATCGATTCGATTCCCTTATAAAAGTTATCGATATGAAACTTCTCGTTGGGCGCGTGCAGATTATCGTCTGGCAGCCCGAAGCCCATCAGGACGGTAGGAATCTTCAAATGCCGTTCGAAGTCGCCGACAATCGGAATGGATCCGCCGGAACGAATAAACACCGTTTCCTTCCCAAACACCTTGCGCATGGCAACCGTTGCCGCCCGAATATAAGGATTGTCGGTGCCCACCACGATTGGGTCGCCGGAGTGAATCAGGCGCACCCGCAAGTCGATGCCTTTGGGCTGCAGCGACTCGACATAGCTCTGGTACTGCGCGAAAACCTCCTGCGGATGCATGTCGGGCACCAGGCGGAACGAAATCTTCGCCGTGGCCTTGGCGGGAATCACCGTTTTCGCACCCGCGCCAATAAAGCCGCCAGGCATTCCGTGCACATCCATCGTGGGCCGCACCCAGCAACGCTCTAAAACTGAAAAACCCGGCTCTCCACTCAGCTCACGCGACCCTACCTCCGCGGTGCGGTAATGTTCTTCATCGAAAGGCAGGCTCTTCCAGGCTTTGAGCTCGTCCGTGCTCGGCGCGGCGACCCGGTCATAAAACCCGGGAATCAGGATGTGGCCCTCGGCATCCTTAAGCGCGGCGATCACCTGCGCCAGGGCAACGAAGGGATTGGGAGCCGCCCCGCCATAGACACCGGAGTGCAAATCCGAGCGGGCTCCAACCGCCTCCAACTCCGTGTAGACCATACCCCGCAACCCGACACACAGGGTCGGTAAGCCCGGAGCAAACATCTCCGTATCCGAAACCAGGGCGAAATCGGCCTTGAGCTGCTCCGGATGTTCGCGCACGAACCGCGCGATCCCTTCCCCACCCACTTCCTCCTCGCCTTCGAGAATCACGCGCACATTGACCGGCAACTTGCCGGCGGGTCCTTGTAACCACGACTCCAGGGCCTTCAGGTGCATGTACATCTGGCCCTTATCGTCGACCGCTCCGCGGGCATAGAGGTTGCCGTCGCGCTCCGTGGGCTCGAACGGAGGGGTAAGCCATTCTTCAAGTGGATCAGGAGGTTGGACGTCGTAATGACCGTAGGACAGGCAGGTTGGCTTACCGGCGGCATGCAGCCAGTCTCCATAGACAAGGGGATGGCCCGCGGTTTCGATGACCTGGACGTGCTCCAGGCCGACGCGCTCCATCTCCCGGGCCAGACTTTCGGCGACCCGCCGGACATCGCCGGCGTGCTCAGGAAGCGTTGAGATAGAAGGAATGCGAAGCAGCGACTTCAATTCCTCCAGGAACCGCGTCTGCTGGCTGCGGGCAAACTCAATTGGACTTATCACAGACTTTTGAAACATCCTCTCGTCAAACTGAAATGATTGGGTTTTGAGTTGCGTGACCCGACGGAATTCCGCGTGATTCGGATTTAGAAGAACATTCCGCTCGCCTTTCACCGCAGCAGAGGGCACATCCAGCGCAACTGTGCGCCCAGAGGTTAGCCACGAGCTTCCAAGGTCGCGCAGCGCACGGTTATCCGTCCGCTGCCAGTCGCCGGGTAGCCGGGAATCGTCGATCCGCTCAACCTCTAAATCATCGGGAATTTCGATGCGGATAGATACCAGGTCCAACGGCGCATCGCCTGGATCGAGGTTTACGAAGAACTCAACTGACGCCAGAGCCAGGCTTCTTGAGGTGTAAACCACGGGGACGCCAACGTTGTTCCAACGACCTGCGAACAACCGTGCTCCCGCCCCTGTAAGCGCTGAATCCTGGTACTTTGCTCTGCAGACTTTCCAAACCTGCATCAGCTATAGAGACCGTATGCGATTCGGCCCAGAATCTCCAACACCGAGTGCATGCCCGCATCGGTCCCTAAACGATCGACAGGCTTGTCTCCCAGGAGCGCACTGTTCGACGACTGAAGCCAGTGCGCCGCCTTCTCCTGGTCGCCCAATACCTCGCTCGCTTTCGCTAGTACGTGGGCTACTCTGGTGACATTAGCCGATTCGTCCTGGCGCCGTCCGGCTACGGTTTGCTCGCTCGAAGGTCCAGCAATCTTAGGCTTCGCCATGCCCGTATTCTACGGCACGCCTCATCCCTGTGCTTGCAACGGGAAGAGCGCCGATTGGTCGTTCGAGGCCCATCCGCTCCGGCTCCCGCCAAGTGTTCCGACCAAACGAACGTCGCGGGCGCGCTGAGGAAGGGTCGCAATCGACGGATTGCGGAGAAGTGACTCCAATTCTTCAATAAGCGCCATTGCCGGCTACGGGCGAACTCGAGCGGCGAGGCATCTGTGGGCTGTCTCCCCAGGGAAATCGTAGGTCCAGACCGGGACGGCAGCATCCGTTGTCTTTTCTACGACTTTCGCGGGACTTGCGTATCCGGCAGGCCAACAGGCCACGCAGGCGGGTGCAGCGACGCAAGATGTATCCTAAACCTGGAGAACCATTTCATGCTGGACCTGGAAATCACTGCCCGCGAGCTGGCGGATAGCCTCGCGTCTGGGGGGACGGGCGTAGTTTTGCTGGATGTTCGAGAGCAGTGGGAGTTTGCGACAGCACAGATTGCAGGATCCAAAAGCATCCCCATGGGGGAAATCCCCGCGCGCGTATTTCAGGAACTGGATCCGGAAGCGCACATTATCACCGTGTGCCATGCCGGTGTCCGCTCTTTGAATGTCGCAGCGTGGATGCGCAACCAGGGTTTCGAAAAGGTACAGTCGCTGAGCGGCGGCATCGATGGCTGGTCGCGGGAGATCGATCCAACAGTGCCGCGTTACTGAGCTGCAGCTCACAACTGAGCCGCAGCTCACAACTGAGCCGCTACTACCACGCGTGTTGCTGAATGAATGTTGTTGATACGTAAGGGGGCACCACAGAAGACCGGTTGCCCCGATGGGTGCTGCACTTTAAGGGACGCATCGTTGAGTCCCGCAGCGAGCAAGAAAATACTGTTTTTAGAAAAGAGTAAAGAGCAGCCATGGGCGCCACCGAGAGAGTCCTTATTGTTGAAGATGAATTGCATGCGTTAGCCGGCCTGGCAGAGTTGGTCTCCGGCTGGGGCTACCGTACAGAGACGGCACGAGACGGCATCGAGGGTCTGGAAAAGGTAAGCGAGTGGTTTCCCGGAATCATCGTAACCGACCTCAAGATGCCTCGGATGGACGGCCTGGAACTGCTCTCGCGATTGAGCGAGATGCAGTTGAACGCCGCCGTCATTGTCCTGACTGCGCAAGGGAGTATCGAGCGTGCCGTCGAGGCCATGAAGATGGGGGCTTACGATTTCATCCAGAAGCCCATCGATCCGACCCGCCTGAAAACCGTCCTGGCCAATGCAAGCCGCCAGCGAGAAACCGAACGCGAGTTGGAAGTCACCCGGCGCAAACTGCGCGAGACCGGCTTTTTGGGGTCGCTCGTCGGCAGCTCGAAAAAAATGCAGGAAATGTTCGCCATGATCGAGCGCGTCGCGCCCAGCACCGTCTCGGTTTTAATCACCGGAGAAAGCGGCACCGGCAAGGAGTTGGTGGCACGCACCCTCCACGAGCTGAGCCCTCGCCGCGGAAAACCGTTTGTCGCCGTCAATTGCGCCGCCATTCCCGAGACTCTGATCGAGAGCGAGATCTTCGGTCACGAAAAGGGATCCTTTACCGGGGCGCTGGAGCGCCGCGCCGGCTGCTTCGAACTGGCTGAGGAAGGCACTCTGCTGCTGGATGAGATCGGCGAGATGCCGGTGGGCACCCAGGCCAAGCTGCTGCGGGTCTTGGAAGATAAAAAGCTCCGCCGGTTAGGCAGCAAAGTCGAAACACCGATGAATGTGCGAGTATTGGCAGCGACCAATAAAAATCCCGAAGAAGCCGTTGCGTCTGGCGAGCTGCGCGGGGATTTGTACTACCGGCTGAACGTCTTTAACATGCATATGCCACCATTACGAGAGCATAAGGAAGACATACCGGCCATCATTGAGGCTCTGCTGAACGACATGAACGCCAAGCACGGCCGTCAGGTCAAAGGAGTGGATGGAGAGATGTTGAACCGTCTAATGGCTCATGACTGGCCGGGCAACGTGCGTGAGCTGCGTAACACCATCGAACGGGCCGTCATTCTTTGCGAAGAGGGATACCTGGAACCCCGCCATCTGCCGCCCACCTTCGGGCATCGCTTCCTGCGGGCCGACGGGGGCGGTGCAAACTACAGCGAAAGCGGCGTGCACGTAGAGATCGGAAGCACCGTGGATGAAGCTGAGCGGATGCTGATCCTGAAAACTTTAGAGTCCACCCGCAATAATAAAACGCGAGCGGCAGAGATTCTGGGCATTAGCCTGAAGACGCTACACAACAAGTTAAAGGAGTACGGTAGTGCCACCAGCATCGAGACGGCGGATGAACGGCCAGTAGCTTGAAAACCAGCAACTGGTAACGATACAAATACAGCCACCGCTCGATTATTGGATATCAGGGTTCCGGCGACTCCCCCATGAGACTGAAGACGAAGCTCGTGCTCGCGATCACCGGACTGGTATTCCTGGTGGTGTGCACCCTTTCCTGGATCTTCCTTGGCCAGCTTCTGCGCCAGCGGATGACCCAGGCTTACACCGCCAACGACATGGTGGCCCACCAGATCGCGGCGGCCACCCGCCATTCGCTCGAGACCAACCTTCGCGGACCGCAGGTCGACCCCAACGATCCCGCTGCCGTGCGGGCCGCCGTCGCGGCCGCGTTGCGCAGCGATACCAGTCTTCCTGCGCTGATGAACTCTGCCATCAGCTACTCTCCGACCGTATTCGACGTCGCCATCGCCGACAGTGAGGGTCGCGCACTGCTCAGTACGGACCCCACCAACCTGGATCGCCCACTCCCCCGCCGGCAGCAATACGAAGAACTGCAGAGCGGCGGCCTGCTGAGGCTTCTGCAGATCGTCTTCGGACCGCCCCGTGTTTACAACCTGACCTTGCCGCTGGAACAGAACTCGGAAACGTTTGCCACCGTCCGGGTGGGCGTGCGCACCACCTTTTTGCGCTTCGTGGTCGAGCCCTGGCTGATCGCCGCACTCACCTATACCGGGGTCGCCATCCTATGCTCCCTCATCTTTGCGGCATTCCTGGCCAACATCGCCCTCAAACCGATTGAACAGATCGGGACCCGGCTGGACGCACTGGCACTTGCAGAGGCCGAGGTCGCGATCGAGAGTGGAGGACGGTCTGGGGATGCAGTAGTGCTGGTTTCCCACAAAATCGAGCGCATCGGGCGCCGTATGCGCAATGTGGAAGAGGTCTTCTCGGCCCTTAAAGAGAACCTCGACCAGATCATGACCAATCTGCAGGACGGCATCCTGCTCTATACCCATGATGCCCGTGCCGTGCTGGTCAGCGATTCGGTGGAGCGTTTTCTGGGCATAAGCCGGGCGCAAATCCTGGGTGCCGGCCTGCATGAGGTCTTTTCCCGCAATACCCGCCTGGGCAGGCTGGTGCGGGAGTCCTTCGACGCCCGTATGGCCCTCGTCCAGGAAGAGATCACCACCGAGACCGGCCGCCATGTCGAGATTTCCCTCGACTTTATTCACGACGATCACGCCGTGGCTCCCCACGAAACCCTGGGCGCCCTCCTGACCCTGCATGACGTGGAATCGGTCCGGGATCTGGAGAACGATTTGGAGCTTTCCCGGCGCCTGGCCGCCATCGGCAGACTGACAGCCGGCGTCGGTCACGAGGTCAAGAACCCCATCAACGCCATCGTGGTTCACCTTGAACTGCTGCGCAACAAGCTGGGCGACACCGACCACCGGGCTATGCGCCATCTGGAAGTGATTGAAAGTGAAATACAAAGGCTCGACCGGGTGGTCCAGACCCTGGTCGATTTCTCACGCCCGGTCGAAGTGCAGCTGAAAGAGCAGGACTTACGCCGGGTCGTCTCCGCGGTCCTGATGCTGGCATCCGCGGAACTCGAGACCCGCGATGTGCACGTGCAGAGCGATCTACCCGACCGCCCTGTGCTGGCCAAGGTCGACGCCGACCTGTTGAAGCAGGCCCTTTTGAACGTTGTCCTCAATGGCGCCCAGGCCATGGCCGAGGGCGGGAAACTGGAAGTGCGCCTGGCCGAGGATGGCCGTATGGCGTCCCTCAGCATTCATGACCAGGGGGGTGGGATCCCCCCAGAAATTCGAGATAAGATCTTCGATCTCTACTTCACCACCAAGAAAGACGGTAGCGGCATCGGTTTAGCGATGACATACCGCATCGTGGAACTGCATAATGGTTCGATCGAAGTACAGACAGATGCGCTTCACGGTACGACCTTTATTTTGCGCTTTCCTCTCAATAGCTTTCAGGAGGGGAGAACGCGTGGATACCTTATGCCAGATGGGAGCAGTCCAGCGAGATCAATCGTTGCTAAGGAGCCTCGAGGATGAGGGCTTTGAAGACACGTGCGTCCCTGTCTCTGCTCGTCGTTCTCTGCACCGGTTGTCCCTTTCGTAAAGCTTCCCCGCCACCCCAGCAGGCGCAAGCCCCGCCCTTGCAATCTGGAAAAGAGACCCTGTCCCCGCCAAAAACCGATCAGCAAGACAAAGCGAACTTGCCGCCGGTTTCCCCGTTGCCGCCTCCCTCTGCGCAAAATGTGCCCCTTCCCCCACCGCCGCCACCGAAGAAGGTGCGACATAAGGTCAAGACGGTCAAGCCGGCAGAAACACCGCAGACGACCGCCGGGGGCGCCACAACTCCCGGTTCCCAGAGCGCGGCGCAGACCGCAGCCCAAGCCACCGTCCCCCAAACGCCGGCAGCCGACCATCCAGCAGCGGTCTCGCCGATTGGCCAGCTGACTACGGGTGACAGTGCCTTGGGGGAACGCACAAAGCATGAGACGGCCGACCTGATCGGCGAGACTCAACAGGGATTGAGTGCGATTAAACGGGCCCTCTCAGACGAAGAAAGAGTGACCGCCGCACAGATACGTACGTTTCTGAAACAGGCGCAGCAGGCCCTTGACAGCGGCGACAACGACGGAGCCCACGGCTGGGCGACCAAGGCCAAGCTGCTTCTGGATGAACTGACCAAGCCCTAGCCCGTTCCTGCCCCAGCCAGTTCACAGGATCCGCGCGCCCTTCCTCAAGCTCTGACCGGATCCCAGCCCGCAAATACGACCCACGCCACCCGCGCTCAACGTTCCCCCCAACTCAGCTTCGACCGAAGCACATCGAAGAACCCCGTCGCTCCCAGGCGAACCAGGTGCACACTGTGGTCGGAGCGGCGGCAGCAAACCCGGTCGCCTACCCGAAGCTGCAGTGCCTCCTGCCCATCCACGGTTAGAAACGTGAGGTCGGGAATGCCTTCGACGCTCACCGTCACATGCGAATCACCGCGCACCACCATGGGGCGAATGGTCAGCAGATGCGGGCATATGGGGGTGATGACCAGGGCATCCACAGAGGGCGCGAGAATGGGTCCGTTGGCGGCCAGATTGTAGGCTGTGGATCCTGTGGGCGTCGAGATAATGACACCATCCGCGCGGAAGGATGCTGCCAGCTGCTCAAAAAGATGGACGCTAAAGTCGCCCATGCGCGCGATCGCGCCTTTGGCAATCACCACATCGTTCAGTGCCTCGAACTCTCTATACAGAGCACCTCCGCGCATCACCTCGGTGTGCAACAGGGAGCGGGCATCGATGGCACAGCAACCTTCCTTCCAACCCTCCAGCGTGGTGTATAGATCGCCCAGACGCACCTCGGTGAGAAAACCAAGCGCGCCGAGGTTGACACTGAGAATGGGAACATCGGTGCGGGCAAAAGCCCGGGCCGCCGCCAAAAGCGTTCCATCGCCGCCCAACACCACCACCAGCGCTGGTTTCTGCGCCGGCAGTTCGTGGCGGGGGACGATCCGCGCATCCTGCGTGTAGGTGCCGCTCACATGGTCGAGAATGGGCTCGAGGTCGTGCGCGCGCATCCACACGACGAGCTCCGGAAGCACCTTGGCGAGCTCTTCCTTCTGCGGCTTGGAAATAATGGCGACAGGTCGCATCGGTTTCAGGTATTCAGTTATCAAGTGAAAAACTGGCTCTAGTGTACGTGATCGGCGGCGATGCGCCGCAGCACTCAGAAGCGGGCGTAAAGCAGAAACTCGCGATTCCCTTTTGCCCCTTCGCCTCCTCCAAGGATGGGCGAATCGGCCAGCTCGATGGCCGACGCGCCAAGATCCTCCAGAGCCGTGCGCACACGATCGATGGCGAACTGTTGTGCGGCCGGGTCATGCACGATGCCTCCTTTGCCGACATGCTCCCTGCCCGCCTCAAATTGCGGCTTAACGAGAATGACAGCCTCGACGACAGCATCGACGGCAGTTTCGGGGGGGCTTTCTTTTCCCGGGTTCTCCCGCACCGCCGCGATCACCGCCGGCAGCACCAGCGTGGCCGAGATAAAAGACACATCCATGGATACAAAATCGATTCCCCCGGGCAGGTCGCCCGGCTTGAGGTAGCGGGCGTTGGTCCGCTCCAGCAGGGTTACCCGCGGGTCCCTGCGAAGCGCTTCCGCAATCTGGCCGTACCCGGTATCCACTGCCACCACGCTGGCAGCGCCATGTTGCAGCATGCAGTCGGTAAAGCCACCGGTGGAGGTGCCGATATCGGCGCAGGAGCGGCCGCTGAGGTCGATTGCCCAACGGAGCAGCGCGGCTTCCAGCTTGAGGCCGCCGCGGCTGACATAGCGCTGTGGATCTCCAAGTACGCGTAGAACCGCGTCGTCCTCAACCGGGGCGCCGGGTTTTGCGATTTTCTGTTGATTGACGAGCACACGTCCGGCCAGAATCAGCGCCTGCGCCCGTTCCCGCGATGGCGCCAAACCTCGTTCAAACAGCAACTTATCCAGACGGTTCCTCATCTACCCTTTATACGGTTATCTTGTTGATCCGAAGGCTTGCCGGGGTATTGGCTCCGCTGCTCCCTGGGCATTTGTTTTGCAAGTTACCGTGGTGTCAACGTTAGAATGGTTGCGGCTCGCAGAATGCCAGACAAAATTCCCAATCCGATTGGCGACCCTGCTCGTTCTACTACCAGAGCCACAAGCACCAACGAAAAGATGGCCAATGGTACGGCGGACACGGCATCTGACGATGCTACCTTGCTGCAGCGCGTCCGCCAAGGTGACCAGGCTGCAATGGCCGTGGTCTTTGATCGGTACGGTCGAGCAGTGTACTCGGTCGCTTTACGCATTCTGAAGGATACTGGCCACGCGGAAGACGTGATGCAGGAGATCTTCTTCCAGGTCTGGCGGAATTCGGATTCGTTTGTGCAGGGGCGTGGATCGCTCGGTGCATGGTTGGTGGTGGTCGCGAGAAACCGCTCGATTGATCTGCTGCGGCGGAGAAAGCCCACAGATTCCGTCGAAGACGTCGTTCTCACTTCCCCCTGCAACCTGGCCTCAGAAGTCGAGCACAACGCCATGATTGAGAAGGTTCAGAAAGTCCTCAAGGACCTTCCTGAAGAGCAGCAGAGGTCGATGGAACTTGCATTTTTTGAGGGTTTGAGCCATTCGGAGATCGCCGAAAAAACAGGCGATCCTCTGGGCACGGTCAAGACGCGTATTCGTTTGGCATTGATTACGTTACGAAAGGCATTTTCGGCATGACAGGCGACGTTCACAACACGCAGGAGGAATTGGCTGCCTATGCGATGCAGAGTCTCCCCGAGGGGGAGGCTGCATCCATCAAGGCGCACCTGCAGACCTGTGAGTCTTGCCGCCGCCAGTTGGCCGAGATAAGCGGTGACCTTGCTCTGCTGGGGATTGCGGTGGAGCAACAGCCCCTGCCGTCGGGCGCGCGGCAGCGCTTTCTGGATAAGATTGCCGCATCGCCCGCGCTCAAGTCTCAGGAAACGACCGCAACCGTGACCCCCATCTCCGTCAAGAGCAGACGCCGTGGACCAGGCTTCTGGATTCCCTGGGCAGCCGTTGCTGCCATGGCCATCGTCTCCATATCTCTCGGGATACAAAACCGGTCCTTGAACGACGAGTTGCACGACCAATTGAGCCTGGTGACCAACCTGGCGGCGCAAGCGTCGCGGGCACAGCAGGTGCTTGAAGTTTTGACCGCGCCCACGGCCCAGCGGGTCACGCTCACGGAGGGCAAAGTCCCCGCACAGCCGACCGCTCGCGCCACTTATCTGCCGGAGCGCGGTGGCATGATCCTGCTGGCCACCAATCTGAAGCCGTTGCCACAGGGCAAGACTTACGAACTTTGGGTGATCCCGGCCGACGGAAAGGCGCCCGTGCCTGCGGGCGTTTTCAGCCCGGATGCAGTGGGCACGGCAACCCTGGTGCTGCCGCCGCTTCCCTCCGGAATCGCGGCCAAGGCCTTCGGAGTGACCATCGAGAACGCAGGGGGCGCCACTTCGCCCACCCTGCCGATCGTCCTCGCCGGAGCTACCGGAAGCTAACCCCGGCTCGTCGGTCTAGAAAAAGCTCCCGTACCCCACCGGCAACCAATCGAAGGGATCTCAGGTCCTAGCTGATGGAAAGACCGCCCTCAAAGGAAGGGCACGGCTTCAGCCGTGCCGTAGGAGTTCCAGAATTGCCGTCAGGGACTGAAAGAGTGTGCGTGAGAACCAGAGTTTAGGAATTTTCCCTGCCACGAATTCGGGTGCCCCATATCTCGCGTGCTTTGCGAGATGTGGGAAATTCACAGACCTTGACGGTTTGTAATCTCTGGGATCCATCGAAATTTACAAGAGCTGACGGGAGACAGCCGTGAATTTCCCACATCTCGCAAAGAACGCGAGATATGGGGCACCCGAATTCGTGGCAGGGAAAATTCCTAAACTCTGGTTTTCACGCACGCCTTTTGAAGGTACCTGGCGTTGCCAGCGCTGCAATCCGCTATTTCGAGCGCTGGGAACCAGCCAACGAAGAACTGGTCGTATTCGGCGTGCAGGGCGCGCCGAACCCACATGGGGAGCCGCTACCGCTGGCATGGCTGTCGTTGATGGAATTCGTCACCGCGCCTGTGGTGGAGCTGTTTGCCGCTACCGACTGGGTGCTGGTGTGCACATCGACGCCGGTTCCATCCAACTGAATCGAAGCCGCCACCTGATCGGTATCAGTGCGAATCACGCTCATGTACGGCTGGTCGGACGAGAGCACATACACCTGGCCGAAAGGCGTGCTGAATGTCGATGCCATCGAAATAGGGTGGCCAATCACGGGGATCGTGGCCAGCACCGTGTAGGTGGTGAGACTCACCACGCTTACCGTACTATCCTTCTGATTCGCCACGTACACCCGGCTGCCGTCTCGCAGAATGCTCAGGGTGTCCGGTCCATTGCCCACCGGGACCGTGATCGCCTGGCCGAACAGTGCGGAATCGTTCCCGAATTGATCGAGGCTGACATTGAAAATGGTGATGGTATTCGAGTCGTAGTTCGCCGTAACCAGTTGCGATGAAGGTGCGTAGTAATCGGCAAATACCGGGCCCGCTTTAAAGGATGCCGCTGGAACACCAGCCGGTGGAGGTAACGTGAGCGTCCCGGTGGCCGAATTGAAATTCTGCCGGTTCGCCGTGGTATCCAGCTCATTGAACTGGCTATTGATGACGGTGAGCGTTCCGCTGCCGCGATTGAGAATGAACATCCGCAGATTGTCCGTCGAACCAACGCCATACACTGGGCAGATGCCCACCGGCAGGGTGCGCGAGATGGTCACCGTCGAGGTCTCGATCGACTGTACCTGGCCGGGAGTCGTTACCTGGGATGGAGTCTCGCAATCCCCAAATGCCACCTGGTTGGACCCATTGTCCTGGGTGATCGAATAAACGCGCGCGGCGCTCGCGTTGCCGGCCAGGTTGATTGGGCTGGCAGGCACCGGCAGTTGCTGGGTCAGCTGGTAGATGCCGCTCGAATTATTGGTGAGCACCGCCACTGCGGGCACGTTGGGTTCGGTAATAAAGAGAGCGGTCGCGGTGGAAAGCAGATTCACCGGCGTCGCAGGCTGCAGCAAGGTGCTGCTCTGAATGTTCTTCGTTTGTAGAGTCGTCGAGGGCGTGAAGGTATTGACTGTGCCGTCGGTATTCGTCGTCGTCGCCGAGGAACCGCTGGAGCTTAGGGTCAGCGCCAATGGATTAATCCCCAGGGTCGCCTGAGTCAGCAGGGTGTCACCGGAAGCATCGAAAATATTGGCCAGTCCAGGGGCGTCAATGCCTGCGCTGGTGGTTACGACCGCATAGCTCTGCGGCTGCGGAGCAGGCGGAGTGACCGCCACCGGCGTGACCACGGGCCGGTAGGTCTCCCCGCATCCGGTCAATAACAGAGCGAGTCCCACCCCCAGAGGAAAACCACCTCGGTGAAAGAACCGCGAAAAACGACCCAACTTGGTAATTGGTTGGATAACCCTGGAATCCGACTGCGGCAAACGCACACTCCGCCGGCTCCGTGACTGGAGCCATGCAACGCTAAGCACCCGTGAATACCTCACTACGTTTCATTTCTGAAAGATGATTGTAAATGGGACCGTGCATCCAGCGATACGCCGAGCCCAAAATGAGCGATGCGCTTTGAGGAACAGCCGAGGGGCCCCCCGTTCAGTGCACCTTCAACCGCCAGAGGGTATAGCTCAAGATCTCATGCATCAGGCGCTCGGCCGCGTCCCAGAAGCTTAGGCGGCGCGCCTCGATCCGCGGAGAGGTCACCACATTCAACCCCAGGCTGGTACAGAGAGCGCGAATGCGAAACAGATGCGTCCCGTCGGAAACGGCGAGGATGCGATTCAGGTGGTTCTCCCGCGCAATCGCCGCCAGCCGGGCTGCCGATTCTTCGGTGTTGGTGCTCTGCGTCTCAGCGATAATCTGGCTCTCCGGAACCTCGTGGGCCAAAAGGTAATCATGGCCAACGCCCCCTTCCGAGTCACGCCGGTCCCCACCCCCACCAAGCGTAATCAACAGCGGCGCGAGATGTTCACGATAAAGCGCGAGCGCATGATCGAGACGAGCGCGCAGAACCGGCGAGGGGCGACCGTCATACTCCGCTGCGCCAAATATGGCAATGGCATCCGCGGGACGTGCTTCGTCATGGGTGGCATAAAAATGAATTTGCCCATAGACCCACAAGAACCAGCCCGCGATCGCGGCCAGGCCCGCGACCAGAAGCCAGCGCAAAACACGGCGGACGACCCCCACTGGCTTGCCGGGTTTGGTGGCGTCCCTGGGCTTCACGCGGCTTTCCTCAACGAAACCCGCATACACAGCTCTTTCCGGTGATGGGCGCGTCGGTTGTTCGGACTTGGAGCTGGTCGGGCAGAACCATTTTCAAACCTCTGCTCAGCGCTGCAGGGTTAAGGCAATTTCATGGGTTGGAATGGCTCCTTCCCGAAGAATCTGCCACGGACCGTCACTATCGGATAGATCGACGATTGTGGTGGCAGTGCTTCGGCCGGTGGCCCCGCCATCGACGATCAGGGGAATTCGGTTTCCGATCTGATCGCGCACGCACGCTGCGTAGGTGCATTCCGGCAAGCCCTGCAAATTGGCCGAAGTGGCGGTGATCGGCAATCCTAACTTTTCCACGATCGCCCGGGGGATGGCGCAGTCCGGAACACGCAGGGCAACGTTGCCCGTATTGGCGGTGGAGCGCAGGGGCAAGCGCGAACCAGCGCGGACAATCACCGTAAGCGGCCCGGGCCAGAAACGCTCGGCCAGCAGGTCGAACCGGGAATCGATTTCGCGCGCCAGCTCATAGGCCTGCGCCGCGTTCGCGATCAGCAGCGACAGAGGCTTGTGCTTGAGCCGGGTCTTGATCTCGTAAATGCTTTCCACCGCACGAAGATTGACCGGGTCGACCGCCAGACCATAGAAAGTGTCAGTGGGAATGCCCACCACCTTACCGCTTCGCAGGCAGGAGACGATGTACTCGATCCGATCCGGCTCTGGCTCATCCGGATGCACGCGCAGAAGTTCCGCCAACAAGATACCTTCACCCCACGACCGATTTGGTGCGATCTCACGAGAGTACCAGACCAGCGCGCTCCACTCTGTCACCCGGCCGAACCGTAACCGGACTCCTTACGTCGCAAAGCCAACGATGCCCACGTGTGCGGCTGGAAGCAGGCTGACCACCGGCGTTGCCGGCCCACGATGAAACCGGGTTCTGACCGAGGGCCACGCCCTCCACTCCGATCCGATTTCCCTTAAGAACCCGCGCTGTTCCGTTTTTCCAACCACGGTCCACCCCAAAGCCCGTCCTATGCAAGTCCGCGGTTACAATCGCGGTGAGTTGACAACCATGAAGTCTCTGGCAGAATTTGGTCCGCGGCGGGTGGAGAGCCGGCAAAATGCCCGGATCAAAGAGTTGCGCGCCGGTCTGTCGCGCGGCGCCCGGAC
>Ga0182015_10003324_pt1 | contig 18170 bp, 15 predicted proteins | sample 712P3MmetaG_FD_120478 | JGI IMG/M metagenome (GOLD analysis project Ga0182015, IMG submission 120478) | Permafrost microbial communities from Stordalen Mire, Sweden - 712P3M metaG | ecosystem: Environmental > Terrestrial > Soil > Wetlands > Permafrost | place: Sweden: Stordalen | collected...
ACGGTGGCAATCGTTCGGGGTTACTGCGCTTTGGTGGCTGATTTCAGCAGGACGATGTCGGCGGAGCGGGTGCCGCGAACGGCAGCGAGGGTTTTGCCGTCACCGGACCATGCAATGTTGGAGATCAGGTCCGTAGTGAAATGGGTTAGTTGTTTCGGCGGGCCGCCGGTCAGAGGCTGGCGCCATACATCGGAAATTCCTCCGCGGGTTATCGCGTAATCGAGTGCCATACCGTCATGCGACCATGCCGGAATGCCACCGCCGATCATGCGTTCAATGGAGTGAACGACAGGGCCGCCGTTGATCGACGACGTGATGAAGCGGGGGCGACTACCGAGGTTGTTCGGATCCTGCCATAGATACAGGACGGACTGGCCCTCGGGAGAGATTTCGGCACCGCCCATCGCACTGCCTGGAAGCTGGACTTGCTGAGCTTGTCCTCCGTTGATGGGAACCCGAAAAACGGCGGGCGGATCGTCATTGCGGAACGTGACCCACAAGCCGTCGGGCGAGCACAGAGGCACGCCAATCGATCTTGCCGGAGCCAACGGAGTCGGATTTGCGCCGTTGGCGTCAACCCGCCAGATTTCGGAGCGATCGCCTTCGCGTTTCTGATACGCAACATGTTTCCCGTCGCCGCAGCCAGAGGCGAACACGGCATGTTGATCCGTCCCAGCAATCAGAGTGCGATTCCTACCGTCGGCCGAGATGGAAGAAATCTCACCGGTCTCGTTTATGAAGACGAATTGATCTTTTCCCAGCGTCGTGACCGTACCAACTGGCGAGCCGCCCGAGGTGACTTGCCTGGCGCGTGATGAATCGCCGCCGGGTAGAACCCAGAGATCAGCCGTGCGATTGTTTTCGATGGTGGTGAGAGAGGAACCGTCGCGGGAGATGTCGAGCCACGCGAGGCTGTAGTTGGTGAGATCGTTAGAGAGGCGATGCGCTTCGCCCGAGGGATAGTTCACGGTCCAAATCTGGCCGCGGTTGGCGGCACCGCGCTCGCGGATGACTACCAGTAGGGCGCTGCCATCGGGAAGCCACGCGGGCTGACCTAGTTCCTCATGCGTGGTGAAGAGGACGCGGGCGGAGCCGTCGTCGGGCGAGACGGCATAGAAGGTCTGGCGATTCGAGGATTCGTACAAGGTGTACACGATGGTTTTTCCGTCAGGGGACCATGCCGGGCGGAGCATAGCGGCGGCAGTGGCGGTGGCCGGTTTGTCGGCCAGCATGTGTTCGCCGGTGCCGTCGGCGTTGGCGAGAAGCAAGCCGACATGCCCTTTTTCAGGTTGGCCGCGCAGGAAGGCGAAGCGTTTGGCGCCGGGGGCAAAGCTGGGACCGGTGTCGATGTCGCGAATGATTTGCGTAGGAGTGCCGCCGAGGACGGGCATTTTGTAGAGCGAGCTGAAAAAATTGTTTTCCTTGCTGGAGGCGGTGAAAAAGATGTACTGGCCGTCCGGGGAAAACGTGAGGCCGTAGTAGGTGACGACATCGGGAGGGATGACGGAGACGTCGCTGCCGGTGGCAACCTGGCGGACCATGAGATTTTGTTTTTCGCCGTCCCGGAGGACGTAGACGACGTACTGGCCGTCGGGAGAGATGGCGACGCCACTGGCTTTTCCGGTTTGCGTGAGTTTGCTGATTTCCATGTCGTGGAGATTGAGAGGAGCTTTGCGGTTGTAGAGTTTGTAGGCGGAAAAGGATGCGCCGACGATGACGAGGAGAGCGGCGGCGATTCCGATCAGGAGGGCGGTGTTGTTTTTTGGCTCGGCGGGCGAGATGGAGGTGGCGCTTGCGCCTGCGGGCACGCCACTGGAATGTGTGGCAAGAGGAGCGGGCGTTACGGAGGAAGCGGAAGGGATTGTGGAGACGTTGCTGCCGGAAGCAGGGCCGGGCCCGAAGCCGGAAGGAGACGGGGCGGCGTTGGTTGCGTCGGAGATTCGAACGCGACCGGAGCTGGTGTCGCGCTGCAGACGCTTGAGATCTGCGCGCATGTCGGCGGCGTGCTGGTAGCGGAGGTTGCGATCTTTCTCGAGGGCTTTGCCGATGATGCGCTCGAAATCGGGAGGGAGATCGGGGTTGAGTCGCGTGGGTGGCGTGGGCTGGCGATTGAGAATGGCGTCGAAGATGTCGGCGGTGCTGTCACCGCGGAAGGGGAGTTGGCGGGTGGCCATCTCATAAAGGACGGCGCCGAAGGAGAAGAGGTCGGTGCGAGCGTCGAGATCTTTGGCTCGGGCTTGCTCGGGGGACATGTAGGCGACGGTGCCGAGCGTGCTGCCGGGGCTGGTGAGATGGTCGGTGTCGGCACCCTGGGTGGCGAGAGTTTCGCCGGCGGAGGGTTCGGAGCGGGCACCGGAGACTTTGGCGAGGCCGAAGTCGAGGATTTTGGCTTGATCGCGCGAGGTGATGAAAATATTGGCGGGCTTGATGTCCCGATGAACGATGCCTTTGGAATGGGCGGCGTCGAGAGCGTCAGCGATGTCGATGGCAATTTCGAGGAGCGAATCGATCTCGAAGGAGCGGCGGGAGATGCCGTGCTTGAGGGTTTCGCCTTCCAGGCACTCCATGGCGATGAAGGCTTTGCCGTCCTCTTCGCCGATGTCATAGATGGTACAGATGTTGGAGTGATTGAGGGCGGAAGCGGCTTGTGCTTCACGCTGGAAGCGACTGAGAGCCTGTGGATCTTTGGAGACAGCGTCCGGAAGGAATTTTAGGGCTACGAAACGTTTGAGGCGGGTGTCTTCGGCTTTGAAGACGACACCCATGCCGCCCCCGCCGAGTCTTTCGAGGATGCGGTAATGCGAAATGGTTTGACCAATGGAAACCGGGGCTTCGGGCATGAGCGCGCATTCTAAAGAGCGGACAGAAGTAAGTCAACGAACGGATGAGGCTTGGAAGCCAGCATAGCCACGATGGATGGACGCGACCTAAGCTAACCCAGTGAAAATTTCGGGTCGCCTTCGAGAACCCTAGTCTCCAGCTTCGGCGCTTCCCCTTTTCGCCAGAGGTTGGTCCGAGATATGACGCGATAGCGGAGCGGACCTCCGTCCGGGTGTTCACTGCGCTCGATGGGACGAGGAATGCAAACGAATTCAGTTTCGAAGGATTCGCTGGTAGCGCGGACGACCGAGTAGCCATGGCCGCCCATGTCGACAAAGGAGAGGTGGGGCGACAAATCGGGATTTGACAGCGCTCGGGCTTTGGCGATGTCACCGCTTTTTGCGTATTCGAAACAGGAGCGCACGCCGTGCCGAAGCAGCAGGTTCACGGTCGGTTGTGGACTGTGATCGTCCGGGCCTTGGCCGACGTAGAGCAATCGGAGCGGATGGTCTTTCGCTAAGCCGTGTTCCAGTGCCTCAACTAGTCCTGGCGCGGAGATCGAGCCGGTCACGAAGGCGATGCCAACCGGCGTGAACGGTTTGGGTGGTAGGGTTTTGGCGGCCAAGCCGGCCCAAAAGCTGTGGCGATCTCCGGCGACGGTGGCAAATCCAGTGATTCCGTTGGCCTGGACGAAATCATAGATTTCGCCGCGCTCCACGTACGCGGTGCCGTGGTCGGCTCCCGGGGAAGCGGCGTAACTCGTGCCGGGCCAAGCCATCGCGATTCCCTGCGGAAGATTTTGCAGATCGGCACGCACGTCCAGCGTGGCGGTGGTGTTGCCCCAGATCTTCCAGGTGGCTTTCGAGTTGCGCAAGCGCTCCAGAAACCAGGCCTTCTGCTCGGCGCCGAGGATCGTTTGGGCGGGGCGGTCTTTGCAGAAATTGGCGATCTCGACATTGCCGAAGCGGATTGAAGCGGGGGGGCGGCCGCCATCGTAGGTTCGCCCCGCGTCGAGGATCTCCACGGCGTTCTCGGGCATGAACTCGGGGAAGTCGTCACTCAACAGAGGTTTCGCTTCGGGCTGATCGTTGGGATCTTCGGAGCGATAGCTGCGCTGATCGGTGACGATCAGCTCTACGTTTTTTCCCCAGCGCAATGCGCGGTAACCCTTGAGGCTGCCGATGGCGGTGAGATTGTTGGGTTCCTCGCCGAGGCCGTGCTCGTCAAAACGAGCGATGGGCGCATCGACCACCTGTGGAGGATCGAAGCGATCGAGCGAGGGGCCACTTGGCTTGGCCAAACGTGCCGGCTGGTATTCGAAGAATGCCTGGTTCGCGGCGACTTTGCGTGTTTGCGCGGGCCGCGTCTTGCCTTCAAATTTCTGCAAGGATTGCCAGCCGAGCCAGCTGAATTCGTGGTTGTCCCACATGTTGACGAAGGGCCAGCGTGCGCGCGCATCCTGGAGGTCGGGATCGCTCAGGTACGCGCGATAAACCGCGCGATAATCATCCACCGTGGTCGGGATGTGAAAGTCGCGAATCTTCTCGCCGTGAGGATAGCGGACGATGTCTCGCACGCGGCGATCGTACATGCCCTGCGGACGGTCCTCCGGGTACCACACGATTTCATAGATGAAGTCGCCAAGGTGTAGGACGAATCCGATGCGGTCCCCTTCAGTGGCACGTTCATCCTCGAAGATCATTCTTCGATAGGCGTTCTGTGCACCGTCATTGGCGTTCTGGCAGCTCACGAAAACGAAGCGGATAGGTCTTGTGTCGTCCGCCGCCGGCGCGGTAATCGTCCTGCCAATCCGGCTGCCGAAGCCTTCGGGATCTGTAAATCGATACCAATAGACCGAGTTGGGCTTCAGGCCGCCGACCAACACGCGGCTGGTCCAGTCGGAGGCCGCGGAAACCGGAGCCCCTGCGGTTGCTACAACACGCATAAATGAGTCGTCTTCCGCAACCTCGACGTTCAATTTTAGGGTTAGTTTTCTGTCGGTCGCCGGACGGCGCGTCCACAACAGGACGCTGTTGCTATCGGGGTCTCCGGAGGCAACGCCCTCCGAAAAAAGGTCCCGGCGTTCGCGCCACGCGATGCGAGATTTCGTCCCAAACGGCTTGCCCCAGGCTGCCGTAGCGCCGATGGCAGCCGCTAGTCCCACAAAAGCACGACGAGTGATGGTGGACATGGCTCACTATCCTTTGACGGATCAAGAGAACGCCTGGTGCGGAGGAAGCTTCATTTTTTCGAGAAATCGTCGGTCAGTTCCAGACTTGCCGTGCGACGTCGGCGACCAGCTTTAATTTGGCCCACTGGCGATCTTCGGTGATCAAGTTCCCTTCCGCCGTGGAAGCAAATCCGCATGTGCACGTCCTCTAATGCGCGCAACTGTTGCGGAACGATTTTGGGGTTGTTTCGCGCCTCCAGCAACTCAGACGGGCGCAGAAAGCTTCCGACATGGTCCGCTCGATATTGTGTGGCCATTTTCGGCGCTGGTCAGTTCAGCAAATCGACGAAGCTGAGAATGGTGAACGATATCGGGTCGTAGACTACGCAATAGCCATCGAAATATCCGATGACGTATCCCGGCGGTGGGGGCGGCAGATACCCAAGCAGGTGCGGAGGAACCGGACTGAAATAGCCGCGATCTCCGAACGGTATATACCCACCGATCACAAAAACGGGACGGCGGCCTCGGTTGATGTAGCCAAAGTTTCGGCGATAGTAGCGCCGCATGCGGTCTGAATCGCCGGGACGGAAATTGTATGGAGGCCGCGGTCGTACCGAAGGCGGCCGTCCGGGATTGGGACGCGCTGGGGGACGACAACCGGGTCGGCTGGGAGTGGGCCGCGGAGGTCGTACTGGCTGAATGCTCGGACGATCGGGCGGCTTCCCCGGCCTCGGCGGTCGCACCGGTTGAATCTGCGGACGATCCGAAGGCTTACCGGGCTGGGGCCGGGAGCAGGACGAGTTTTCGGCTGCGCTTGGCCGCTGGGATCCTGTGCCCGGGTATTCCGGGATGCGCCGACGAGCGCAATGGGAATGATCGAAAGGGCCAGCAAAAACCTGAAACGATAGTCCTTGATCGTCGTCACGTGGTCTCCTTCTATGCTGCGCGACCGGCGCGCTCGAGTGGACACCCGCGAATAAAACTCCGCAGCCAAACAGGCAACCGGCCTTGGGCACTGGTATACGGTGGTAGACGTCGGTGAAGTTCGATGTGATTATCTGGCTGTTCGCTTTCTGGTTGATTCGGAGACTGTGGAGTAATCGATTTCATGACCGAGTGGGATGCGGCTGGGTACGCGCAGCGATCCGGGCTCCAGGCTGCTATGGCCGACGAGGTGCTCGCGCTGCTTGACCTCAAAGGGTCGGAGCGCGTCCTGGACATCGGATGCGGCGACGGGCGAATCACGGCGGAGATTGCTGCGCGCGTCCCGAGGGGATCGGTAGTCGGCGTTGATCGGTCTCACGACATGGTGTCTTTCGCGGCGCGCCATTTCGGTCCGGAGGTCCAACGCAATGTTCGATTCGAAGCGGGCGACGCCAGCAGCTTGCCTTTCCGGGAAGAGTTCGATCTTGTGGTCTCTTTCAATGCGCTGCATTGGCTGCCGGACCAGGATGCGGCGCTGAGTTCAGTGCGCGCGGCGATGAAGTCCGACGGACTGGCACAACTGCGGCTGGTGCCGGCAGGAGAGCGCAGGAGTTTGGAAAATGTGCTGGAGGAGACGCGGTTTTCGTCCAAGTGGGCGGGATATTTTCCGAGTTTTCGCGATCCCTATCTGCACCTGACGCCTGAACAATACCGGGCAGTGGCGGAACGAAACGGTTTGCAGGTCCGCCGCATTCATACCGAAGCGAAGGCGTGGGATTTCAAGACTCGCTCGGCATTCTTCGATTTCGGCCTGGTGACTTTTGTCGAATGGACGAGGATGTTGCCCGACCTCGAAAAACCGGTGTTCGTCAGCGATGTGCTGGACCGCTACCAGTCCATGGCGGCCGATCGAGCCGGCGAGGAGAATACTTTCAAGTTTTATCAGATGGATGTCGCGCTCGTTCGTGGCTAAGGCTAAGTGACGGGTCTTCTGACGTCAGAAGACAGACGATTCGCACGGGAGGAACCCGGACGAATGCCTCTGGAATGGAAAACGGCGCTCAGGTTTTGCCGGAGCGCCGTTTTTCGTTCATAGATTAAAAGGGACTGACGCTACTACTGCCTTTTCTTCTTCTTCCCTTTTTCCTTTTCCTTCGGGATGTCGTCCGGGTTCACTTTGGCTTTGTCCCAGTGAAGCATGAACGCAGGGTCGGGGTCGTAAGACATTAGCGTTGCGGTGAAGCGAACGGGATTGTCTTTCTCGAGCTTCGCAGCGTCCGCCTGACCGACTACTTTGACGTCCATATCAGGGGTGGTCTTCGCATCAAATTCCGCATCGCTGGTGACGAAGGCTACTTTCAACTGCGTTGTGTCCGTTCCGGGAGTTACTTCGATCAGCTTGCCCGGCACATCTGGGAATTCCAGACCGCAGGAAGCGAGCCAGGTGACTTTGGCCTTGTCGCCACCGGCTTTGAGGTCGGTGATGACCGAAGCGATGGTCATGTCTTTGCGAGCGGCATCGAGATCCGCGGCGCTAGGCAGCGTGTAAGTCGACGGGCGATCCGCGGAGTTGCCGGCGAGCTGCAACAGCTCGCTGAGTTCGGCATCAGTGAGATTGTCGCAAGCAGCTTGCTGGTAGTTAACGATGAGCTTGCGCAGGTAGGTTTTTACCTGATTGGATTGCGCCTGGTTCGCGCCCTTTGCCGATATGGCTTTCGCGAAATACCAGAACGCGTCCATCTGCTGTGGCGGCGTCATCGCCATGTACGCCTGGCCGATGTGATAGCTGGTAATCGCGTCATCCGGAGTCAACACGAGAAGCGCTTTGTTCGATTCAATGGCCGCGGGATAGTCCTTCATGGCCAGCGCCGCCGCCGCCGCCGTGTAGTTGAACAAAATCGCAGGTTGCTTCTTCTGCTTGTCGAAATCGTCCTGGCTCATGGTGTCGGGCTTTTTTAGATCGCTGAGGGTCTTCAGACCGTCGAGCGCCGCTTGCCGTGCTTTCTTGTCCATGTCCGGATCGGCAGGCTGCGGGGTGATGTTGCTGAAGGCAAAAGCGCGCGCGTAGTAGGCCTGATAGCGGACCGGCGCTTCGATCTTGTCGCCGAGCGCGAGGAGCTTGTCGGCGTTCTCGATGACCTTGGGAAAATTCTTCAGCTGACTGTAGGCGTTGTAGTAGAGCGGATAAACGTAGATGAGCAGCGCGGAGTTCGGATACTTCGAAACAAAATCATCGAGTTGCTTGACCTGCTGCGCGGGATCTTTCGTTGCTTGCGCAGCAGTGTAGGAATTGTACTCCGCCATCGTGTACTGGGGCTTGGCACCGGCGTCCTGTCCCGCTGGTGCTTGCGCCTTCGCTCCGGCCGCGCTGCCGATTATCAGGCATAGCGCCGCAAGCATTGCGAGGCCCGCCAGTCTCCGTGATCCGTTCATTCCCATTCTCCCTCGCTTTGAACTCCAAGCCGTTGTCATGGATTCCTGCTACACCCGGAATGCCTCAGCCGGGATCATCTTCGTTGTGAAACCTGTGGATTATAGGAAAAGCTGGGCGACATCCGCAAGGCTGCATTCTACAGGGAACGATGTATCTACGGGTATTTGTCCATCGACCTGTCAAGTCATCGCGCACATGCCATCACGCCCCGGAGCATCATCACCCGCTGGGAAAGACCATTTCGCTCCCAGTGTTGCTAAAGTGAGTGTCGCATAAATGAGTTGCTTCTACGAGGAACAATTCCGATGACTTCGATAGGCGAGACAAATTTGCAGCGGCGCGATACTGCGCTTTCCGGGGCGGTGGCGCTGGTCACTGGCGGAAGTCGAGGGATTGGCCGGGCGATCGCGCTGCGGCTGGCGGGACTCGGCGCGTCGGTGGGCATCTGCGGGCGCGACGTGAAGGCATTGGAGTCCGCGGCGGCGGAATTGCGGACGGTGGCCAAGAGCGGCTTTAGTCAGGTTGCCGATGTGACGCGGGCTGCTGAGGTTGCGACATTGGTCGAAAAAACGGAAGCCGCCCTTGGTCCCATCTCGATTTTGGTTAACAACGCGGGGATGGGCCTTTTTGGACCGGCTCATGAAAAGACCGAAGAGGATTGGGATCGCGTTCTCAACACTAATCTCAAGAGTGTATTTCTTGTGTCGCGGGCCGTGGTGCCCTCGATGATTCGCCAAGGGCGCGGCGACATCATCAATATCAGCTCGCTCGCAGGCCGGAATACGTTTGCGGGCGGAGGCTTGTATTGCGCGTCGAAGTGGGGACTTCAGGGACTGTCGGGATGTATGGCGGAGGACTTGCGTGGGCATGGAATTCGCGTGAGCGTGATTTGCCCCGGCAGCGTGGCGACGGAGTTCTCGGGCCGCGGGCCAAAGGATGCGAGCAAAGTGTTGACGGCGGAGGATGTGGCACACGCGGTGGAGATGGTGGTCACGCAAGGGCCGCAGAGCTTCGTGAGCGAGATTCAGCTGCGACCATTGCGCAAGGCGTGACGTAGCAGGCGGTTTCGAGTGATTCGAAGGGTTAATCCTGTAGCTGGCCTCTCCGAGAGGGCGGGGTTTAGACTACACGAAGGCGCGGGACTTGCGCCCCCGCTCGCGACCACGCGTTGCGGGTGACTGTCACTCGATAGTAACGCTTCCGCCCTTCTGGAATCTAAACCTCGCGGCCTGGAAGGCCGCGGCGACAGGTCTTGCCGGTGATTGCTGCCTTGCCGAATGGCAGCGGAATCTTATTGATTTTTGTGTTGACATTCATCGTTACAACGACTATCGTAGCTTCGTGAGTTCGAAGCCACGTCCGGCGCGCGTCCCAACCCTCCAGGAGGCTCATATCTTCGTCACACTGCAAAAGATCGCCGACGCGCTCGGGCAGCAAGCGGAACAACTGCTGAAAGCCAATTCTCTTACTGGAGCGCAATACAACGTTTTGCGCATTCTGCGCGGTGCCGAACCCGACGGCTTGGCCTGCAGCAATATCGCCGACCGCATGATTTCGCATGATCCGGACATGACGCGGCTGCTCGACCGCATGGAGAAGCGCACGTTGATTACCCGCGAGCGCCAGAAAGACGATCGCCGCGTGGTGAAAACGCGCATCACTTCCGATGGGCTCGCGCTTTTGAAGGGCCTCGACCAGCCGGTCCGCGAGATGCACAAGCGCCAATTCCGGCATATGCCGGCGGCGCGGTTGAAGGCTTTGGGGGAATTGCTCGATCAGATTCTTGTTCCTGGAGCGGAATAAAAAGTTTTCTGTTCAGTCCAAATTTCACTCGTAAACCACAAAATCAAAAGGAGATCGAAACCATGGGCCAAATTCTGAGTCGTATGGCACTTACGGCGGGACTCGCAGCGATGTTGTCGCTGCCGGCGTCCGCGACAACTTCCACCTGGCAGCTTGACCCGTCGCATTCGGCGGCGCAGTTTTCCGTCAGGCATCTGGCGATTTCGACGGTGCGCGGCGGATTCAGCAGCGTTAAGGGCACAGTGGTTTTCGATGATAAGGACGTCAGCAAATCCTCGGTTGACGTGACCATCGATGTGAACACCGTGGACACCCGCGAGCCGAATCGCGATAAGGACCTAAAGAGCGATCATTTCTTCGACGTGGCGCAATATCCGACGATGACGTTTAAGTCCACGAAGGTCGAGCAAGCTGAACCCGGCAAGCTGAAGGTCACGGGTAACCTGACCATTCACGGCGTCACGAAAGAAGTAGTTCTCGAAGTCGAAGGTCCGACGGCGCCGGTAAAAGATCCCTGGGGAAACCAGCGCACAGCGGTGAATGCCACCACAAAAATTAACCGCCAGGATTTTGGCGTGAAGTGGAACGCCACGATGGACAACGGCGGCGTGGTGGTCGGCGATGAAGTTTCCATCAACATCGACGCGGAAATGATTGCCAAGAAATAAGCAGCCTGTGCGCTGTGGAGTGATTTGCGTTGCCTGAAACAAATCGGCCCGGCGGCTCAGATTGGTGTGACTGTCCGTCGGGCTCAGTCATTTAAAGATGGTTGCGACAGCAGACACTCGACATTTTCACGTTTTTGAATGAGGTCACGAAAGGCTCTTATCCATGAAGAATCTTGCTCCGACTGAAGTGCCGATCCACGATGTTGTTCGCGAGAGGTGGAGTCCGCGTGCATTTGGCGACAAAGCAGTCGCTCCTCACGTGCTGCGGGTTCTTTTCGAAGCGGCGCGCTGGGCGCCATCGAGTTCGAATCTGCAGCCCTGGGCTTATATCGTTGCCGCAAAAGACGACAAAGAAAATTTCGACAAGATTCTGAGCACTTTGGTGGAATTCAATCAAGGCTGGGCCAAGAACGCCGCGGTGCTGGCGATCTCGGTCGCGCAGGTGAAAAACCCCAAAGATGGCGCGCCGAATCGCCACGCGTTTCACGATGTTGGCAGCGCCAGCGCCCAGCTAAGCTTGCAGGCGATCTCGCACGGATTGTTTGTGCATCAGATGGCAGGGCTGGACCCGAACAAAGCACGCCAGGTCTTCAACATACCGGCGGACTGGGAAGCGGTCGCGGCGCTGGCCATCGGCTATCCCGGAGACCCCGCTTCGCTGCCGGATCAACTGAAGCAACGCGAGTTGGCGACCCGAACCCGGAAACCACTCTCCGAATTTGTCATCACGGGCACCTGGGGTCATACTGCTTCCTTCGTTTCCAAGTAACCGTCGTTACCAGCAAAGAGGTATTTCCAGCCCTACGCCATGCACAGCACTCTGGACTTTCTTCTACGTCACGGCTATGTAGTTCTGCTGGGTTGGGTTTTCGCGGAGCAGATTGGTTTGCCCGTTCCTTCGCTGCCGCTGCTGTTGGCGGCCGGCGCACTGGCGGGCACCCACCGCATGAGCTTCTTCTTTTCGCTCCTGCTGTGCGTCTTTGCCGCGGTGGTGGCCGACTCCATCTGGTATATCCTCGGCCGGATCAAGGGCATCAAGGTCCTTCAGCTTCTCTGCAAAATTTCGCTCGAACCTGATTCGTGTGTGCGCCGCACGGAAGGCGTTTTCTCGAAGCAAGGCGCACGTTCCCTGCTGGTGGCGAAATTCCTTCCCGGCTTGAGCACTGTCGCGCCGCCCCTTGCCGGTATTTTTCACATGCGACCGCGGCGTTTTCTGCTGTTCGATGGTGGCGGCTCGGTGCTGTGGGCCGGCACGTTTCTTGGCCTCGGCTACATCTTCAGCGGTCAGATTGAAGTCATCGCCGAACACGCTCTGCAGCTAGGTGGATGGCTGCTGGTGCTGCTGATCGGCGGACTGGCTTCTTACATCGTGTACAAATTTGTTGCGCGTCAGCGATTTATGCGGCAGCTGCGCATAGGCCGCATCACCGTTGAAGAATTGAAAACCAAGATCGATGCCCACGAAGACCTGGTCATCGTCGACTTGCGGCACGCCCTGGATTTCGAAGCCGACCCGGAAACGATCCCCGGTGCGTTTCGTATGGACGCCAAGGAACTGGAGGAAAAGAACGACCGGTTGCCACGCGACCGCGAAGTCATCCTCTACTGCACTTGACCAAACGAAGCCACGAGCGCCCGTGCGGCGCTCCTCCTACGGAATCAGGGCATACGTCGTATCCGGCCTCTGCAAGGCGGCCTGGAAGCCTGGCGCGAACATGGCTATCCGGTGCACAACGCAACGCTCACGCAAATTAGCGTTACCACCGCAAGCATCACCACGCAGTAGCCTCGAATTTCATTCACGCAAGCGCAACCGACGAGTACCTGGATTTTTTTAAGAGGAACAGCATCCCGCTCGAAAAGCTCGCGACTCCAACCCGGGCGCTGACATTCGTCGAGAGCACCGAACTTTGCAAAGAGCATCGGGCGCTGAAGCGGAGTAAAGCGGCAGACAGCTAGAACTCCGTTGTAGGGGCGGTAGGACTTCGCGCCCCGAACGCCCAGGCAATGACGGTGTTCCCCCGCGCCCGTTCTTTTCAATCCCCGCCGAAAACAACGACCTTGTGGGCAACCGGTCTACAATCGCGGCAAGACGATGCCGGCTTGCGATTGGTATTTGCCTTTTTTGTCCTTATAGCTCACTTCGCACTCTTCGTCGGACTCGAAGAACAGCACCTGGCACAATCCCTCATTCGCGTAAATTTTCGCAGGTAGCGGAGTCGTGTTGCTGATCTCCAGCGTCACGAGACCTTCCCACTCCGGCTCAAATGGCGTCACGTTCACAATAATTCCGCAGCGCGCATAGGTCGACTTCCCCAAACAAATCGTCAGCACGTTGCGCGGAATGCGGAAATATTCCACTGAGCGCGCCAACGCAAACGAATTCGGCGGAATCAAGCAAGCATCGCCTTTGTAGGCCACCAGCGAACGCGGATCGAAATGCTTCGGATCCACGATCGTCGAATTGACATTCGTGAAAATCTGAAACTCGTCCGCGACGCGAATGTCGTAGCCATACGACGAAACTCCATAGCTGATCACCCCTTCGCGCACCTGCCGGTCCGTGAACGGTTCGATCATCTTATGTTCCAGCGACATGCGCCGGATCCACTTGTCGGGCTTAACGGACATCCACGCCTCCTAGGTTTTTCGCTTCTATCTTCGGTTGGTAACGTCGTTACTTCATTGCTTTCTGCAAGTCTTCGCCCGCAAAAAGCAAGTCAGTGTAGATTACCCGTCACGCCTTGACAACCCGCGGCGTACCTTCTAGCATTTGCAAACCAATACGTTGGAGGCTTGCGTGATCAAGTTGGACATCGTGAACGCCGTGGTGAACGCCACGTCGCCGAACATCAGCCGCACCAAAGCGGAGCAGGCCGTCGAAACCGTCTTCGAGTCCTTGAAGAACGCCCTCGGCCGCGGCCAACGCATCGAATTGCGCCGCTTCGGCGTGTTCAGCGTTAAGCCTCGCAAAACCGGCATCGGCCGAAATCCGCGTACGGGTGAAGAAGTCAACATTCCTCCAGGCAAAGCCGTGCGCTTCAAGCCCGGCAAAGAACTGCAAGGCCTGGAAGCTCCCGCAAAACCCACGGAATAACGTACCTCCGCGATCATTAAGGTTGCAGCGCTGCGAGTTTTCCTTCTTTTTGCACAAATCATTGCGTTGTGCTGTACTAAATCTGTCGCATCGTTCAAGCATCTCATCGGCGCACAGTTTCACGTCCCCATATCCCGTGGCCAACTCATTTCCAGATAGCACGACACTTCCAGCAAGCCCTGCCGCTTGGCGCGTCAACCCGATTCCTCCGTACTATTACAATCCCGTTCCCCGGCATCCGCCTCTTAAGACGCTCGCGATCGCGATCGCCCTGTTTTTCCTGACGCTCTGCACGTGCCTGGTGGCCGGGACCCACTTCGCCGCCGCCTATGCGCAGAATCAAGCCGTGTCCTGGGACGAGTTCATTCGCGCGCTGACCCTTCTCTATCGCCAACCCCTCGCGCTCGCCAGCGGGCTACCCTTCGCACTGACTCTCCTGGCGATTCTGCTCACTCACGAACTCGGCCACTACTTCGCATGTCGTCACCATCACATTCATTCGAGCTATCCATTTTTCATCCCATTTCCCACGCTCATCGGTACGCTCGGCGCCTTCATTCTGATCCGCTCGCCCATTCGAACGACTCGGGCACTGTTCGACGTCGGCGCATCGGGCCCGCTCGTGGGTTTCGTGGTTGCCGTCCCTGCGCTCATCTACGGAATCCTCCATGCAAAATTCGTCCCTGGCCTCAGCGATCCGGCTCACGCCAGCATCGTTCTTGGCACGCCGCTGATCCTTCGAGTTCTCGCCGCGCTGTTTCATCCCGGCGTTCCGGTCGGCAGCCTGCTGTTGCACCCGGTAGGACGCGCCGCGTGGGTCGGCCTGTTCGCCACTTCGCTCAATCTGCTTCCCGCCGCGCAACTCGACGGCGGCCACATTCTGCGCTCGCTCAGCCCTCGCGCACATCGTTACTCGTCCATTCTTTTGCCGGTCGTTCTCTTTTGCCTCGCGCTATTTCATTTCTGGGCCGGCTGGTACGTCTGGGGCGCGCTGCTGCTGGTGATTCGGTTTTTTCGCTTCCTCCCCATCTATGATCCGGTTCCGCTCGACAACGACCGCCGCTTCGCCGCCGCAATTACGTTGCTCATCTTCATCTTGTGCTTCATGCCGGCGCCGTTCATCGAGTGACCAATTAGCGCGGCGAACCCGTTTCGCAAACTGGCGTTGACCCGCGCGAAACACCAGCTACAATCAACCGCCATAGATGACTCCACTCGTCCGCACCTTGCGTCTGCGCGATCTCTTATTTTTGTTTATCGGTTCAGTTATCGGCTCCGGCATTTTTCTCACTCCAGGCCTTATTCTTCGCCAGCTCCGCGGGTCCGTAGGCTATTCCCTTCTCGTCTGGCTGGTAGGCGGAACGCTTTCTCTTCTCGGCGCGCTCACCTATGCCGAGCTGGCCGCCACAAATCCCGAAGCTGGGGGCCTTTACTGCTTCATTCGCGACGGCTTCGGCCGCATGCCAGCGTTTCTCTACGGATGGTCGCTGTTTTTGGTGATCGCCAGCGGCTCGGTAGCCGCATTAGCCCGCGCCTTCACCCGCTACCTCTCCGAAATCATTCCGCTCTCGACCACTGCCGACACCATCGTCTCCGTTCTACTGATCGCCATAGTCACCGCGGTCAACGTGTGGGGCACGCGCAAGAGTTCCGATCTGCAAAACTGGACCACGCTAGTAAAAGTTCTCCTCGTCGTTCTTCTCAGCGGTTTTCTCCTTTCCCTAGGCCATCACGGTGGCGAGCTCCGCGCTGCGATGGGCACAACGCAAAAGGGCTCCGCGCTCCTCTCGAGTTTCGGACTTGCGATGATCGCCGTGCTCTGGGCTTATGAGGGCTGGCAGTTTGGAACCTATAGCGCCGGAGAAGTAGTCGATCCGCAGAGAGCTTTTCCCCGCGCATTTCTTCTGGGCTCGCTCATTCTCGTCGGCCTCTACCTCATCGCCAACGTTGCGTATCTCGTCGCGCTTGGCCCCTCTGCCGCCACGGCCAGCGACGCCATCGCCGCCACGGCCGCGACCGTCGCGCTCGGCCCCTTGGCCGGAAAAATCATCGCGGTCACCATCCTCATCTCTACCTTCAGCGCCGCCAACAGCATCATCCTCACCGCGCCTCGCGTGTTCTACGCCATGGCCAAAGATAATCTCTTCTTCAAAAAACTCGCAGAGGTTCACCCGCGGTTCGGCACACCCGCGGCCGCCGTGATCGCGCTGGGGATCTGGTCCGCCGCGCTCGCCTGCGCCGGAAAATTCGCTGAGCTGATCGGCGGAGTAATTTTCATCGGCTGGATTTTCTACGGCCTGGGAGCCGCCGCCATCTTCCCGCTGCGCCGCAAATCGCAAGGCAAGGCGATCCCCTACCGGGTCCCCGGCTATCCAGTGACGCCGTTCATCTTCGTCCTGGCCGCCGCCGCCATAGTGGGCAACGCCATCTATCTGGCCTTCCGCGACCCCGTTGAATTCCGCAATATAGCCATAGCCATAATCCTTTTCCTGCTTGGCCTACCCGCCTACTATTTCTGGCGCCGCCGGACAGCCTAGAACTAGCGCGGGCGCTCCTGCCTGCGCTCCGACGACCTCCACCCAACTGGCTCGCGTCATGATCGGACAGCGAACCTGTAGGGCTTGTTATCCTGATCCTCGAAGGGCTACGCCCGGCACAACCTTTAAGCGCCACGCATCCCCACCGCGCCGAATCCTCCCAGAAACTTTCACCATCCTCCCGGTGTCAAACAATCATTCGTCAGCCGAGCGCCACTCCGTCCGAACCCCGAAAGGAAGCCTATGCTCGAAGCCAAAGGCCTTTCCAAATCCTACGGCTCAGTCCCAGCGGTCCAAAACGTGAACTTCCGCCTCGAACCCGGCCAAGTCCTCGGCTATCTGGGCCCAAATGGTTCCGGCAAGAGCACCACGGTAAGAATGCTGACCGGCCTGCTCGAGCCGACTCGTGGTGAAGTAACCCAAGACGGCGAAGACATCCACAAAAATCTAGTCGCCTATCGAAAGCGTCTGGGCTACGTCCCCGAGGAAGCCAATCTCTATCCCTACCTAACCGGCGAAGAGTATCTGGAGATGGTCGGCACGCTCCGCGGCATGTCCGAATCCCGTAGAAAAATGCGAATCGACGCGCTGCTGAATCTTTTCTCCCTCTGGCCCCACCGTCAGGTGACCGTCGGCTCCTACTCCAAAGGCATGCGCCAGCGCATCCTCCTGATCGCCGCGCTGATGGACAATCCGGACGTCCTCATCCTCGACGAGCCCATGTCCGGTCTGGATGTTACCTCCTCGCTGGTCCTGAAAAATCTAATCCAGGAACTAAGCGCCCGCGGCAAAGCCATCTTCTTCTGCTCTCACGTTCTCGAAGTCGTCGAGAAAATCTGCTCCCAACTAATCATCCTGAGAAAAGGCCAGGTCATCGCCTACGGTCCGACAACCGAAGTCCTGCAAAACATCGGCCAATCCACTCTTGAAGGCACCTTCCTGCAGCTCGTCGAAGATCGCGACGTTTCGCAGATCGCCAGCGACATCGTCCAGGTAGTGGTTTCCGCATGACGCCGTTCTCAAGATCATCTCTGCGCCACGCGTCGAATGCCTTTCAGAAAACTCCGTTCGGCTGCCTCTTGCGCCTCTTCGTCGGCCGCATGTTCCACGGCGGCGGCGAGCCGGGTGCCGAAGATCTCGACCTCGGCATCGGCGTAATCCTCATTCTCCTGGCCATGCCCGGCATCCTCGTCTCGCTGCTCATGTTCGAAAAATATGGCTCGCTGATTCGTTTCCTTCGCGGCGACGGCGTCTTCGACCCTTTCGTAGCCACCACCCCCGACGAATATTTCTTTACCGTTCTTTCCATCGTCGTGACCGGAGCAGCCGCCCTCTGGCGCTGGGATGCCATTTTCCTCGACCGGCGCGATCACACCAACCTCGTTTCCCTTCCCATCTCCCTGCGGACGATTTTCGTGGCGAATTTGTCAGCCATCCTCATTCTTGTTGGCCTGTTCACCTTCGTTACCAATGCCGCCTCCCTGGTTTTGTTTCCCGTAGCCGTCGTGGGCTCGCAATCCTCCTTCAGCATCCTCTTCCGATTCGCCACAGGGCACGCCGCCGCTGTCTTCCTCGCCAGCGCTTTCAGTTTCTTTGCGATTTTTGCGCTGGCCGGCCTGCTAATGGCGCTAGTCCCGGCCTCGCTCTTTCGCAGAGTCTCGCTCGCGACCCGCTTCGTAGTCGCGATCTGCCTTCTCGCTCTTCTGGCCAGCAG
>Ga0182015_10003325_pt1 | contig 18169 bp, 21 predicted proteins | sample 712P3MmetaG_FD_120478 | JGI IMG/M metagenome (GOLD analysis project Ga0182015, IMG submission 120478) | Permafrost microbial communities from Stordalen Mire, Sweden - 712P3M metaG | ecosystem: Environmental > Terrestrial > Soil > Wetlands > Permafrost | place: Sweden: Stordalen | collected...
CTCTTGGCGAATCACTTCCTGAAGGAATTCACCACTGCCTACGGCCGCCGTCCCAAGGAGCTGACACCGGAAGCTTACGACGTGCTCAAGGAACATCGCTGGCCGGGGAATGTGCGCGAGCTCCGCAATCTGATGGAGCGCATCGTCATCATGAGCCCGCAGATACGCATCGATGCGCGCCACATCCCGCTGATCCCAGGCAAGCGCGCGGTCTTTGAACGTCCCGCGGAGCGGCTGGGCAGCCTGCACGAAGTCCGCGCGGCCGCCGAGCGTGAGTACATCCTCAAGACGCTCGACGAAACCAAGGGGAACGTCACCCGGACGGCCGAGTTGCTGGGCCTGGAGCGCAGCAATCTCTACAGGAAGATGAAGGCGCTGGGAATCGGTCCCAAGGAGTAGCGCGGCGGCGCTGCTTTTGCCCAATCGGCCGGGAGCGTGAACCGGACAATCGAGCTCTGGGGACGCAACGCCGCCGACAGCTTGATCCAGGATCACCCGAATCGGTTCGGGCGTCTATGCAGCGATTAGCGCGCCTGCATGCAGTGGGTGCATCAGACGGGTTTGAGGCATCAGATTGGTTTGAGCCATCAGAGCAGTTGAAAGTTCACTTGGACGGTGGCTTCGGTCGCTATCGGCTTCCCATCGAAAAGTCCGGGCCGAAAGCGCCAGCGCGAAACGGCTTTGACGGCTTTCTCATCCAGGCCCAGGCCAAGCTCTTGCAGCACCCGGATGTTGCGAACATTGCCGGTCGCGTCCACTTCGATGCTCAAGACCACTATGCCTTGATGTTTCGCCTTCCGTGCCTCCTCGGAGAATTCCGGTTCCACTTTATACAGGAGCTGCGGCGGTGTGACGCCGACTCCGCGATGAACGCGCCCAATCCCGGGTGGCCCCGATTGCGATTCGCCGATTCCCTGGCAACAGCCGTGGTTTCCGATCCCGTTCACACCGTTCGCGCCCAGTCCGCCACTGGGCCATCGGCTGAACGGGTCGCCGATGTTCGAGCTTGTGCTGTCGGTCGGGATGTCGAAGGCGATAGTGATCGGCAGCGCTAGCTGCGGATGCGGGCTGGAGGCAGGCGGAATGAAGGTCCGGCGCGCCGTTGGTGGCGGAGCGCCGTGTTTGGCCGGGAGCGCGGTCTGATTGCTTCCTCCACTGCGGGGCTCCACGGCTTTGGGCGGGCGGAGGAGCGTCAACGGTATCGCGTGAACAGCTGCGGCTGGTTCGAGCGGTGCTCGAATCGATCGTGACGCGAACAGCAACAGCAACGCGATCAGCGCCCCATGAATCCCAAGCGAAATTGCCTGCGACCTGGCGATGGGCACGCCGTTGCCGATGCAACTCAGTGCCCAGCGAGTAAGTCACTGTTAGTCAATGTTCGCGCGCGCGCTTGACTGCTGCTTGCGCTCCACACTGAGCTAGAAATGTTCCAGGCATACTACTCTATAGAAGTGACCAGCCGTGTTCGATTCGGGCTGTTCGACTTCGACCCCGCTACGCGGGAGCTCCGCCGCGAGGGCGTGCCGGTACGGTTGCAGGCACAGCCGAGGCAGGTGCTTGCCGTATTGGTGGAGCATGCCGGAGAAGTAGTTACGCGGGAGCAACTAAGGCAGGCCGTCTGGGGCACGGACACGTTCGTCGATTTCGACCGGGGTTTGAATTTCTGTATCGCACAGATTCGGGCCGCGCTCGGCGATTCAGCCGAGTCGCCTCGGTTTGTGCGCACAATTCCGAAGCAGGGCCATCAGTTCATCGCGCCATTGGGAGCTGCGGAGGTTTCCGCGACGGCCGCGGCTTCCATCCCTCCCAAACGTTCTCCTAAAAGGTACGCGCTGGCTGCGGGCTTGGCAGTCGTGGTTTGCGCGCTGCTGGCACTGATGATTGTGATGCGGCCGCGGACCGTGAACGTAGCGGTAGCGCGCTTCGACAATGAGACCGGCAGCGCTGAACTGGATCGTTTTGCCGATGGCCTCACCGACGCGGTAGTGGCGGAACTGACCGCCGACGCCGGAGCTCGATACGGGATCATCGGGAACGCCGCCATTCTGCGGCGGCCGCGAAGCCAGCGTGACCTGATGGCGATCGGCTCGTCCTTAAAGGCCAACTATGTGGTTCTGGGGCAGGTACAACGAAGTCACTCACATATCCGAGTGCTGGCTCATTTGATTCGCCTGCCTGAGCAGACACATCTCTGGGTGGTACGACTCGATCGCGATACGGCAGATCCTCTGGAGACGGAAAGCAAAGTTGCGCGAACGATTGCGGACGAGTTTTCGCGCCGCCTGCGCGCCTCACCTCAGGCTATATTTCGCTGAGCAGTAATAACTTGTTCCCTCACATTTTCCTGGCACCAGCCCTTACCCGAAAGTCTTGTGCATACGCCACAAGTGCCGTAGGATGTCGCTCATGGAGCATCGCCGCAGCTTTCTTTCAACGCTGAGTCTGGGCTCGGCCGCTATAGCATCAGGGCAAACCTCTTCCGGCGTGCCCGGCCAGTCGCCTGCCTTGTCCGCTGCAAAGGACCCAACGACGGACATCTTTCAGTGCGCTTATAAAGGTGATATTCCGCGCGCCACCGAACTGGCAAAACTAAATCCGGCCATCGCCCGGCTACGGTCGCCAGACGGCCGTACGCCGCTGCACTATGCGGTCGAGGGCGGGCAGACCAGCATGATCTTGTTTCTAACCATGCAAGGCGCCGACCTCAGCGCCGGCCCCGAAAGCCCATTATTAGGAGCGGTGGATTATCCGGATCATGCGCTGGCCCTGGAGATGAGCCAGACGCTGCTCATGAACGCGTCGGATCCCAACGCCACGCGCGCCGACGGCCGTAGCGCGCTCGATCTCGCAATTTCCCGAGGCTACGGCGACATCGCGGAAATGTTGGTACATCGCGGGGCGAACGGGCCACTAGCCGACACGATAACAGCGGAACGTGTCTACTTTGGAGGGCGCTACAGTTTCGACGTAGAAGGCCGTCCCTACGCGCCGGAGAATATCGATGGGTTGCCCCAGGGCTTCATCAACGATTTCACGCGGCTGGCGCATTTTGACGCCGATCGCGTCAGGCATCTGATGAAGATCGCTCCGGGACTGATTGGCGCACGCGCTACCTGGGATGAGTTAGCCATCGAGGCCGCCGCGCATATGGGGCTCGTCGCGCTAGCGCGGCACCTGGCCGACCATGGCGCCCCAGCATCAATGTGCACCGCGACGTTGCTGGGGTTGCGTGATCGCGTTGAGGCACTGGTGAGATCCGACGCCGCTTGCGTGCGGGAGCGCGGCGCACATGACATCGCTCTGCTGGCCTACACCGCCTATGGCGACCAGCGCCCCGAGATCGCCGATTACCTGCTGCGCTCCGGAGCGAATGGTCAGGCTAGGGCGCTGGGAGGACTGACGCCGTTGCACATCGCCGCGAACAAAGGCTATGTCGAGTTGGCCGACATACTGCTGATGCACGGCGCGGACGTGAACGCAAAGGCCAAGTTGCGCGAAGAAGAAACCACGCCGCTCGGAATCGCAGTAAAGGCGAAACGGGAGAAGATGGTGGATTTTCTCAGGTCGCGGGGTGGTCGCGTGTGAGCATTTACGGGCTCAGTTGAACCAGCACCTTGCGGCTCCGGGCTTTCATCGCAGGCGTGCCGTTGCGGGTTGACTCGCGTAGCAGTTCTATCACTTTGGGTCGAAGACTCGAGTCATGCTGCGCCAAATCGGCCAGACCTTGCAGTGCGGAGGTCTTGACAATGGAACTGCGATCTTCCAGATAGACGTTCATGGCAGACACGGCGAGCTGCCGTTCCCTGGCGTTCAGCGGAAGCCGTGGAATCATCGCAGCCAGATGCCAGCGCAGTTCTTGTTGCTTGGTCTCGGCCATCAATCCCAGAAGCTCTTTCTTGTAAGGTTTCAGGAATTCGTGATTTCTACGCGTGACCTTCTCGGTCGCGTCCGCGGCGCGCATTCGAACCAGCGGATCATCGGACCACAAACCTGCGATCAACTCGGGAAACAATCCGGGGTCCTTGGACACCATTGCCGCGACTTCGTCAGAGCGGCCGATGGTCCTTCGATCCCCGCCTTCCAGGAGCGTGAGGATGTTCTTTCGCGGCATTGAAGTTCACTCGCTATCCAATTGCCCGCGCGCCGCGGCCTGTGCCAACTCATCGCAGCGGTTGTTGTCGGCGTGCGATGCGTGGCCTTTCGTCCAGGACCATACGGTCTTATGCCGCGCGTTCTGCTCGTCCAGCTCGTGCCACAGATCCTGATTCGCTACCGGCTTTTTTCCGCCCGTGCGCCATCCGTTCATCTTCCATTTGTAAATCCAGTCTGTGATGCCGTGCTTGAGGTAGTTCGAATCGGTGACGATCTCCACCTCGCACTGCTCCTTCAGCGCGCGCAGACCCTCCACCGCGGCCTGCAGTTCCATGCGATTGTTGGTGGTTTCGGGCTCCGAACCGTACATCTCGCGCGTCTTGTCCGCGTAGCGCAGAATGCACGCCCAGCCGCCGGGCCCCGGGTTGCCGATGCAGGCCCCATCCGTGATGAGCTGGACCTTTTTCAGGCGGAAACTCCGGCGGGAAGCTCAGCCAGCTCGCGCTCAAAGAACGCATCCACCAGATTGAGGATTTCCGGCGCCTGAGTGGCCTTGTAGATTTCAACGCGCAGCTTCGACCCATTGCGCACGCCGTGCGTAAAATAAGTGGCGAACTGTTTCATCTTGCCCACCGAATCCACCGCGCCACGCTCGCACAGCATCGCGTAGTACGTGCGCATGATGTCGTAACGCTGGCGCTCGGTGGGATGTTCGTAGCTCCCGGTCGCAAGATATTGCGCGATTTGGCGAAAAATCCAGGGGTTCGAGGAAGCCGTGCGGCCGATCATCACGGCATCGCAGCCCGTTTCTCGCACCATGCGGACCGCGTCCTCGGGCGTAGCAATATCGCCGTTGCCGATCACCGGGATGTGGCGTACTGCGGCCTTCACTTCCGCGATGCGGGTCCAATCAGCTTTGCCCGCGTAGCCCTGTTCGCGCGTACGCGGATGGAGGGCCACCGCTTGCAGCCCGCAATCTTCGGCGAGTTGGGCCATTTTCACGGCTACCAGCTCCTGATCGTTCCAGCCGGCGCGGAACTTCATGGTGAGCGGAATCGAGATGGCCGCGCGCACCTTGCGCAGAATCTCCTCCACCAGCGGCAGATCGCGCAGCAATCCCGAGCCACCGTTGCACTTCACAACTTTCTTCACCGGACAGCCGAAATTGATATCGACAATATCGAACCCGAAGTCCTCGCAAGCCTTGGCGGCGTCGGCCATCACCTGCGGATCGGAACCAAACAGTTGCGCGGAAATCGGATGCTCTTCCGGCTCGAAAAACAGATAGCGGAAGGTCCGCGTGGCTGCCGGGGAGGTGGCGCGCAGCGAATGCACCACGCCGTGCGAGCTGGTGAACTCGGTCATAATGAGTCCGCAGCCGCCCTGGTTGCGGATCAGGCGGCGAAAAACAGTATCGGTGACGCCCGCCATGGGCGCCAGCACGGTGGCAGGCGCGATACGGACCGGGCCAATACGGAATTCGCTGGGAAAATCGGACATCCTAAGCTATTTTAACGGCTCGCGATCCGAAACGTAAATAGCGCGCGTTGCGTTTAAATGGTGTAAGCGCAGAGGACGGGGCGCGAATATGGATTGGAAACTGGTGTCGGCTTTTGCCACTGGAGCTGTGCTGGCTTCGGGAATCGTGTATTTTGCGGTGAAGCCGGTGGATGTGGCGACCAAGCCCGTTGTGATGCAAGCCGCCGCACCGCCCCCAACGCCGCAGATCGCCGTCAGGCCAACACCTCCAGTGGCGCAGGTCCAGCCCCCGGTTCCCCGAACGCCGGTTCGCGAGAAGCCTTCACCGATGCCGCCCCCGGTGCGCCGCGAAAGGCCGGTCACAGTCGCCAGGTACGAACCGCCGCTCGCACTGCCCGTCGAGCCGGCGCCGCTCCCAACACCTCCGCCCGCTCCCGCCTTTGAGCCGGCGTCCCCGCCCGTTGCAGTGGAGAAAGTATCGCTTCCTGCGCCGAATGTCGAAGCCCGTGTTCCACACACCGTCACGCTCGCGGCCGGCATGGGCCTCGCGGTCCGCATTGGCGAGACAATTTCGTCGTCGCGCAATCAACCAGGCGACAGCTTTCTGGCAACTCTCACGCAGCCACTGGTGATCGACGGATTCATCATCGCCGAGCGGGGCTCTCGCGTGGAGGGCAGGGTAGTGGACGCCGCGCCGGCTGGACGCGGGAAGGGTGTCTCGCACCTGGCGGTCTCCGTCGTGCGGATCGCCACTTCCGACGGGCAGAACATTCGCATTCGCACCGACCCGTACACCAAGGATGGCGCCAGCCCTGCGGCAGTTGATGCCGCGAAAATTGGCGGAGGGGCCGGAATCGGCGCAGTGATTGGAGCCATCGGGGGCGGCGGTAAAGGCGCGGCAATAGGCGCCGGAGCGGGTGGCGCTGTGGGTGCCGGCGACGTGCTGCTGACACGCGGCAAGCCGGTGGAAATTCCTGTCGAAACGCGAATCAATTTCCGCGTGCAGGACTCGATCGCGATCACCGAGCGCTTGGACTAGCCCGCGCGCGCTTCAGTTGCCACGGCAGAATTCCGCGAGCCCCGAACTGCGAGTTCAGCCGCGCGACCACGGATTCAAGCTGCGACTTGCCCTCCGCCGGCGTGAGAGCCACCGGCCCAAGTTGCACCGAATCGGCCCAGGCTTTCCAGCTCCGCACCTCTTTTCGATGAAAGCCGCGCTCGGTGTGCACGCTTTGAGCATGCACCAGCAGCCGCGCTTCGAGTTCTCGCACAGCGTCGCCAGACGACATGAGCCTCGCCTCCTGATCCGATTTTCGGAGCAGCGCGGAAGCGTCCCTTGTGAGCCCGCGCATCTGCCAAGGCTCGCGCGCCGTACCAATTGCGAGGACCGCCATCCACAGCGGCCGGTGGATAAATGTGATCTTGCCGGAGACTAATTTAATCGCGAGAATGTCGGGATGTCCGCGAAGCTCGGAGGCCAAGCGGTACATCTCATGCGCCTGCGGATGCGTCCACCAGGAACCTGGAACGGTCTCGCCCGCGACCAGCGACGTGACATTTGGAAACTTCGCATCGGTATCCAGCAGAAGATCGAATTCGCGCAGCCGGCCGAGTAGTTCGCGCAGGTTCATTCTTGTAATGAGGGCCCGCTTAGGGAAACCCGATGTCTTCCTTCACCTTCTCCATCCAGTTGTAAATGATCGGGCAGTAAGCGGCGCGATCCAGAAATTGCCACATGCGGCTCGAAATCGACCCCGTGCCGCGCACAACGTGCGGGAAGTTCGCGCAGTTCTGCGGACGCGCTTCATAGACGCTGCACAGATTGCCTTCGAGAAACACGCAACCGCTCTCGTTGCGCTTCAAGATCCGCGCGCCTGCGGCATCGCGCGCGGTGAATTGGTCGGCAAATTCGCGCTCGCTCACGCCAATGAACTTGGCCAGCTTCTCGACGTCGCGCTGGTTGATGCCGACCTCGGTGACGCGGCAACAATTCGCGCATTGCGTGCAGTCGATCTCGGCTTCGATCTCCTCGCCGAAGCGGCGCAAGCGGCGGTCCGAATGGCGATGGCTTTTCAAATATGCGCGAAAGCGCGCGTTCTCGGCCCTCTTCTGGTGTTCGAGCCGGCGAATCTGGACGAGATCGGTAATCATCCTTTGGAAATTGGCCCTAGAATTGATTATGATCTCAACCGGCGAGTTTTACCGCATCCAGAAACTGCCGCCGTATGTCTTCGCCGTCATCAACGAGATGAAGGCTAAGGCGCGAGACGCGCAACAGGATGTAGTCGACCTCGGAATGGGTAATCCAGATGGCCCCACGCCGGAGCCCATCGTCAAGAAACTGATCGATGCGGCCCGCAACCCTCGCAATCACCGCTACTCCGTGTCGCGCGGCATTCCCAGGCTGCGCGCGGAGATCGTGAAGCGCTATCGCACGAAATACGGTGTCGAGTTGGATTCAGAAACCGAAGCGATTGTCACCATCGGCGCCAAGGACGCGCTGGCTCATCTGCTGTTCGCCGTCATCGGGCCGGGCGATGCCGTGGTCTCTCCGAATCCGGCCTACCCGATCCACCAGTACGGCGTCATCATGGCCGAGGGCCACGCATGCATGCTGCCCATGCCGACCCCCGCCGACTTCCTCAACCGCCTGGAGCATCTATACAACACGTCCTCGCGCAAGCCGAGTATGATTCTGATTTCGTTTCCGCACAACCCCACCACGCATTGTGTGGACCTGCAATTCTTCCGCGACATCGTCGCGCTGGCCGCGCGGCACGGGACCATGATCGTGCATGATTTCGCCTACGCCGACCTCGGGTTCGATGGCTATGAGCCCCCCAGCATTCTCCAAGTAGAAGGCGCCAAGGAGGTCGCCGTCGAAATCTATTCCATGTCAAAGAGCTTCAACATGGCCGGCTGGCGCGTAGGATTTTGTCTGGGCAATAAGAAGATGATCGGTGCGTTGGCGCGCATCAAGAGCTATCTCGATTACGGCGTCTTCCAGCCGATCCAGATTGCGTCCATCATCGCGCTGCGCGAATGCGCCAAGGATACCGAGAAGATTCGCGCCGTTTACCAAAAGCGTAGGGATGTCCTGATCACCGGTCTCGATCATGCCGGCTGGCCGGTGGAACCGCCACGCGGCACCATGTTCGTGTGGGCGCCGATTCCGGAGAAGCATCGCGCTAAAGGTTCGCTGGAATTCTCGAAACTGCTGTTGGAAAAAGCGCTGGTTGCCGTCTCGCCGGGCATCGGATTCGGACCGCTCGGTGAAGGCCACGTGCGCTTCGCACTCATCGAAAACCAGCATCGGACGCGGCAGGCAATCAAAGCGATTCAGCGGTTTTTGAAGAAGTAACTCGCGCTGACGCGATGCGGGCATGCACCGCGTACGCGCCCTGATCAAACAGCACCAGCAAAACTTCTTGTACCGGGCAGTCCGGGTGCCGCAGACGCGAGGCGATCATTTCGAGTGCGATTTCAGCCGCTTCTTGGAGCGGATAGCCGTAAACACCGGTGCTGATGGCGGGAAAGCTGATGCTGCGGACGCCATGCTGTTCGGCCAGTTCCAGGCACTTGCGGTAGCAGTTCGCTAAATGCTCGGGCTCACCGTGCGATCCATCGTGATAGATCGGCCCAACGGCATGAAAAACGTACCGCGCCGGGAGCGCGCCGGCTCGCGTAACTACCGCGCTGCCAGTGGGGCAACCGCCCGAACTCGCGCGTATTTCGTCCAACTCGCGCATGATGGCAGGGCCACCTGCGCGATGAACCGCCCCATCCACTCCTCCTCCGCCGCGCAGCCCCGAGTTCGCGGCATTGACGATGGCGTCTACGCGGATCTTAGTGATATCGCCGACCACCAAGCGGAGCTTCTTGCCGTGATGGAAATCGATCTCCATGTGGCTAATCGTACAGCCAACGCTATAGTGAAGGTTGAAACAATCCGACGCGCTGGTGCTTTTTGACATCGACGGCACGCTGATTCGCCGCGCGGGGCCGCATCATCGGGAAGCATTGGTGGAGGCGATCCGTCGGACCGCTCATGTCGAGACCACTACCGAGGGTGTGCCGGTGGCGGGCATGCTCGATCGCGATATTCTCATGACGATGATGTTGCGGGCGGGCATGCCGCGCAGCGAGATCCGCCGCGTGCTGCCGGAAGTGATAAAGCGCGCGCAATCCGTCTATGTTCGGCGCGTGCCGGACCTTGCCGGAAAAGTTTGCCCCGGCGTGCGCGGCCTGTTGCGCCGTTTGTCTCGGCGCGGCGTCGTGATCGGCTTGGTGACCGGCAATCTTTCGCGCATCGGCTGGCGGAAGATGGAGCGCGCGGGTCTGCGGCCCTACTTTCGATTCGGCGCATTTGCCGAGATGGCGCGCGATCGAGCGGGGCTGGTTCGAATAGCCATCCGGCAGGCCCGCCAAGAGGGATGGATTGGCCGCGATAGCAACATCACGCTCATTGGCGACCATCCCAATGACGTGCTCGCCGCCCGGGCGAACGGCATTCGCGCGGTTGCGGTCGGCACCGGAATCGTTTCCCTCGATGAGTTGCAATCGCACGCGCCGCACGTCGCCGTTCCTGATCTGCGGCAACTCGCGATCGAAACACTTTTGTAATAAAATTCCGCTCTCCGCATGGGACAATCTTGAGGTGTGCCGATTCTCGATCAGCCTGACGACTCTGTTGCTGCTGCTTCTGCCTTTCCGGATGCCTGCGCAATCGGACGGCGCCCCCACAAACCCTGACGCCGCACCTCCAGCCGATGAGACCGAGAATTGGAACCTCTACTATCAGGCCACGGCTATTGGTCAGCATCACGGAACGTTCAATTCCCCTTATGAAGGGCCGCTGAGTCTCCAGGACACTCCCGAGAGCGACGTTTCCCTCACCACGACCCTATTCTTCGGTCTTCGCCTCGGCCAGGGTACACAGCTTATCTTTGATCCCGAAATCGCGGGGGGAAGGGGCTTTAGCCACGTTGATGGACTCGCCAATCCTTCGAATGGCGAACTGCCGCGAGTTGCATCCGCCACTCCCAAGCCGTATCTCGCACGCCTTTTTATTTCTCATGATTTTGGTTTCGGCTCTGAAAAAGAGCACTTCGAGAGCGACGAGAATCAATTAGCGGGCGACCGTTCCATGACCCGCTACACCATCACCGCCGGACGATTCTCTCTCACCGATTATTTCGACGGCAACAACTATACTCACGATCCGCGAACCCAGTTCATGGCTTGGGGATTGATGTACAACGGCGCGTGGGACTATCCGGCGGACACGCGCGGGTACACCTGGGGGATCGTCAACGAATTTCATACCAAAAACTGGTCCTTGCGATACGGGGCTGCAGCGGAGCCGACCGTCGCCAACGGCGGAAGGTTTGACCGGCGGCTCTTTGTCGATCGCGGCGACACGTTCGAAGAGGAGCGGCGCTATTCGGTGGGAGGCCACGCTGGCGCGGTTCGCGTCCTCGAATTCCTCAATCACACTAGATCCGGCAGTTATGCCGAAGCGGTGCAATTGGCCGAGCAAACCGGATCCACGCCCGTCGTTCAGGCGATACGCCGCCCTGGGACGCTCAAATACGGAACTGGCGTGAGCTTCGATCAGGAACTCTTTCGCGACGTAGGTGTTTTCTCGCGGCTAGGATGGAACGACGGCAAGACCGAAGACTTTGCGTTCACGGCTATCGATCGCCTGGCTGAAGCCGGCGTGTCGGTGAAGGGCACGCGCTGGAAGCGAAAGGACGACGTCGTCGCAACGGCGTTTGCGGCCGCCGGAATTTCAGGCGTGCACGCTGAGTACCTCGCGCTCGGCGGGCTCGACTTCTTGCTCGGAGACGGAAAGCTCAACTACGCGCCCGAATATCTTTGGGAAAGCTACTATAGCGCGCGGATCGTGCGCGGCTTCTACGCGACGTTCGACGTGCAGCACTATAACAATTTGGCCTACAATCACGATCGCGGGCCTGTCTGGGTCGAGTCCATCCGGCTGCACATCGAGTTCGGCATCAAGCCGCTCTCAGCCAAGTGATTTCGAGTAGCCTAGTAAAATGAGCCAATCCGATTCCGCACGTCAGTTGCTTCGTCACACCCTGGCCACGCTCGCCTATCGCGGCGGCAAGGCGGTACGCGGAGCGCCCGATTCGTTCGCCGATTTTCACGCGTCTCCGGAGACGCGTACGCCCGGCCAGATCCTGGCTCACATCGGCGATCTCCTCGATTGGGCTTTGTCGACCGCTCGAGGCCAGCAGGAATGGCATAACTCGGCGCCGCTATCGTGGCCCGACGAAGTACGGCGTTTCTTCGCCGCGCTGGAAGCGTTCGATGCTTATCTGGCTTCCGATAGCGCACTCCAAGCCCCGGCCGAAAAGCTGTTTCAAGCACCCATTGCTGACGCGCTCACGCACGTCGGCCAGATTGCGATGCTGCGGCGGCTGGCAGGAGTGCCGATGCGTGCGGAAAACTATTACGTCGCGAAAATCGCGGTCGGGTCCGTAGGCGCCGATCAGCCCTCGCCGGTGTACGAATTTTAGTTGGAAGCCGTTGTCGCCGATTGTTCGCGCTTGGCTTCCGCCTCAACGGCGCGCATCACCCGCAGAGTGTTCCCGCCGTAGATCTTGCGAATGTCCTCGGCCGAATAGCCTTTCTCCAGCAGCGCGCGCGTAAGATTCGGAAACTTAGAGACGTCTTCGAGGCCAGTTGGCGTGCAGGACACACCGTCGAAATCGCTGCCGATTCCCACTGCGTCGATCCCGCCGATCTTCACCGCATGGTCGATATGCGCTACCACGTCGGCGAGCGTGGCCGGCGGCACCTTCTTGCGATACTCCGCGATGGTCGCGTCCTCGCCCTGTGCGCCCGGCAGCGTGCTTTCCTGCACATTCTTCGCGGCGGCCGCGGACTTCTCCGACAGGAACCCGCAGTTGAAGTTGATCTGCATCACGCCGCCTTTCTTGGCCAGCGCCGCGATCATTTCGTCGGTCATGTTGCGAGGAACATTGCACAGCGCACGGCAAGACGAATGCGATGCGATGATCGGTGCGGTGCTCGCCTGAAGCGCGTCCCAAAACGTCTTGTCGGCCGTGTGCGAGATGTCCACCATCATGCCCAGCCGGTTCATCTCGCGCACCACTTGCTTTCCAAAAGGCGTCAGCCCGTTGTGGTGCTCGACGCCGGCCTTGTCGACGTCGCCCGAGGAATCCGCCCAACCGTTGGTATTGGTGTGAGTCAGCGTCATGTATCGAATGCCCAGATCGTAGTAGTCGCGCAGCAGGCGCAGGCTGTCTTCAATGGCGTGGCCGCCTTCGATGCCCATCAACGCCGCGATTTTGCCTTGCTTGTGGATGCGCTCGATATCGTCAGCGGTGGTCGCAAGCGTGAAGTCGTTCGGGTATCGCTCGACAATGTCATGGCGGACCGTATCGATCATTTGAAGCGTGCGATTCGCCGAGTGGTTGCCAGTGAGGTAGCTCGATGAAACGTACACCGCGAAAAACTGCGCGCCGACGCCGCCTTCCCTTAGCGCTGCGGCATTGGTGTGGCCATCGTTCTTGTTCTTGCCGATGTCGTAGCCGTCCATGCCGTACCCGCCCACCGTGCGGCTGGTAATGTCGTTGTGTGTGTCGATCAAAAGCATCGAACGATGAATTCGCTGAACCTCGGCATCGGTTACCGAGCGCGTCTGCGCCGGGCACACTAGCGCCAAAACAGCCAAAACGCACAGAATTCGCATTCCCCGACTATAGCGCAACATAAAGAAATCATTCGATTCTGCCGATCCACGCTTTACCGGAAATGGAGCAGGACCACACAACTCGGCTGACTATTCTCATCCCGGTATTCAATGACTGGAACGCCGTTGCCTTACTGCTACCAGCCTTGGACCACGCCCTGGAAGACTGCCCGATGCGCGCGGAAATCCTGCTCGTCAACGACGGTTCTACCCAGCCGATCGAGCCAGCGCTCCTAGCGCAACGTTTCGAGCACCTTCATGCGGTGCAGATCCTGCACCTGCGCCGCAACCTGGGCCATCAACGCGCCATCGCCGTCGGACTGGTTCACGTCCATCAACATTTGCCTTGCGCCGCCGTCGTGGTGATGGATGGGGACGGCGAAGACCGCCCGCGAGACGTTGTGCGTTTGATCGACGAGTTCGGCCGCGATGGAAAGAAGACAATCATTTTCGCCGAACGCGCCAAGCGACTAGAGAAGGTTGCGTTCCAGCTCTGCTACCGGCTCTATTGCGCCATCCATTGGCTGCTCACGGGAGTACGCGTTCGCGTGGGCAACTTCAGCATCGTGCCGTGGCAGGCCGTCGAGCGTCTGGTGGTGGTATCCGAACTCTGGAATCACTACGCGGCAGCGGTTTTCCGCGCTCGGCTTCCGTATCGAACTGTCCCCATGGATCGCGGACACCGGATGAGCGGCGAATCCAAGATGAATTTCGTGGCGCTCCTGGTCCATGGTCTGAGCGCCATTTCAGTTTTTAGCGACATTGTCAGCGCCCGGCTGCTGATCATGGCATCCGCCTTTATTGCTTTGCTGGCCGGTGTGGCCGCAACAGCCGTGGCCATGCGGTGGACTGCCCATCTCGCCATTCCGGGCTGGGCCGGTTACACGGCCGCCATTTTATTCGTATTGCTTGCGCAAGCGTTGTTGGGAGCGTTCTTGCTGGTGTTCATCATTATCAGCGCGCGAGCCAACATGAGCTTTATCCCGCTGCGCGATGCGCCCCATTTTGTCGACCACCAGGAGCGAGTGTTCTCTCGTGACAACCTATCAATACGCCGGCTCCGAGCTGGAAATCTTTGAGAAGGCGCATAACTGGAAAGCCTACTTGCGCAGCTCCATGGAGCCGTATTTGGCTGGCTCCGTGCTCGAAGTAGGCGCGGGATTAGGCGCCAATACCCGGCAGTTTGCGGGTCTCAATTTTGATCGCTGGACCTGCCTGGAACCAGACGCGGCCTTGCTCCAGCAGATACAACCAGGCACGCCGCTGCTCGATCGGCACGAGGTCATCCTAGGCGACATAAAAGCGCTTGATCCCGCGCGGCATTTCGATGCCATTCTCTATATAGACGTGCTGGAGCACATCCAGGACGATGCAGGCGAACTGCGCCGCGCATCCTTCCACCTGAACCCCTTGGGCGCCCTCATTGTGCTGTCACCCGCGCACCCTTGGTTGTTCACGCCGTTCGATCGGGCCATCGGCCACTATCGCCGCTATACCAAGGAATCGCTGCAGGCCGTGGCGCCACCTCACCTCCACCAGGAGAAGTTGGTCTACCTGGATTCCGCCGGATTGCTCGCTTCCCTTGGAAATCGGGTGCTGCTGGATAGCAGTATGCCTACCGCCGCCCAAGTCAAAACGTGGGACAGTGTCCTGGTTCCGTGCTCGCGATTGCTGGACCCGTTGCTTGGCGGCATGGTTGGCAAATCGGTGTTGGGTGTTTGGCGAAATGTCTAGCAGCACCTTGATCGAAAGCGCGGCGCCTCGAACCTCCATCCGGCTGCGGGCCCGGATCGAACACGCTGTGCCGCTCATGGTATTCGCTGGCGCGTTTTTGTTGTTGTGGCTGCTGTACGGTAACCGGCTCATCCTCGGAACCAGCGACGAAGGCATTTACCTCGATGCCGCCGAGCGCATCCTGCATGGCCAGAAGCCCTATGTGGACTTCTTCGGCTATATGAGTCCCGGCAGCTTCTGGATGCAGGCTCTCGCGTTTCAATTGTTCGGCATCACCCTCGCGGCCGGGCGAGTGCTAGTTATCTTGTATGTTGCGCTGGAGTGCTCCCTCGTTTACTGGCTGGTGCAACGCTTCGCCTCGCGCGCCGCCGGCATCGTAATCGCGCTGCTCTTTCTTGCCTTTCAGACGGCCGACCCCAACATGCTCACCGCGCAGCACCGCTGGGATAGCAGCGCCTTCGCCCTTGCCTCTATCGCCCTCTGTGTTGCCGCGGGGCGGGGACGGCTTACGGCCTCGGGTGTGCTGATCGCCTGCGCCGCGTTGGCTACGCCCTCGGTGGCATTGGTGGCGATCGCGACGTTAGTCTGGCTGCGCAAGCGGGCGGGGTGGTACCTTCTCGGGATCGCCCTAGCCGGAACGTCTGCCGTCATCGCGCTCTGGCTCAATGGAATCCTGCCGGCCTTGATCCAGCAACTGCGCTGGCTCTCGCGAAACTATTCCGCCGTAAACGCGATGCACTACGGAGCCATCATTGGCGGATATAAGACGTTGTTTGAAGGCGCGGGAGCCTGGGAGCTGCCGGTCCGGTTCTGTGTTGTGTTTTGCCTTGCGCTTCCCGCGTTGCTGCCGGTTGTGGCGCTCGCGGGCGGGGCCACGTTTTGGGCGCGAAGGAAATCTCGCGGAGAACCGTTCGGAGCCATGCTCCCGTATTTTCTGCTGTGCGTCATTGCGCTAGTTGCGTCTACCTATCCTCGCTCGGATGTCGCGCACCTGGCGTATGTGGCGGCCCTCCCTTATGCCGTGGTAGGCATCCTGGCGTATCGCTCACTGCCGGCGCGGCCGCGCGCCTGGCTTACCATGTCAATCGCAGTGTGGGCTGCCGTATTCGCGTTGCAGGCCCAACTTCCCGGGAGCCTCGAAGCATTGCAGACTCCGGTTGGCGACGTTCGGGCCAGCGCCGCCGAAGCGCCCGTGGTCGAGGAGCTGCTGTCCCGCGTGCGCCCGCATCAATCGCTGTTCGTCTATCCATACAAGCCGCTGCTCTACTTTCTCACGCAAGCCGAGAATCCTACTCGCTACCCTTATCTATCGCCCGGAATGATGACTAACGAGGATGCCCGGCTCGCTCTATCTGAATTGCAGGCCAGCCCCCCCGAGTGGGTGCTCTACATGGACTTGGACCGAACCGGATTTGAACGCCTGTTCCCCTCAGCCAACGGTTTCGATCCGCACTATCCGCAACTCGAGCGCTGGATAGAATCCAACTATCGCTCCTCCGGCTGTCCGCCACTGGCGGGGTATGTTCTGCTGCGCCGCGCTAATTAGCGAAAGATCTGCCACCACCTGTGCTTGGCGGGTTGTACTGGTAGGGGCGGGTAGTATCTCTCAACGGGGATCGCAAGCGTTACTTCAACCAGCTGCTCCTCGCTATTCCGAACGATAACTGTTGGCCGGCCGGAGACGTAACCGGGGCTGCTCACCAGGAAGTGGCAGTCACGCCACGGAAGATGCGTCCAGACAATCTCGCCGGCAAGGTTGGCCTCCACTGATGCGATTGGCTTATCGTGAGATCCCAGCAGAAAGACTTCGGCCCTCGGCATGGCTTCGCCGGTGGGAGCCTTGACGCGAAAACGGACCCGGCCGGTTTGCGCCCCGAGCGGAGCAACGGCTGTCAGCAGCGCCCCGAGCAGGAGTGCTCGACGGACGGCCAATCGTATAGTCACGCGATCATTCTATCGGACAAATAAGAAGCCGCTCCAACTGGAGGGGGCGCGGATGCATGGTGTATACTATACATCGTGAGACGCACACAACTATACCTCGAAGACGACCTGTGGAAAACGCTCCACGTTCTCGCCCGACAATCCCGCTCCACGGTTTCGGAGTTAGTACGCAAAGCTCTCCGCGAAAAGTACCTCGATGATGCAGCCCGACGCAAAGAAGCCCTGCTTTCCGCGGTGGGTTTATGGAAGGACAGGACGGATCTTCCCGACGCTCAGGCTTATGTCCGTAGCCTCAGAAAGGGCAACCGGCTTCAGCGGATCTTGAAATGAGCGGCGTCCTGGTGGATTCCGACATCTTAATTGAGGTGCTTCGGGGGCGCAAGCTTGAGTTCGCTCGATTGTGGGCGGATACCGTAGCTGCGAACGAGCCGCTCTTTTATTCCCCGGTTACACTGGCTGAGATTCGCCATGGTATGCGGGGACGGGAGCGGGAGGCCACCGAGCGAGTATTTTCCTCGATGCTGAGTATCCCAATCGAGATAGAAATTGGCGCGCGCGCAGGGGACTACCTTCGCGCCTTTCATGCCAGTCACGCAATCGAATTGGGGGATGCCCTAATCGCTGCCACAGCCTCGGTCCACCATCTGGACTTATGGACCCAGAACCGCAAGCATTTTCCGATGAAGGACGTTCAGTTCTTCACTAAATAAAAAAGCCGCCCCAACTGCCCGGGCGGCCTTCTCCTCTGATTTGTTGTTTGCTTAATCCCCGAACGAACCCACCGCCTCGGCCTTATCGGCCGCAGGCTCGGGCTTCGGCGCGGGCATGATCATCTGCACCAGGTCGGCCGGCGCCGGCTTTTCCTTTAGTATTTGTTCGCGGTACAGCTTCGCCATGCGCTCGTTTTCCTGCTGCTTCAGCTTCTCGTCGCGAGCGCGCGTCTTTTCCTCGCGTGCGGTCTTGGCGATACCTAATTGGTCGAGATCGGTCTGCTTGCCGTGCCGCACGTCTTCCGCGCGCAACACCAGTGAGTGATCTTCGCTCACCAGGTTGACCTTCTTGCCGCCGGCGACGATCTCGTGCCGCCCGTGATCCTCGTACCATTTGGTGAGCGTCGCCGTCATATGCATCTTCTCGATGATGTTCCGCCAGCCCACGCCCGTGTTGTAAGCGCAGAAG
>Ga0182015_10003326_pt1 | contig 18165 bp, 12 predicted proteins | sample 712P3MmetaG_FD_120478 | JGI IMG/M metagenome (GOLD analysis project Ga0182015, IMG submission 120478) | Permafrost microbial communities from Stordalen Mire, Sweden - 712P3M metaG | ecosystem: Environmental > Terrestrial > Soil > Wetlands > Permafrost | place: Sweden: Stordalen | collected...
AATGTTGAAACTCTTTGATAGTGTCCCCTTGAAAACTCGTTAGAAATGTCCCCATAGACTGAGATCTCCAGCCAGGAGGTCTCGTTGAAGAGGACAGCGATGAGCAGTTGTGAGCTGGAGCGGGTGTCAGTGATGGGGCGGGTCGCGAGTGGGGATTTGAAGTTGAGCGACGCAGCGGTCATGCTGGAGCTGAGCTATCGCCAAGTGAAAAGACTGTGGCGACGCTATCGGCGGGTGGGCAGCCCAGGGCTGAAGCATGGCAATGCCGGCAGACCGTCGCATCGCAGCAAGCCGCGGAAGTTACGGCGGCGGGTGCTGGATTTAATCAAGAAAAAATATTCAGGTGCGGAGGGGGAGCGATTCGGGCCGACCTTAGCCGCGGAGCACTTGGCCGAGGAAGACGGCATTGTGCTGGATCACGAGACGTTGCGCCGTTGGATGTTGGCAGAACGTCTGTGGAGTCGGCAGCGGAAGCGCAAGAAACATTGTCAACGAAGGGAGCGAAAATCGCACTTTGGCGAACTCGTACAGTTGGATGGCAGCTTCCATGATTGGCTAGAAGGACGGGGTCCGCGAGGTTGCCTGATGGACATGGTGGATGATGCGACGAGCACAGTCGAAGCTCGGCTAGGGAAAGAAGAGACGATCTGGGCGGCGGTGAGAGTGTTGCAGGCTTGGATTCGCAAATATGGCGTGCCCCGGGCGCTCTATACCGATTGGAAGAATGTGTACAAACGCAAGGCTACGCCCGCCGAGCAGACACGGGGGAAAGTGCCGGTCACGCAGTTTGGACGCATGTGTCAGAAGCTGGGGATTCGGATCATTGCCGCCAGTTCGCCGCAAGCGAAGGGAAGAGTTGAACGAAATAACGGAATACATCAGGATCGGCTGATCAAGAAAATGCGGCGGAAAGGGATCGCTACCTACGAAGCGGCGAACGAGTATCTCGAAAATAAGTATCTGCCTGACCACAACCGACGCTTTGCACGAGCGGCAGCGAAGCCCGAGGACTATCACGGGCGGAAGCCGACGGCTCGTGAACTGCGTCAGATTTTCCGCCTGGAGACCGAGCGCACGATCAGTAACGACTGGGTGGTGCGGCATGACAACCGTTACCTGCAACTGCAGCCGGGGCAGGGGCGTTATGGACCCACACAAAGCAAGGCGCTGGTGTGCGAATGGGAGGACGGATCGATGGAGGTGTACTACCGCGGGGAGCGGATACGATTTACCGAGTGGAAGGAGCCGATACGAAAACCCGCTGCGCCACTTCCGCCTGCTGTCCGGGCCGTTGTGGTGAGGAAAAACAAGGCCGACCATCCGTGGCGACAAAGTTATCAAAACATGAAGCCCCGGGTTGTGCCCCCGGCTATCGCAGCGCCGCTCGTAGGCATGCGCACTTCCGCTTCGCCCTAAAGTACATGAAGGGCGACAATCAAAACTCTCGGCTAACGAAACTTAGAATTGTCGAAACAAATTGGTAATCGTCGTCGCTGGGGCAGCGACAGGTGAAGGTGTGGCGAGCGACCGAAGACCCGGGCAAGGAAGTTCTTAAGTGAGGACCATGATCGTGCATTCCAGCGAGCGGCCTGAAGAGGGGCAAACCGGGGGATGCTATGGGTCGACCGAATTGGGGTTTGTCGTTCCTAGGCGATCCTGGCGCAAAATTTTTCTGTGAAAACCCGGGACCTTCGATCCGGAAGAGGGGGAGGGGCAACAGCGCCGCCGATGTTCTTGCCTTTCGCTGACCTCGGCTTGCGCTCCGCCCCTAAACGCGCCGCCCTACGGGCGTCGCAGGGGCTCCGCGCAAGCCGAGGCCAGCGAAAGGCCTCAGCCTCAACCCAGAGAGGAAATGAATCCAGCTAAGCGAGAGTATCGGGGAACAACTGATTGTCGTTGACACGACCGGAAAACATAATTGACTTCCGACAAGGTACAGGGCTTCGCTTCAGTGCGCATGGCAACGACAACATCAACAAAGGGGACATTTTTAAGGAGTTAAGGATGGGGACATTTTTAAAGAGTCTTGACACCTGGCATTCCAACGGATGACCGCGCGGCATTTGGCATGTAAACTGTTGGCCTTGCCTCATGCCGACCTTTGCCGCGGTTGATATCGGTTCCAACTCTGTCCGACTGAAGATCGCACGCCTCACGCGTGGCCGCCTTCGCTCCATTCACGAAGACCGCGAGGTGACCCGCCTGGGGGAAGGCGTGTTTCGTTCCGGCTTTCTCACGCCGGAGTCGATGGCCGAAACGGTGAAGGTCTTACGGCGCTTTCACCGCGCCACCCAGCAGGTGGTCACCGACCCAGTCCGAGTCGTCGCGACCAGCGCTCTGCGGGACGCCCGTAATTCGCAAGCCTTTCTGGAGTGGGTGCGTTCCGCGACCGGATGGAAGGTTGAGATTATTTCCGGCTTGGAAGAGGCGCGCCTGATTCATCTGGGACTTGTCTCCAATCTCCGCGTGGACAGTGCGCCCGCGTTAATGATGGATCTGGGAGGCGGAAGTTGCGAACTGACCGTCTCCGGGCGGGGTCATATCCGCGACATGGTGAGTTTGCCGCTGGGTGCGGTCCGGCTCACGGATGAATTTCTCAGCCACGATCCGCCGCGCAAGGGCGAACTCAAACAGCTGCAAGGGTTCGTTGCGCGCGAAGTGAACCGCATCGCCTCGCGCGTGGTCGCGGCAAAAGTCAAGAATGTGATTGCCACGTCTGGAACTGCCGCTGCGTTGGCGGCTGCAGCCAGCCATCTGCGCAAGAACGGGAGCCGGCAGCGGATGGTCGTCTCCCGCGCGGAGATGACGCGAATCGCCAAGCGACTGGCGCGCCTGCCGGTGGAGGAGCGGCGCCAGATTCAGGGCATCGGTCCGCGACGGGCGGAAATCATTATTGCCGGAGCGATCGTTTACCACGAACTGCTCGATCGCTGCCATCTCAAGGGGTTTCGCTATTCCGCACTGGGTTTGCGCGATGGTCTGCTGGCGCAAATGGCGGCGGAACACGACCGCAGCACGCGCTCGGGAAAACACATTGAATCGGAACGCTGGGAATCGATCACGCGGGCCGTAGCTCACTATCAGGTGGACATGAAGCACGCGCTCGATGTGCGTAAGTCCGCCATGTTCCTGTTCTCGGCGCTGCGCTCGGTGCACGGGCTGGCGCCGGAATTCCGCGAATGGCTGTCGGCAGCCGCCATGCTTTACGAGGTGGGAGACTACGTCAACCGCAACGGCCATCACCGGCACACGTATTACATCATTGCCAACTCGGAGATTCTCGGCTACACGCCGCAGCAGCGGCGCATTATCGCGGCCATTGCACGGCATCTGGGAAAATCGCGGCCCTCCACGGAAGAAGCGCCCATGAAGGCGCTCGATCCCGCGGACCGTCCCGGAGTGCAGAAAGCGATTCTGTTGCTGCGGCTGGCGCGTGCTCTGAACCTGGGCCGGAGCCGCGCCGTGCAGAAGGTGCGGGTCAGCCAGCACGCGGCTGAGATACGACTCACGCTGATGCCCCGCCGGCGCATGGGAGTAGACCTGGAACTGTGGGCGATCGAGAAGGACAGCGCCTATTTCCGCGAAGTCTTCGGACGCGAACTCTCGACCGCCGCGGTGTAGAGACTGCGCAGGGCTTTCGGCGTCAAACACCAGAGCAGCGTGCCCGAGCTGCGGCGCATGTCGACCCGGGCCACAGCTCCTTTCTTCAACTCTATGGAAGCTTCACAGCCAGATTCGCTGATCAGCGCGCCCAAAAACTGGCTGAGGTTGGGATTGTGTCCCACGACCATAATCGATTCCTGACGCGCGTACTTTTCGAGCAACCGGCGGAAGTCGGCAACGGTGGCGCCGGGACGCAGCGCGGCCTCGATCTGCAGCTTACCTTCGTAACCCATTTCGTTGCCCACCAGGGAAGCGGTCTGGGTGGCGCGCTTGAGCGGACTGGAAACAATGACGTCCACCTGCGCCTCAATCGCGGCCAGGGCGCGGCCGACATAGCCGCACTGCTCGATGCCATCCTTGTCGAGCGCGCGTTTTTCGTCTTTCTTCGAGCTTACGAAGGGTTCACCAGCGCTGGCGTGACGCAGAAAATAAATAATCATCGGGAATTATCGTACTCTCCCAGCGGGAGCTTTGCGCTTCCCTGCCGGGAGGAGCTGTGGTACAGCAAAATCCGCCTGCTGCTTGCCTTCGGCCACGCTAATCAGAAAATCCTGTGCGCTGAAGGCGGCTGCGCCCGAAGGCGGCCTGCGATTTCGCTTGCCGTGCAGGGGCTGCCAGGCCCGAATGTAGGTGGCATCGCGAAGCAGGATGCGAGCCTTGCGGTTATCTGCCAGGTAGGCGTCGAGAATTTCGCGGCGCACGCGCTCGCGCAGGAATTCGTCGCGCACGGGCACCAGCACTTCGACACGCTCGTAGAGATTGCGCGGCATCCAGTCGGCGCTGCCGATGTAGATTTCTTCCTCGCCGCCATTGCCGAAGTAGTAAATCCGGCTGTGCTCGAGGAAGCGCCCTACAATACTGCGCACCCGGATGCGGTCGCTGAGGCCGCGCACTCCCGGACGCAAGGCGCAAATGCCCCGCACGATGAGATCGATCTCCACCCCAGCCTGAGAAGCGCGATACAAGGCCTGAACCATGTTCTTGTCGAGCAGGGCGTTCATCTTGGCGATGATGCGTCCGGCGCGGCCCTGACGCGCGTGGTCGGCCTCGCGATCGATCAATGCAATCAGTTTCTCCGCCAGATCAAGCGGGGCCACCAGAAGCGGGTCATAGCTAGGGTTCTCGGCATAGGCGGTGAGGAAACTGAAGACGTCATGCACGGCGCGGGTAATCTCCGGATTCGCCGTGAACAGGCTGAGGTCGGTATAAATGCGCGCCGTGGTGGCGTTATAGTTGCCGGTTCCAATATGCGCGTAGCTGCGCACGCCATCGGGATCACGGCGCACCAGGAGCGAAAGTTTGCAATGCGTCTTCAGCCCGACCAGCCCGTGAAACACCTGCACGCCGGCATCTTCCATGTCGCGCGCCCAGCGGATATTGGAGGCTTCGTCGAAACGCGCCTTCAACTCGACCACTGCCGTGACTTCTTTCCGCGAAGCCGCATCCATGAGCGAAGGAACGATGGCAGAGTGCTCGCTGGTGCGGTAGAGCGTCTGCTTGATCGAAAGTACGTGCTCATCTTCCGCCGCCGACTCGATGAACGATACCACCGCATCGTAGGAATCGTAGGGATGATGCAGCAAAACGTCATGCCGCCGCAGTTCCTCGAATAGATTTTGAGACTTGGCGGTAAGGCGCAGCTCACGGGGCACAAAGGGGCGGTACTTGAGATCAGGGCGTGGGGTCTGCTCGTAAACATTAAACAGCCGAGAAAGGTTGACCGGGCCGTTCACGGGAAAAACCTGCCAGGGATCGAGTTCGAACACGGTGCGCAGGCGGTCGATGATCTCGGGATCGGCGTCGGCCTCGATTTCCATACGTACGGCATCGCCTTTGCGACGGTTGTGCAACTCCGCACGCACGCTTTCGAGAAGGTTACGCGCCTCTTCTTCCTGCAGATAAAGATTGCTGTTGCGGGTGACGCGGAAAGGCGCCGAGGAAACGATGTCGTAGCCGTGATACATATTCTGCGCGTGATGTGCGACCAGATCGGCGAGGAAAATGAAATCCGTCGTGGTGTCTGACGGCAGACGCACGAGACGTGGCAGCGCACGAGGGACAGACACCACGCCGGTGTAGGTGAGCGCGGAGCGGCGACGGCGGCGCAACAGAAATCCGAGGCAGAGTGCCTTGTTGATGACTCGAGGAAAGGGATGGGTGGGATCGACCGTCACCGGAGTCAGCAGAGGATCCAATTCTTTCTCGCAGTATTCGTCGACGAAGCGCCGAGCATCGGCGTGCAACTCGTGCAGGCCCAGTACTCGAATTCCATGCTCGGCCAGAGCCGGATGCAACGCGTTCCAGCACTCGTACTGTTCATCCACGAACTTGTGAGTGAGACGGGCCAGAACGTCGCGTTTCTCGCCCAGGGTCAAGCCATCGGGACCGGCCTCGTTGTAGCCGTCCTCGATCTGCTGCATCATGGCGGCCACGCGAATTTCGAAAAACTCATCCAGATTGCTGGCGGAGATCGCCAAGAACTTCAGACGCTCCAGAAGCGGGTTGCCTTCATCCTCGGCTTCTTCGAGCACACGACCGTTGAACGCGAGCCAGGACGTATCGCGGTTGAGATAGTACTGTGGATTTTCGAGCGAAATACGAGCCATGACTTAAAGCTGCATCTCAAGATTCGCAGGCTTAAAGCGGAAGAGAGCCTTGCCCCGAACGCCAGTATAGAACATCTGGGCGGCGGACGCCGAAGCGGCCAACGCGCGGTCGATGCCACGTAATCTGTGTGCGACAGCGTACTGACGGCGCCCCGCACCAATTTCGTCCGGGTTGTCCGGCTTTGCCAGGGAGAACTCTCTAGCGATAGCTAGCAGCTAGTGAACCTGCTTGATGGCTTCCTTTAGCTTCTGGGCGACGTTGTCGGGCAACGGCGAATAGCTGAGGGCGGTCGTCATCTTCTGCCCGTCGGTAACCATCCAGTTCAGAAAGTCGGCCAGGATCTTGCCTTTCGCCGCGTCTTTCGACTGTTCCGGAATCAGCAGCCAGGTGAAACTGGAAATGGGATAGGCGTCCTTGCCGGGAGCATCGGTAATGGAGACGCGAAAATCCGCCGGCATTTTGGCGGCGGACGCAGCGGCGGCCGTCACGCTCTCAAGAGAAGCCTTCACAAAGTATCCCGCCGAGTTCTTTACACTGCCATAGGCAATATTGTTTTGCACGGCATAGATTAACTCGACATAGCCGATCGAACCCTGCAACTGTCGAATCGAACCGGCTACTCCTTCGCTGCCTTTTCCTCCCATCCCAACCGGCCACTTGACGCTGGCGTTGACGCCTACCTGACTCTTCCAGTCGGGGCTCACTTTCGAGAGATAGTCTGTCCAGATGAAGGTGGTGCCGCTGCCTTCGGTGCGATAGACCACGACAATGTCTTTGTCGGGGAAATTGACCCCCGGATTTGCGCTGGTGATGGCCTTATCATTCCACTTTGTAATCCTGCCCAGGAAGATTCCCGCCAGCGCCTCGGGGGTGAACTTCACTTCCCCCTTCACTCCGGGAATGTTGTAGGCCGGCACGGCCGCACCCAGCACGGTAGGAATGTTGAGAATCTTGGTCTTCAGCTTGGTTTGCGCTTCCGTGAGCTGCCCGTCGGTCATGGGCATATCGCTGGCGCCGAAATCCACTGTGCCTTCCGTCACCTGGCGGATGCCGCCGCCGCTGCCAATGGATTGATAGTTGATCTGAATGTCAGGGTGCAGCTTGTGGTAGTCGCTGAACCACTTCGAATACATCGGATTCGGGAAGGTGGCGCCGGCTCCGTTCAGCGTGGTCTGACCTGGCAGCGGCAGGGCGACAAGGGCGCACAGCAATAGCAGGGTGAGTCGGCGCATCAGGCGATGATTCCTCCTCAAAATGGATATGCTCGTTTCTAGTGGCGCTGTGTTACAGCACAGTTACAAACGGGTGAATTTCTGGTAAATGGACCGCGTGCTTAATGCGCGGACGTTACTGAGGGCGTCAAACGCGCAATCTCCTTGGGAAACAGGGTATTGCCGGGAAACTGGGTACGCAGCCCGCTAAGCAGTTCGAGGGCGCGGGTGTTGTTTTTGTCGCGCACGTAGGCAATCGCCAGCAGAATGCGCGCAAAAGGTTTCAGATAATGGCCGTGTTCAGCGGTCATCTGCAAGTCCGCGAGACCACCTTGTTTGTCGCCGGGCAGACCACCCATGCGCAGGAGCCAGCGCATCGGCGGGTTCAAGCTGCCGATAATATACTTGCTGAATCCTGTTGCCACCAGCACGTCGGAACAGTCGTTGCAGACGGCGAGCAGTTGCTGCGCCCAGACGGAAGCCTCTTTGGTGTAGTGCAAGGAAGCCAGGTTCCGCTTCTCAATCAGCGCCGCATAGTCTGCCTGCAACCCCGAGGCAAGGGTCATAGCAAACAACGCGTCCCGGTCCTTGGCATCTTTGTTCAGGCGGGCATGGGCCAGCTGTTGTGCGTGTTCGAGCGCGGCCTCAAAATGGTCGTGCACGATGGGATCGGGGCTGAGTTTCGAGCGTGCCACAAACGCGTCGTCATTCTCATAGAACTGTGATTCCAGCACACCCAAGCGGTTGAACTCCGAGAAAAGGCATCCGGCAGCCTCGCTGACGGGCCCGACTGGGTCGTCAGGATGCTGAGCCTCCCACGCGGAAAAATCTTTCTGCGCGCCCGTGAAATCCAGGTTGTAAAGCCCGAGGAACCCGCGGTCCAGGGTCGTGTCCGGGCCGGAGTCGGGTGGGGTCACTGCGCTCGCTGGCGCGCACAACGACAGAACCAGCCCCAAGACTGCTACCATACCAAGGATTAAGGCAGATTTGGATTGGGCAGTAGCTGGCATGGGCATCCGATCGAATCTCATTATCGCGTGTTTCCTCAGCAACGCAACATTACTTTTTGTATCTCCTGCTTCGATGCAGGTAATTGGCGGCGCGTCCATCCCATTCTTCTGGCTCGGGTGCGCCCTGAGGGTCCGAGTTCCGCAAATGAGTCTCGATTTGGTTGTACTCCCCGGGGCGAAAGCTTAATGAGCGATTCTATACACTATGCTCCCGGCTGGCCTGGGATCCCACCCCGCTGGACCTCAAGCGCCAAAACCGGCGTCGGCACGGCATTGAACCAGCACAGCAAGGTCTGGTTTACGCTGAGTCACGGAATTCTGAATGAAGTGTATTTTCCCCGGGTGGACCATGCCTGCACCCGCGATCTCGGCTTCATCGTCACCGATGGCCGGGCATTTTTTTCTGAGGAAAAGCGGCACTGTGCGTTTGAGAACAAGCCGTGCGAGCCCGGCATCCCGGCTTACGAACTGACCAACACCGATCTCGGCGGCCGCTACAGAATCCAGAAAGAAGTTTTCACTGACCCCTACCGCAATGTGGTGCTGCAGAAAATCCGTTTCGAACCATTGCAAGGACAGCTCTCCGACTATCGCCTCTACGCGTTGCTTTCGCCACACCTGGGCAACTGCGGCTACGGCAACACCGGCTGGGTCGGCGACTACAAAGGCCTGCCTATGTTCCTCGCCGAGCACGATGGTACCGCTCTGGCGCTGGGTTCCTCTGCACCGTGGATAAAGATGTCCGTGGGATTCGTGGGCGCCTCCGACGGATGGCAGGACCTTTCCGCTCACTTTCAGATGGAGTGGGAATACCAGCGCGCGGAGAATGGCAACCTCGCCTGCACGGGAGAGATCGACCTCGCGGCCTCGAAGGGAGAGTTCGTGCTGGCCCTGGGATTCGGCGGAATATGGAGTGAAGCCGGGCAGCAAGTTCGCTCCAGTTTGCTCGAAGATTACGGCGAGCTCCACCAGCACTACGTCTTCCACTGGAAAAACTGGCAGAACACGCTGCTCAAACTCGATGAACCGAAGCGAGAGAACGATCTCTACCGCTCCTCGACCACAGTCTTGCGCACTCACGAGTCCAAGGATTTTCTGGGAGGCATCATCGCCAGCCTCTCCATACCCTGGGGCTTTAGCAAAGGCGACGAAGACCTCGGCGGTTATCACCTCGTCTGGCCCCGCGATCTGGTCGAGACTGCGGGGGCGCTGCTGGCGGCGGGCGCGGTTAACGACGCCGTCAGAGTGCTTCGCTATCTAGAGTCCACGCAGGAAGCTGCGGGCAACTGGGCGCAGAATCTCTGGCTCGACGGGCGCGCTTACTGGAGCGGCATCCAGATGGACGAAACCGCTTTCCCCATCCTGTTGCTTGATCTGTTGCGCCGCGCCGCCGCGCCGGGTCTGGGGAAGCTGGAGCGCTGGTGGCCGATGGTGCGCAACGCCGCCAGTTTTATTCTACGCAACGGCCCGGTCACGCAGCAGGATCGCTGGGAAGAAGAAGCGGGCTACTCGCCCTTCACGCTGGCGGCGGAAATTTCCGCGCTTTTGGCCGCCGCCGACATTGCCGAATTAACCGGACACGCCGATGCCGCCTTAACTCTTCGCGACGCCGCCGATGCCTGGAATGACAATATCGAACGTTGGGTCTATACCACCGGCGGCGATCTCGCCCAGCAGATCGGCGTCGACGGCTATTACGTGCGCATCGCTCCGCCGGACAGCGACGGTGCGGCTTCCCCGACCCAAGGCTTCGTTCCGATCAAGAACCGCCCGCCCGGGGAAAAAATGGAACGCGCGTGTCACATCATCAGTCCCGACTCGCTGGCGCTCGTGAGATTCGGATTGCGGGCTCCCGACGATCCCCGCATTCTGAATACGGTTCGCGTGATCGACGCGTTGTTGCGGGCGCAACTGCCGCAGGGTCCATGCTGGTATCGCTACAATGGCGACGGTTATGGCGAGCACCAAGATGGCTCGCCGTTCGATGGCACCGGGATCGGCCGTCCCTGGCCGCTGCTGGCGGGGGAACGGGCTCACTATGAACTGGCCGCGGGCCGGCCAAAGGAAGCCGAAGCATTGCTCTCGATGATAGAGAGGTGCCCCACCGGCCAGAGTCGCCTGCTCCCCGAGCAAGTCTGGGACGCCGTTGACATTCCCGCCATCGAGCTTTTCCGCGGTAAGCCCTCCGGTTCAGCCTGTCCGTTGGTTTGGGCTCATTCCGAGTACGTGAAATTGCGCCGTTCGCTGCGCGACGGCAAGATCTTCGACCAGCCTCCACAGACGGTACAACGCTATCTGGTCGAGAAACCGGCGCGGCAAATCTTCGGATGGAGGCCGAACAACAAATGCCGTTCCCTGCCGCGCAGCAAAAAGCTGCGCCTTGTGTTGCTCAGTCCCGCGCTGGTGCGCTGGACGATCGACGGCTGGAAGAGTTCTGTGGATACCAACACTCGCGACACGGGCTTGGGTATCCACATACTCGACTTGCCGACAGCCTCGCTGCCAGCAGGAAGCCAGGCGGTATTTACATTGTATTGGCCGCAGGAGAATCGTTGGGAAGGCACAGACTACACCGTAACCGTGTCGTAGCCGCGACTACTGCCTTGCCGCCTTCAGTGTCATCAGACCCTCGACCTTCCCCCAATCGTCTGTGGATCGATCGAAGGTAACCTCGCGGCGTTGGCCGGAAAAGCGCGGGTCCAGCAGGAAGATTTTAAGGATCGAATCCATTCTCGCGCCCTCCGCAGTGTATGTCGTGCTGTAGATCACTCCAGAGACAACATACAAGTGAGAATTCCATTCCATAAGCAGGGGGTGCTTCTCGGAGAGCGTGCTGAGCAGGGTGCCGGAAACGAGCGAAGTCGCCGGCACAAATTCTGCCGTGACCATGATTGGACGACCGTCGCTCAACCGATGCCTTCCCTGCAGCTTGGCGGCAATATCCTTCAAGGACTTGGGGTCCGCCGATTGCACGCTGTCTTCAAGAGCCGAGTTCTTCGCGCAGCAAATCTCTTTGTCGCGGAGAATTATCTCGACCGAGGCCGCGAGCACGTCGGAGGCATCGCTGGACTTCGAGGTCACGGACGGCAGATCGTTGATGCGGACTTCTCGGTTGGGGTAGTACTCTTGCGGGTACGCGCAGCCACCAACAGCGAGACACAAAGCCACGACGCGGCTCACAAACTTAACCCGGACAAGAAACGCAGAGCCTAAACCATGAGGCTTGGTCACGCATCACCTCTTTTCCGCGCGGAACCGCCCTGTCCAGAGTCGACCCGAACCGTTCTACATCGCCGAAGAGTCTGGCGCTGACAGGATCCCCCTGCAGCAACGGAACGCTCGGCTCTTCGTGCCGCCACAACTGACCCGGGTAGAACTACGGCTCCATGCCGGCGTTTGAGTAAACCAGTTCGACGACGGTGCAGTCGTCATTCAGGGGATTTCCGGCGCAGAACTCGGAGACCGCGGAAAAGATGCCTTCGAGCGTCGGAGTCTTGGCCGCGGCCGCTTCGAGGCGGGAGTCCTCGAAGAAATCGCCCATGGAATTTTCCGCTTCGGTCACACCATCGGTCACCAGGATGAAGCGATCTCCCGAATTGAGCTGGCAGCGGGCGCTTTCAAACGTCGCATCCGCGAGCAACCCTACGGGTACATTGCCGTGGGGCGGACGCATTACCTCTCCGCCACAGACCAGCAGGGGCTGCACGTGGCCGCAATTGACGTATTCCAGATCGCCATCCCGGCGCAGGCGCGCCAGCAAAACAGTGGCATATTTTTCTCCCACCAGTTTTTCGGTGAAGAAGTGGTTCACGGCGGAGACCACGTCCAACAGCGGCATGCCCGAACTCAAATGCGAATAAATCATGCCCTGAAGAGTGGACGCCAGCAGCGCCGCGGAGACTCCCTTGCCGCTCACATCCGCCAGCACTACCGCGAGGCCCTCCTTGGTATTGATGGCATCGAAAAAGTCGCCGCCAATTTCTTTGCAGGACAGATTCTTGCCGCGCAGTTTGGCAAACGGCACTTCCGGAATCTTCACCTGCATCAGCCGCTGCTGAATGCTGGCCGCGATGGTCAGTTCCTGCTGGTAGCGCCGGGATTCCTCTTCAGCCTGTACCAGTCGGGCGTTCTCGATCAGCGACCCAGCTTCGGTCGCGATGGCCCGCAGAATGTCGTGGCCGACGCCGGAGAATTCCCGCGAGGCGAAGCGCGAGTCCACGTACAGAACTCCTGCCACTTCGGAGACGGCGTCGGGCGCCGGCGTTTGCTGGTCGCGGACGGCCTGCACCTGCCTTTTGCGCAGCGGAATGCAAATCACGGTGCGCAGATCGTAGGCGACTATGCTTTCCCGGCCCGTCAGGTCCGACGAACTGCCGGTGTCGGTCAGCAGAAACTCTGAATTCGAACGCAGCGATTCGTCGAGCGCGGAGTGGGAGATGGTTTTGTCATCCAGCAGCGACTCGCCCTTGCTGTTGCGCCCCGCCGCCAGCCGCAGTTTGCCGTCATCGTCTTTGAGAAAGACATAGCCGCGTTCGGCGCGGGTCAGCCGCAACGTCACCTCGAGCATGGTCATCAGGATTTCGTCGAGCACGCCAGCGGTGTTCAACTTGCGGGCCGCTTCCAGAAACAAAGTTAACTTTTCTAGGTCGGTGGCTTCCTGCCCAATCTGGATCCCGGAAATCTGGCTCAAAAACTCCCGCGCCGTGTTCGAACTGCCGTGTGCCGGATTGAAGATGGCGTAGGTTGAATCGCGCGCTCCGAACTCCAGGCGGTCGTTGCGCTCCAGCTTTTGCCGCTGAATGCGTTCTCCGTTCACGAACGTGCCGTGCTTGCTGCCCTGATCGACGAGAAAAAAACCATCGTCCTCCAATACGATGAGCGCGTGGTCGCGCGAAACGCGAGGATCGGCGATCACCAGGTCTTTGTCGACCTTGCGCCCAACGCTGAACGGAGTCCGGTTGAGGACGATGTTCCGCTGCTCGTTTCCTTGCACCAGCACTAGCGCGGGAAACACGCCAGAACTGGAAGACGATGAACGGCCGATTGCATTCAAGACCATGGAGTGGAGCGCCACCCCCGCCCACCCTAGCCGGAGGCCACGCAGATAAGCATAATGACAGGAATCATGCCTCGGCGGGAAGAGCCTTCCTGGAGATTGCCGGTAGCGCTTCCTCCACAGCTCCGATCGACTGGGGCGAGCGAGGCGGTTTCCGGACACCAGACGCGTCACCCGCCTTTTGAAGCCTGTGCTTTCTCTCGCCGTAGCCTGGCTACGGCTGCGACGGCCAGAACCTGCACTCCTTAGCTCGCTTTCACGAATGGGCGGTGCTCGGCTCGGTGCGGTTCATCTTGCGCGTGAAAGAAAATTAACGCGAACACCCACACCGGTAACGCAAATGTCGCAAAGAAGGGCCACTTCCAGCCATCGAGCGCCCATGCCCGCGAAACCAACAAGTAAATCACCGTCAAGCTAAGGCTCGCAGCCCACTGCCATCCCAGAAGAAGAGCGCCCACGCCGTACGCCCAACGGCGGACGCGGGACGGCGAGAGGAACGCCGCCCGCTCCCGCACCAGCAGCAGAATTGCGGGCAGGAGAAGAACCTGGTTGTAGGGCGCGTACATCGGTATCACGAGCACCGTCAAGGCAAGCACCAGCGCTGTCGCAGCGCTGAATCCCGAGTCTTTTGGCTGCTCTCGTCGTAACCTCCACAGCGCCGGCCCGCACGCGAAAAGGGCCAGGCCAGCAAGGATTTGTCCGCTAAGGTGGCCCGCGGCCCCGCCCCCGGCGGAGCCCAAAACCTGATTCATGATGACTTCGAGCACGGACTGGTTCTGCGTGTACTGGTGGTATTGCCCGATGCCCTCGGCAAACATTCGCCACCAACCGGGCAGGATGATCTGCGCCCCGGCCAGCAACAGAGCCATCACCAGCCCAAACCCAAACACCAAGTTGCGCCGCGCCTCCCAGCGGCTCACCGCCCATAAAAGCAGCCATGCCGCCAGAGGCCATGCCAGTTGCGGTTTGATCGTCGCCAGCGCCAGCAGGGCGCCGCCGAGGAACAAAAACCCGCTGCCCACGCAAGCCATCGATCCTGCCAGCAACGCCGCCACCAGCAGGCTCAATTGCTGCAACTTGATCCCTTGCACCGCCGGAAAACACCCCAGCGTAAGCGCGAGGCAGGTGGCGACCGCCATCACCGGCAACTCCCAGCGTAGCGCCCGCAGCCATAGCCAAACGCTGGCTGCCGTCAGACCCACCAGCAGCCAGTGAAAAAATATCTGCACCCCATGAAACGGAAACCCGATCATCGGCGCCAGCAGGAACACCACATACACGGGATAAGCAAATCCTTGTCGGTCTCTGGGATCGCCAGGCCGAGCCGGATCCAGTTCGCGGCCGTAGTATCCCTTCTGGATTTCTGTCGTAATGTCGCTGCCGTAGGGATTGCGGTGATGCAGCAGAAGTTCGCGCCCCCCCAGCCAGCGCGGATAAAGATCGGAAAGATTGCCCCGCGGACGTTGGTGCGCCGCCGAGTCGGCTTTTTCATAGGGAATCAGCACGCGCTGCACGTAGAACCACATGCTGCCTGCGCACAGCAGCGCAACCCACACTTCGAGTTGAAAATTCTTACGCAAGGTGAACAGGGGAAGCGCACCGCGACTGCGGCTTGGTCCAGCCCAGGATCTCCGGCTCCCTGGCCGTCCATGTTACAACTTATGCTCTGAAGAACTCCTCATGAAGCTGCGCATCGCAGTTTCGGCGGCTATCGGCTTGGCCAGCGGCGTCTTCTGCTGGTTCTTGATGAAGCACTTTCATCAGGACGCCGCTGATTTCCGCTGGGCCCTGCATCTTGCGCAAAGGCTGCTCGCCCGCGAAAATCCATACGACACTCCGTTCGAGCAGTATCCCTTGACGGCGGCCCTTTTCGCGCTGCCCCTGGTGCGCCTGCAGCCAGAGATTGCGGCTGGTCTGTTCTACGGAATCAGTTCCGCTCTCCTGGCTTTTGGACTTACGCGCCATAGCTACCGCGGTCTCATGATATTTCTCGCCTACCCCTATTGGGCCGGATTGCTTACGGTTCAGTGGTCTGCACTCATCGCAGCCAGCGCCTTTTTTCCCTGGTTGTTGCCCGCAACTCTGGCCAAACCACAGATCGGGCTGCCGGTTTTTTTCACCCGCGCCAGCCGCCGCGGTATCGTGGCCTGCTTCCTGGTTGGTGCGTTAAGCCTCGCCGTAATGCCGAGGTGGCCTCTGCTTTGGATCGGGCAGATGGGGCACTATGAACACTTCGTCCCACTTCTCGTCTTGCCCGGGCCGCTGTTGTTGCTTGCTTTATTGCGTTATCGCGACCGCGACGCGATTCTGCTTTTCCTGGCAGCCTGCATGCTGCAGCGGTGGTTTTTCGACAGCTTCATCCTGTGGCTCATTCCCAAGTCACGGCGTGAGATTCTCGCCACCGTTTTCTTGAGTTGGGGCGCGGGGATCTGGCGCTGGTACCAGGTTCCGCACAGCTTCCATGGGGTGGGAAGGTGGGCCGTGATTTTTCTCTACCTGCCGATGCTGGTGGTGGTCCTGTCGCGAAGCGATCGCAATCAATCCCCGGCTAGCCAGGACTGACGCGGAATTGTGAATCGCACGATACTTCCTGGCCGATCTCCCTTACCTACCACGGAAGGGGAATCTGTCATCAGACTTGCCGCACCGTCCGAGAATATAAATAGCGCTGAGGCTGATCCGAATCCAATCGCTGCGCGTCTTCGTTTCCAGATTAGAAGGAAGACCCGAACAGAAGTGTCCCCCGCGATTTGTATCCGCTCGTCACGGACTATTCTTTGTCGGCAGACAGGATGGGATTGCGATTTTACCTTTGCGCGCGAATCACCCGCTATGATGGAATGCTTATGAGAGGGTTGCCCACGGCAAAACACACTTTCCTCGCAATCCTCTTTCTCGGCCTGTTCGCCATGGCAGCGCGCAATGTCACCGATTCCGACGTCTGGTGGCATCTCAAGACCGGGCAGTATATTGCCGAGCACGGAAGCATTCCTCACACGGACCCTTTTTCCTACACTCGTGCCGGAGAGCCCTGGGTTGCGCATGAGTGGCTTACCGAACTTCTGCTCTACGGGCTTGAGCGCACCACAGGTTTTGGCGGGTTGATCATTGTCTTTGCTACGGTCCTCTGTGCGGCGTTCTTCTTGCTTTACCAGCGCTGCGGCCCCGATCCCTATGTTGCGGGCGTGGCCATGCTCTACGCAGCCTGGGCCACTAGGCCTGTCTGGGGAGTACGTCCCCAGGTTCTTTCTCTTCTGTTAACCAGCCTATGGCTGTTGATTCTCGAGCGTTCCGAACGCAATCCAAACCTTCTTTGGTGGACTCTTCCGCTGACACTGCTCTGGGTGAATCTGCACGCCGGGTTCGCTCTGGGACTGGTCCTTTCGGCCCTGTTCCTCACCGGAGAACTAGCCGAACGCGTGCTGGGATACAGCCAGCAGAGCGCACCGCGTTTACGGATTGCGGCGCTCATACTCCTGCTCGATCTGCTGATTGTGCCGCTGAATCCCAATGGCCTGCGGATGTTCTCCTACCCGATTGACACGCTTCGGTCCGTCGCCATGCAGAACTACATCGCCGAATGGGCCTCCCCCAATTTCCACCATGCCGAGTACTGGCCGTTCCTGCTGGTTGTGCTAGCTACATTCGCAGCTCTCGGCTGGTCTCGCCGCGGGCTGCGTCCGCGGGACCTGCTTCTGTTACTCGTCAGCCTGTACGCCGGCCTGTGCGCAATCCGCATGATGCCGTTGTTCGTTTTGATCGCGGTACCGCTCGTCTGTCAGCGGCTGGGGGACCGGTCCACGAGCCGGTCCCATCCGCTCGGTCCGCCGCCGGTGTCTCGGCCCTGGCTCAACGGCGCGATCGTGCTGGCGATGGCTATTTTTGCCGGCGTCCACACCGTCCAGGTGATCAAACGCCAGCCGCAGGCTGAAATCGAACGCTTCCCTGCCCGCGCGGTGGCATTTCTTCAAAGCCACCCCTCTGGCCCCATCTTCAACCACTACGACTGGGGCGGTTACCTAATCTGGAGGCTGTACCCTTCCACTCGCGTCTTCATCGACGGCCGGGCTGATCTTTACGGAGAGCAGTTGCTTGATCAGTTCGCAGACACTTATCAGTTCAAAGGCGCCTGGCAGCAGACCTTCGAGCGCTGGGGCATCGCGACCGTGCTGGTTCCCTCGGATTCTGCCCTCGCGACCGGTTTGCGGAGCTCTCCCGGTTGGACGGTCGCCTACGAGGACTCCCAGGCCGCCGTTCTGACTGCGCCTCCTCCTGATTCCGTCCAGACGAAGGGCGCAACCCAGTTACCTTGGGTATGCAAGAAAATACCCCTCCTGGAGCATTTTGCGGGTTATGATGAGTGGTATCAACTACGGGATAAGTTTCTCTGCAGGCCAATGCGAGGAATAGGGACGTAAGTCTCTGAAAGGCAATGGGCCTTTCGTCTGCTTTGGAAGCCCGTTTCGAAGCTTGCTGTTTTCTTAGGAGGTCGGGGACTATGGATCATCTTTGGAGATTGTGGCGCGAGGAGGAAGGACAGGACATTGCGGAGTATGCCGTAATGCTGGCCGTGATCCTTGTGATCGTCGTGGGCACGATTCGGCTCATCGGCTCCAAC
>Ga0182015_10003327_pt1 | contig 18163 bp, 15 predicted proteins | sample 712P3MmetaG_FD_120478 | JGI IMG/M metagenome (GOLD analysis project Ga0182015, IMG submission 120478) | Permafrost microbial communities from Stordalen Mire, Sweden - 712P3M metaG | ecosystem: Environmental > Terrestrial > Soil > Wetlands > Permafrost | place: Sweden: Stordalen | collected...
CATCGCATCCGGAGGCGAACTCTCGCGCGTGATGCTGGCCCTGAAAGTCAGTGTCGAAGAGACTGTGGCGCGGACCTGCCCTGAGCGAGAGTCGAAGGCGACCTCGCCCTCGAAGGCCCCGACTCGCTCAGTTCCGCAGCGCACCACGGTCTTCGATGAAATCGACACCGGCATCGGCGGACGTGCCGCAGAAGCCGTTGGCAAAAAACTCAAATCGCTGGCTCGGTCCAACCAGGTGCTCTGCGTCACCCATCTGCCGCAAATCGCCACCTTCGCCGACCACCATTACGTCATCGAAAAGAAAGAGCGCAACGGCCGGACACGAACTACCATTCGCCCCGTCTCCGGCGAAGAGCGCACCGAGGAAGTCGCCCGAATGCTGAGCGGCGCCAAGTTAACCGATACCTCTCGCAAGCACGCCGAACAGATGATCAAGGCGAATGGGTAGAGTCGGCACCCCGGCCTCCTGCCCCTTCGCCATCGTGACCATTCGGTCGCCTCCTGGTGGCCCAGGCTCCATCCCTGACGATCTCGGTCTTGAGTGCCAACGCGGTTCTTGATCGCTATGACGGGAAGCGTTTGTGGTGAGCATTTCGACGCACCCCAGCCTCAAGCCCTGACTTCCGGAGCCATTCGCTGCACCCACTCCCCTTTCGCTGCTAATTCCCGCCGTTTCTGTCGCTTACGTTGACCACAATGATGCTTTCCGGTAATTTGATAGCACCGGGTAAAGAGGCATCGTGTAACCTGACCGTACCTCTTTCGACGCCCTTTTTGCATCGTAGGGGTCTGGGGGAGATCATTAGAGTGGGGAGTCGGATGGTGCCAAACAACCAGGGAAAGACTTTACTTTTGCTGAAGCCGCGTGGGTTCTGCGCTGGCGTGGTGCGGGCGATCGATGTCGTCCGCATCGCCCTCGAGGCCTTCGGTCCGCCCATCTATGTCCGCAAAGAGATCGTCCACAACAGCTTTGTCGTGGACGAACTGCGCGGCAAGGGCGCCATCTTCGTCGACAGCGAAGATGAAGTTCCTAACGGCGAGCGTGTTATCTACAGCGCTCATGGTGTTTCTCCCGAGGTGCGTGAGCACAGTGCCCGCCGCGGTCTGCGCGTCATCGATGCCACCTGCCCGCTCGTGACCAAGGTCCACGTCGAGGCCGTAAAGTTTGCCAAAGAAGGCTATTCGCTCATTCTCATCGGCCATCATGATCACGATGAAGTGATCGGCACGCTCGGTGAAGCGCCACTCGTAACCCAGGTCGTCGGCAACCCGGAGCAGGTCAAGGCCCTCTCCGTGCCTGATCCCAACCGCGTGGCTTATCTGACCCAGACCACGCTCAGCCTCGACGAAACCAAAGACATCATCGCCGCGCTGAAGCAAAAATTTCCTAACATCAAAGGCCCTGCGGCGCAGGATATCTGTTACGCCACGGAGAACCGCCAGGTCGCAGTGAAGCAGGTCGCTTCGGAATCCGATCTGCTACTGGTCGTCGGTTCGGAAAATAGTTCAAATTCAAATCGTCTGGTCGAGGTTGCGCGCAACCTGGGAACCAACGCGCATCTGATCGACAGCTACCGTGATATCGAGTCTCAATGGTTAGTGGACGTGAAGACGATCGCGCTTACAGCCGGAGCGTCCGCGCCAGAGTGCCTGGTGGAAGAAACCATCACATTTCTCGCCAGCAAAGGTTTCGACAACGTGCAGGAACTCGAAGTGATGCCGGAAAACGTCCGCTTCGGGCTGCCGCCGGAGATTGTCGAAGCGATTGCCGCCGCTCCGGCCAGTGCCACCGCGGATTAACGGAGCCGCATACCGAATGGATACCAACGCCCCCGACGCAAACTTAGCCTCCGAACCACAACTTCGCTTTGGCAAGATCGATGGCCTGGTCGGCCGCGTCTCCGCATCCATCCATGCCGCCCGCAAACTTCTTTTTTCTGGGCAGCACCCTGACGGTTACTGGTGCGGGGAACTCGAGGCCGATACCACTCTCGAGTCCGATTACATTCTGCTCCACACCCTGCTCGGCACCGGCGATCCGGACCGCTTCCAGCGCGCCGCCAATTGGATCGTCCGCCACCAGAATGAAGACGGCGGCTGGAGTATCTACGCCTCAGGACCGTCGAACATCAGCGCGTCCGTGAAAGCATATTTCGGACTCAAGCTGGCTGGTTATACCGCGGATCATCCCGTCCTCCAGCGCGCCCGCAATAAAATTCTCGAACTCGGAGGCGTCACCGAGGTCAATACATTTACCAAGATCTATCTATGTTTCTTCGGCCAGTACGATTACGACGCCGTCCCGGCAATCCCCCCGGAAATCGTGCTGTTCCCGAACTGGTTCTGGTTCAATATCTACGAGATTTCATCCTGGTCGCGCGCCATCCTGGTCCCCTTGTCGATCGCCTACGCTAAAAAGCCCTTCAAGAAAATTCCTCGCGAAATGGGCGTCGAAGAGTTATTCGTGGGCGGCATGCAGAAATCGCGCATGCACCTGCGCTGGGCGAAAAAGCTGGTTTCGTGGCGCAATTTCTTTCTCTGTTTTGATCGCCTGACGCACTGGTTTGAGCGCGTACACATCCGGCCGCTGCGTTCCATCGCGTTGAAACAAGCCGAGAAATGGATGCTCGAACGCTTCGAGATGAGCGACGGCCTCGGCGCAATTTATCCCTCGATCATGAACGCCATCATCGCTTTGCGCTGCCAGGGATATTCCCTCGACGATCCCCAGGTGATCCGCGCTCTCGATGAATTTGAAAAGCTCGGCATCGAAGAAGGCGATACGTTCCGCATGCAGCCTTGCATGTCTCCGGTGTGGGATACAGCCTACGCCCTATTCGCCCTGGGTGAAGCTGGAGTTCCCGCCAACGATCCTCGAATGGTGAAGTGCGCCGACTGGATCCTGCAGAAGCAGGTTCGCAATCCTGGCGACTGGCAAGTTAAGAACAAGAAGGGCAAGCCTGGCGGATGGTACTTCGAATTCAACAACGAGTTCTATCCCGACGTCGACGATAGCGCCATGGTTTGCCTCGCGCTCAGCCGCGTCGAGCATCCCAACGGCCGCTACCAGCGCGAGTCCGTCCAGCGCGCCATGGATTGGATCTTGTCCATGCAATGCAAGAACGGCGGCTGGGCCTCCTTCGACAAAGATAACGACAAGATGGTTTTTCAATATATTCCCTTCGCCGATCACAACGCCATGCTCGATCCGCCCACGGTCGACATCACAGGCCGCATTCTCGAGATGTTGGCAACCTACGGCTACGATCAAAGCCATCCTGCCGTAAAGCGGGCAATTCAATTTCTTTGCAAAGAGCAGGAACCCGATGGCAGCTGGTTCGGCCGCTGGGGCGTCAACTATATTTACGGCACCGCGCTCGTGCTGCGCGGTCTTGAAGCCATCGGTATGGATAGCCACGAGCCTTGCGTCCAGCAGGCCGCCGAATGGCTGCGTATGGTGCAGAATGCAGACGGAGGTTGGGGAGAAACCGTGGGCTCCTATGACGATCCCGCGTTGCGCGGCGTTGGCGAGAGCACGCCCTCGCAAACCGCCTGGGCGATTCTCGGATTGCTTGCCGTCGGCGATATCCGCAGTGACTCGGTCGCTCGCGGCGTTGCCTACCTTCTGCGCACTCAAAAGGAAGATGGATCGTGGGACGAGCGTTACTTCACCGGCACCGGCTTCCCTCGAGTGTTCTATTTGAAATATCATCTCTACCGCCAATACTTCCCCCTACTGGCGCTAACCACCTACGCCAAGGTGATGGAGAAGGCCGAAAACTAGAAGGCATCGGGAGCGTATTTCATAAATTGCCTTCGGGTAGGGCACGGCTTTCGCCGTGCCGATCGGGCCAATAAAGATGCGGGCTTTAGCCCCGGGATGTGCGCGTCAGAATTTGATTTCGCGGAAAAATGGTGGAACAGAAGTCGGCAGACTCCGGCGGAATGCTACAGCCCTACACGGAAGTGCCGGGCAACGAAGAATGAGCCCCCGTTGGGACGTCACCGGTTCTCCCGCACACACTTGCGGCCTTGGCATCTTCTGTTAGCACATTCGTATCAGGGCATGCCGTAAGGCATATCGGTAAGTTGCGAAACTACGAATGCACCTTTAAGCGCTGGAGCTACGTCGAGGCTGTTCGATCAATATGAGCTGACTTATTTTCTGGTGGCAGATCCGCCGGCACCAAAAAACTAACTGAGAACTTCTTGAAAGCTTTCGTCACAGGCGCGACCGGATTTCTTGGCTTTCACGTGGCTCGCGTTTTGGCCGAGCAGGGTGCCGATCTGCGTTTGCTGGTGCGCTCCACCAGCAGCGTCAAGAATCTTGAAGACCTCAACTGCGAAACCGTTTGCGGAGATCTGCGCGACCCCGATTCGCTGGACAAGGCGATGGCCGGCTGCGATGTCGTTTTCCACGTCGCAGCTGATTACCGTCTGTGGGTGCAGGATCCCGCAGAGATGTATTGCTCTAACGTCGAAGGCACGCGCTCTATGCTCGAAGCGGCGAGAAAAACCCAGGTTCGTTGCGTGGTGTACACCTCGAGCGTAGCTACCATCGGCTTCACGGGCAACGGTCGTCTCGCCGACGAAGATTCCCCCGTCTCCCTCGCCGACATGATCGGTCACTACAAACGCTCAAAATTCATGGCCGAACAAATCGCGATGGAAGCGGGCCGCAAGGGGATGCGGGTGGTAACGGTGAATCCAACTACACCGGTGGGCGAGCATGACGTCAAACCCACTCCCACCGGACGCATCGTGGTCGACTTTCTGAAAGGCAAGTTTCCTGCCTACGTCGAAACCGGATTGAATCTGGTCGATGTCCGCGAGTGCGCGCGGGGACACGTTGCAGCGATGGAAAAAGGGAAGGCCGGCGAGCGTTATATTCTTGGCGGCGAAAATCTTACCCTGAAGCAAATTCTGGATCAGCTCGGCGCCATCGCTCAACTTCCATCGCCCCGAGTGAAGCTGCCGTACTTTGTTGCCTATGCCGCAGGCCTGGTCGACCAGAATTTTTCCGGCCGCTTGCTTGGTCGCGAACCCCGCGCTACGGTAGAAACCGTGCGCATGGGTAAGAAAAAAATGTGGGCAAGTTCCGGCAAAGCGGAGCGCGAGCTGGGCTGGAAGATTATTCCTGCCGAGGACGCTTTGCGCCGATCGGTAGAGTGGTTCCGGGCCAACGGCTATGCCTAAGGTTGCCATCGTCGCCGCGCTGGAGCGCGAAGTGGGCGCGCTGATCAAAAAGTGGAGCCGCATTTCGCGCGAGCACGAAGGCCGCGAGTTCATTTTTTTCGAGCACGATGACGTGGTCGCCGTCTGCGGCGGCATCGGCGTGGACGCGGCGCGCCGAACCGCGGAAGCCGTAATCGCGCTATACCATCCCACGATGGTGCAGTCGGTGGGTTTCGCCGGCGCGCTCGATGCTTCCCTTCACGTGGGGGATGTCTTCACTCCCTCTGTGATTACTGACGCCCGCGATGGAAGCCGAATGCAATCCGAGGGGATGCAGCTCACAAGCGGAGAAGGCTCGCTGGTCACTTTCATGGCAGTCGCGGGAGCGGAGCAGAAGCTCAAGCTAGCGCGCGCCTATGCCGCCCGCGCGGTGGATATGGAAGCGGCCGCCGTGGCGGCCGCCGCGCGTGCCCATGCCATTCCTTTCGTCGCCATCAAAGTGATTTCCGATGAAATGGATTTTGAAATCCCAGGCGCCGACCGATTCATCGACTCCAACGGCCAATTCAGAACCAAGAGTTTTGTTCTCTTTGCGGCACTTCGCCCATGGCTCTGGATGCGCGTCGCGACCTTGGCCAGCAATAGCAACAAAGCGGCGAAGTCTTTAGCAGCGCATCTTGAACGCTCTTCAAGGCCCCCAGTTTCGGGTGGTCGGCCGAGATCAGATCAGCCGAGATCAGATCAAGAGAGAGCAGACCAGGCAAGAGCAGACCCGAGAAGGTCAACCACGTCCTCCGGCCCTGGTTCCATCCAGCCGGTTGCCGCTGCCAACCGATCGCCCGGCGAGGGCCGCGAATGAACCTGCGATCGGCTCTAATCATTTTGTGCCTGGTCATTCGCCTGCTCGCGCAGTCGTCGCCCTCGCCGGCCATGCCCACTGTTCTCTACACCGAGAGTTTTCGACAAGGCCCCACCCGCGTGGTCGAAGAGCATTTCGACGCCAAGCTGACCTCTAAGAATCCGGTCTATCGCCAGCGAGTCAAAGACTCCAACGGAAACGATCGATACGCTTTCTCGATTACTCCCCATGGACCGGAGGGCGACAACGAGATCACGTATTGGCAAGTAAAATTAGCGGACCTGCGCCACAGCATCTACGAGAACCTGCTTCTCACACCGCAGGATCAGGCTTCCGATTACAAAGACGCTGACGACAAAGATGCTTTGTGGCGGCTGGACCCGGCGAGCTTCGAGCACGTCCCCTTGACAGCAAAGCGCATTATCAAAGTGGAGAGCTTTTATGTGGTGCTGCAGGTAAAAGCGCATCACTTCACTCCACTGGACTCGCCGTATTTGGATTCCGTTACGGTTGCGATTGAGTTTACGAATGCCGATCCGAGGAACCAGGAAGGCGCCCGACCCTAGACGCGGCATAGAGCAGACCGCTGCACGGCGCGGTAGGAAGCGATCACGGTATGAATCTCATCTAACGATCACGGCAGAATAACGATCACGACAGAACCCCCATGGCAATTGCCGGGCAACACACGATTGACGATCCAACCCATTCCCTCCCGACCACCATGTTGGCGGCGGTCTACCGGGGAATGAACGACGTTCGCCTGGAAACTGTTCCCGTCCCGCAGATTGGTCCCGGAGAGTTGCTTCTGCGAGTCCACAGCTGTGGCGTCTGTGGCACCGACCTCAAGAAAATCGCCACCGGGTCGCACTCTGCTCCTCGCATCTTTGGCCACGAAACCTCCGGTGTAGTCGCAGCCGTCGGCGCCGCAGTCCGCAAATTCGCTCCGGGTGACCGGGTGGTCGTTTTTCATCACATCCCCTGCCGAGAGTGCTACTACTGCCTTCACCAGACCTTCGCCCAGTGCGACACTTACAAGAAAGTCGGATGCACCGCTGGCTTTGAGCCCTCCGGCGGCGGGTTTGCTGAGTACGTCCGTGTCATGGATTGGATCGTTGAGCAGGGCACCGTGCGCATTCCCCAAGGCGTCTCCTTCGAGCAGGCCTGTTTCGTAGAGCCGGTCAATACCTGCATGAAGGGGATTCAGGCGCTCCGCTTGCAGCCCGGCGAAACCGTCCTGGCCATCGGGCAGGGTCCGATCGGCATCATACTCAGTGTCTTGGCGCGCCGGGCAGGGGCCACCGTTATCACTTCCGATTTGTATCCCGAGAGGCTTAGAATATCTAAAAGCCTTGGATTTGAGCTTGCCGTCGACGCCTCGCAGCAGGACGCGGCGCAGTATGTTCGCCAGCAGACGGAAGGGCGCGGAGCCGACGCTGTAATGTTAGCTGTGGGGAGCAACGGCTTGATCCGTCCTGCAATGGACGCGACCCGTCCGGGAGGGCGGGTACTATTGTTTGCCCAGACTCAGCGCGGAGAAACCATCGTGGATCCCGCCGCGATCTGTGTGGACGAGAAGTCCTTGCTGGGATCGTATAGCGCTTCAGTGGATTTGCAGGACGATTCAGTTCGCTTTGTCATGAACCGGGAAATGGAGCTGGAGCGTTTGATCAGCCACCGGTTCCCGCTGCAGGAAAGCGCGCGCGCCCTGGAACTCGCGGCTCATCCGCAGCCTTCGTCGATGAAGATCGTGATTCAGCCTGGGACTGCATGGAAAGACTAACCTGGAGGGCCTGACTGAGAAGACGAACGGGAAAAACTAATTGGAAGCGTAAGTCCTCGGAAGGAAGCAGCAAGTGAACGGAAAAATGACAGCCGCCGTCTTGTACGGCAAAGAAGATTTAAAGATTGAAAGGGTCCCTATCCCTCGCGTGGATAAGGGAGAAGTCCTTGTTAAAGTGCAAGTTGCCCTCACTTGCGGCACCGATCTCAAGGTCTATCAACGCGGCTACCACGCTCGAATGATCGTTCCTCCCGCCCTCTTCGGCCACGAACTGGCTGGAGTCATCGAGGAAGTCGGCGAAGGCGTGCACAGCTTCAAGAGGGGTATGAAGGTGGTGGCGCTGAATTCCGCGCCCTGCCAGATGTGCTTCTATTGCTCCAAGCACCAGGAGAATCTCTGCGAGGATCTGCTCTTCAATAACGGAGCCTATGCCGAATACATCCGCGTGCCCCGCCGTATCGTAGAAGCCAACATGCTGGTCATTCCGCCCAACGTCAGCTTTGAAGACGCCGCCATGACCGAGCCCCTGGCCTGCGTTCTGCGCGGCCTGCACGAAACCGGCGTCGAAATCGGCGACACCGTCACCATCATCGGCGGCGGTCCCATCGGATTGATGTTCGTTCAAGTCGCTCGCGCTATCGGTTGCAATGTGATCTCCGTGGTCAAGCGCGATGAGCAGGTGGTCGCGGCCAAACACATGGGCGCGCATGAAATTGTTCAGACCACAAAAGTTCAGAATGTCGTCGAAGCCGTCCGCGCGCTCACTCCGCAGAAGCGCGGCTGTGACGTTGTCATCGAGGCCGTAGGCCGCCCGGAAGCCTGGGAGTGGACCGTCGAAATGGTCCGCAAAGGTGGCACCGTCAACTTTTTCGGTGGATGCGCCAGTGGAACCAAAGTGCAGCTTGACACCAACCGTCTGCACTATTCAGAAATCACTCTAAAGGCTACGTTCCATCACACGCCGGAAACCGTGCGCCGTGCCTTCGGGCTGATCGCCGCCAAGAAGATTCGTCCTACGGATTACATAACCGGCGAAGCGCCACTCTCGAGTTTGCAAAAAGTGCTGCGCCACATGCTGAACCGCGGAGGCGACATCAAAACCGCCATCATTCCCGGCCACTGACCGGCATTCCTTGGAATCGCCTTCGCGAAGTGGGTGCCGTCGGCCCCGAAGGGGCGGCAGATAATAGGCCAGGACGTAAGTCCTGGGTACGCTCCCGAAAAACCAACGAGTCCCGGAGGGACGACACCAAATGGTTACGCGACTCGCCGCGTTCGAGTCCATTGCTTCGGAAACATAGTGAGCTCTTGCTGAAATGACTGCCGCAACCGGTACCGACTCTCGCTGGGTGACTGCGTCCGCGAATGCCGCGGCCTGGAGCCGTCTGCCCGCAGAATACGCCATCCCGCAATCCGCTCCTTCGCTCCAGGAATCCCAGAAATACTGCGAACGCTTAGCCCGCTCTCACTACGAAAATTTCTCCGTCGCCACCTGGTTCCTGCCCAAGAAACTCCGTCAGGATTTCCTGAACGTCTACGCCTACTGCCGAATCTCTGACGATCTCGGCGACGAAGTCGGCGACGCCACGGCGTCTCTAGCCTTGCTCAACGAATGGCAAAGTCAGCTCGATGCCTGCTACCACGGTAACCCGCGTCATCCCGTTTTCGTGGCTCTTGCCGAAACCGTAAAAAAATTCGCCATCCCGAAGCACGAATTCTCCGATCTCCTCATTGCCTTCCGCCAGGATCAGACCGTCACTCGCTTTGAAACGTTCGACGATGTCCTTGCCTACTGCCGCTATTCGGCGAATCCGGTTGGGCATCTCGTCCTCTATCTCTGCGGCTATAGCGACACCGACCGTCAGCAGCTTTCCGACTACACCTGCACCGCCTTGCAGTTAGCTAATTTCTGGCAGGACGTCACAGTCGACTACGCGAAAGGCCGCATCTACCTGCCGCTGGAAGACCTGCACCGATATGCAGTCACCGAGGAAGATATAGCGCAGCAGCGCAACACGCCCGCCTTCTGCGCGACGATGAAATTTGAAGTCGAGCGCGCTCGCGAATGGTTTCAGCTCGGCCTGCCACTAATGAAGAAAGTTGACGCGCAGCTAGCCATCGATCTCGAACTGTTCACCCGTGGCGGCCAGGAAATCCTTCGGGCGATCGAGCGCCAGCGCTTCGCCGTCCTCGGACGCCGTCCCGTAATCTCCAGGCCCCGCAAGCTCGCGCTGGTAGCACGCGCCGCTCTGGGTAAATTTAAGGGCCCGCTTTTGGGGCAATCGGTATGAGCGCCGGAATCCAGCCGGTTCTCGTTCCCTGGAATCCCGCTCCGGCGCAGCTCGCCATGGCGTATTCGGTCTGCCGCGGCATCACCCGTACCAGCGCCAAGAATTTCTATTACGCATTTCTGGTTTTGCCCAAACGCAAGCGTCAGGCATTGTCCGCCGTCTATGCCTTCATGCGTCGCTGTGATGACATCGCCGACGATCCCGGCCTCACCGCCGTGGAACGTCGATTCAAGCTGAATACTTGGCTGGACGCCCTCCACCGTGTGCAGCAAGGCCAGCCCACCGACGATCCCATTCTCCTCGCTCTCACCGACGCACAGCGTCACTATTCTATTCGCGCCGGCTTGCTCGACGATCTTGCGTTCGGAACCGCCATGGATATGGTCGACTCCGCGGCCGACGTTCCAGCAGCCCCAGATTCCCTGGACTCCGCCACCCGCCAACTCACCGTTCAATACAAAACCTTCAACGATCTCAGGATCTACTGCTACGGGGTCGCATCCGTAGTGGGCCTCGTCTGCATTCACATCTTCGGGTATCGTGATCCCGCCGCCGAGCCGCTAGCCGAGCAGTGCGGCCTGGCCTTCCAACTCACCAACATCATTCGCGACGTCAAAGAAGACGCCGCCATGGGTCGCGTCTATCTTCCGGAAGAAGACCTCGCAAAATTCGGCCTGTCCGCCGCTGAATTACTGAATAAGCCGACGGTCGCGCGCTTCCGCCCCTTGCTCGAGCTCGAAGCCAATCGCGCGCGCGAAGGCTATCAGGCTGGCGACCAACTCATCCCCTATATTTCAGAAGACAGTCAGCCCGCGCTCTATGTGCTGGTGAACATCTATCGCAAGCTGCTCGAAAAAATCGCCGACCGCCGGTACGAGGTCTTCAAGGGCAAAATAAGCCTTACCGTCAGCGAAAAGATCCGCATCCTTGGGAAAGGTTTCCTGCAACGCTTTACCTAACATCCATATCTTTGTCATTGTCATTCCGAATCGAGCTGAAAGCCGGGTGAGAGCTCGCCCTGAGCTTGTCGAAGGGAGCCTGCTGTTGCTCGTCGCGGCAGTAATCCAGAACTCTGCATGAGCCAAAACCCGACACAGCCATCGGTAGCCATAGCCGGCGGCGGCCTCGCCGGCCTCGCCGCCGCCTGCGCTCTCGCCGACCCCGGCCTGCGCGTCACACTCTACGAACGCCGCCCTTATCTCGGCGGTCGCGCCTCTTCGTATGAGCATCCCGCAACCGGCGAGGTCGTCGATAACTGCCAGCACGTCCTCTTCCGTGTCTGTACCAACCTGATTGCGTTCTATCGCCGCATCGGAGCCGAAGATAAGATCCGCTGGTACGACGACATGACTTTCATCGAGCCCGGCGGTCGCAGCAGTCGCATGCACGCCTCCCCGCTCCCCGCGCCGCTGCACACCGCTCCATCCTTTCTTGCGTTTCCCTTTCTTACGATCAAAGATAAGCTGGCAATCTCCCGCGCCATCGCCGCTCTCACGCTCACGGCCCAACGCGACACCGGAAAATCATTTCTGCAGTGGTGTCTCGATCATGGCCAAACCCGGACTGCCATCGAACGTTTCTGGAAACCAATTCTCGTCAGCGCCCTCAGCGAGGATCTCGATCTCATTTCCATTTCGTACGCCGCGCAAGTGGTCCGCGAATCGATGAAGTCTCCTGCCGCCCGCCATATGGGGGTTCCCAGCATCCCCCTCACCGATCTCTACAACCGTGCGGGAGACTACCTCCGCGCTCGCGGCGGTGAGATCCGCTTCCGCAATGCGCTCGAATCTTTTTCTCCTGGTTCATCTTCTCCCGGTTCATCGCAAGTGCAGATTCGCGTAGCCGATAGGGAGGAGGGAAGTAAGCAAATCGCCTTCGACTATCTCGTCCTCGCCCTGCCCTTCAACAATGTTTCCAACATCCTGCCCGAGTCCCCAGAAGCCGCGCCCCTCCGCGATAAACTCGCGCACTTCGAATCCTGTCCCATCACCGGCATCCACCTCTGGTTCGATCGCCAGATCACCGAGCTTGACCACGCCGTCCTCCTCGACCGCACCATGCAGTGGATGTTCCACAAGTCCCGCCTGCTCAGTACTCGCGTCGCCGCCGACTCTGAGCCCGGTGGCAGCTATATCGAACTCGTCGTCAGCGCCTCGAAAGCCCTCATCGACCAATCGCGCACCGAAATCGTCGACCTCGCCCTCAAAGACGTCCGCGAATTCTTCCCCGCCGCTCGCGACGCCCGGCTGGTCAAATCCACTGTCATCAAAGAAGTCCACGCCACCTACTCTCCCCGCCCCGGCATCGACGCCTACCGTCCGCCGCAAACCACCGCATGGCCACGCGTTTTCCTTGCCGGCGATTGGACCGCTACCGGATGGCCCGCCACCATGGAAGGCGCCGTCCGCAGCGGATACCTGGCCGCCGAAGCCCTTCTTCGCGCAGTAGGAATGAACAGAAAATTCCTCACGCCCGATCTTCCCCCGTCCGGTTTCATGCGCCTGTTCTCCTGAAAAGGTCCTCGCCAACCGGTTAGCCCCAGGACTCCGACTCGACGTTTTCGACGTTATCGATCCTGGAGCCGCTGCTTATCACTGGGTGCCGTGTCTTCGCTCACAGACAAACCGCTCCCCCGCTGGAAACATACACACTGGATTACTACGCAAAGCCTTCCCGGAGGTGTCCCCATGCTCCTCAGTCCGGTTCTCACTTTCGTGGCCTTACTCTTTATGCTTTCCATTTCCCCCGGCCAGAATTCGTCCGGCACTCCCTCCCAAAATATTCCTGCTCATATCCCCCTCGACGGCGCCCGAATCTTCCAGCAGCACTGCGCCAGTTGTCATGGGGCCGATGGTCGAGGCCACGGCCCTGCCTCGGTTGCACTAAAGCAATCGCTTCAAGACCTGACCCTGACGTCGCGGAGAAATGACGGAAAGTTCCCCTACCAGCGAGTCAAGGAAATTATCGAAGGAAAACCATCCGCTCTGCCCGCCCATGGCTCCCGCGAGATGCCCCTCTGGGGACCGATTTTTCACCAGGTGGAAGCCGATCAGGACTGGGGAGAAGTGCGGCTGGACGCGGTCACCAAATACCTGGAATCCATCCAGCAAAAATAGTGGCCGGTTACTCGACCGCACTACGGCCCCGCTTTCAGGCAGTGGCCTTTCTCGGAACCGTTCCTTTATTTTGGAGCCGCGAACTTACGCCCTCGCCGAAAGCGCTAGAGCGTCGCGATCACGAGTAGCTTAAAACCTGCGTGTGCCCTCGCGTCGGAATTTGGTGGGCTTACTCTCATCGCAGCGGAACGCCTCCGCAGCGGACAGGCGCTGCATAGTCTGGGCACCCCGCATCGCGACGAAAGAACATTGAAGCCTCTGCGATGAGTCGACGCCCGCCTTTACCGTGCCAGGTAGGGCTGCGGGTCAGGGCGCGCCAGCAGTCATGACGAAAAAAAGTCTGTCATTCCGAATCGGGCTGAAGCTGGACGTCCGCCGGAAGAGAGTCGATCCGCACCCGCCCAAGCCTCATGAAGCCGGATGGCTGGGTCCATCTTTCGCGTCCTTTGCGAGGGTGGGATTCCGCAAACCTCGCCCTCTTTGGGTTCAACCTAACGATCCGAGCCGCCAGATTACCCCGCCAGCAGCGCCACTCCCGCCGCCACCAGACACGCCGCAATCCAGCGCCGCCGATCCACGCGCTCATGCAGAAATATCTTCGCCGCGATGGCATTGCCGATGAAGGTAAGCGAAGCAGCGGCTGGAGCCACCAGACTCACATCCCCCCAGGAAAGCGCAAACAGCAGACTGAAGAAAGCCACGGCCATGGCCATGACCCCCAACAAGAAATTAGGATTGCCCAGCGTTCGGCGAATCACGGCAACAAGACCAGAGCGCCTCCGCAACGCCCCCACGTCTCCAACCTGCTTCATGGCGTGCGCCAGAAGAACATCACCCACGACCGAGGCGAAGACGATCGCCAGGATCGCGCACCAGGTATAAACGCCCTTCATGATTTCACCGCGCCAACACCCGCGGCCGCACGGCCTTCAGCGGTTACACCGGCGGTTTCGCGGTCGAGATGCTCCGTCAGCGCCGGCCCACCCGCGACAAATCCAACGCCGCCGGTAATCAGTGCGATCCCCAGCCAGCGCAGCGGGCTCACGTGCTCATGCAACAAAAAACGCGCAGCCAACGCCAGCAGCACATAGCCCAGCGAAGTTGCCGGCAGGACATACGTCAAATCGGCCCAGGAGAGCGCCGTCATGTAGGTTGCGAAGAACGCGAGCAGCAGAACGATTCCGACTGCGACCCATGGATTCAGGATCGCGAAGATTACGCCTTGCAGATGATTGAGCGAGATGCTGCCGACTTGCTTCATCCCATGCGAGAGCATGGAGTCGCCAGCCGCGGCGAACACCGTGACTCCGGCCAGCACAAGATAGTTGCGAAGGTTCACTGGAAAATCACGCGGCGACGCGGCTCATTGTGAAGATTGTCAGCCCGAGCCAAGAGTTCTTTGCTTGGCGAAGGATCTGGGGGCGAGCCACGCGATGCGTCTCAGCCTGCCCTGAGCAAGCGCAGCGCGCCGGAAGGGTCCTTTGCGATGCAATAGCTCGCGCGTCGGGCTCCTGTCCTTATCAGGCTTTGACGAGTTCCGCCGCCGTGTCGTCGCTGTGCTTCTTCACCATCTTGTTCCGCGCCGACCGCAGCTTCAGGAATGTCTTTGCTTCTCGATAAAGCCGCTTGCGGTCGTTGCTGTCGAAAGCGGCCCTCTTGAGAATGCGGAACACAGCCTTGGGCCGGAAATAATATTCGTCGTAGAAACGGTGCACGGCCGAAAGGATCTCATCCGCCGGAAGTCCGGGATACTCGATGTGCGCCAGTTGATGTCCGCCCTCATCCACCATCTTGTTATCGCCCACCATAAAGCCGTTCTTCACCGCATAGTCGTAAAGCTCAGTGCCCGGATATGCGTGAGCCACGGAAACCTGAATCGTCTCCACATCCAACTCTTTCGCAAACACGATGGTGTTGTTGATGGTCTCTCGCGTCTCACCCGGAAGTCCCATGATGAAATCGCCGTGAATCACCAGGCCCAGCTTGTGACAATCTTTGGTAAACTGCCGAGCCCGCTCGACGGTCGCGCCCTTCTTGATGTTCTTCAGAATCTGCTGATCGCCCGACTCGTAGCCCACGATGAGTAGGCGACAGCCGGCGTCCTTCATCGCCTTCAAGGTTTCGAAGTCGGTAGTCACGCGCGAAGTGCACGACCACGTCAAACCGAGCGGTTTCAACTTCGCGCACAATTCAATTGTGCGCGCTTTCTGGATGTTGAACGTATCGTCGTCAAAAAAGAATTCTTTCACCTCCGGCCAGTAAGCCTTCACCTTCGCCATTTCGGCAGCCACGTCATCGGTGGAACGTTTCCGCCACGGATGTCCGCTCAGAGTCTGCGGCCACAAACAGAATGTGCATTGTGCCGGACACCCTCGCGTGGTGTAGAGCGATACATAAGGATGCAACAGGAACGGCACGTTGTAACGCGTAACATCGAGATCGCGTTGGTAAACATCGGTGACGTGGGGAAGCGCATCGAGATCCTGAATCTGCGGCGCATCCGGATTGTGTACAACCTTCCCGTCCTTTAGAAACGAGATTCCCGCAATCTCCTCCAGCGGTTTTCCCTTCGCGTAATCGACCACGGCATAGTCGAATTCCTTGCGCGCTACGAAATCAATCGCCGGGCAATCGCGCAAAGATTTCTCCGGCAGCACGCTCACATGCGGCCCCACAAAGGCGATCTTGATCTTCGGATTCGCAGCCCTGATCGCTTTCGCCAGCCCAATATCTCCGGGAAATCCCGGCGTGCTGGTAAACAAAACCAGAAACTCAAAGTCCCTGGCGATCGCAATGGTCTGCTCCGCCGAAATATAATGCGGCGGCGCATCCAGCAATCGCGCTCCCTCCAGCATTCCCGCCGGATAAGCCAACCACACCGGATACCAATAGGACTCGATTTCGCGGGTGGCGGGCCAACGGGATCCGGCTCCGCCGTCAAAGTGTTCAAATGAAGGTGGGTTTAGAAATAAGGTTTTTAGAGGCATAGTGGGTAAGCATTCATTTTAACATCCTCAAGTGGTCGACGTGGCCCAAAAGCAGTGTTTATGCAGGTTCCTGCGTTGGACATGGGGTTTGATGCAGCGAACAGTCAATTGGGTTCCCACTATTTCGTACCCAGAGCCCAGGTTTCGAGGCTTCCCGTGGCACGGAGGAGGGCGACTTGGGTGCGCTCGAGTTCGAAGGTGACATCCTGCAACGAGATTAATTTCTCGGTGGATTGGGTGCGTGCGTTGTCGAGATCGTGGAGATTCGCGGTGGAAGATTTCATGCGCGTCTCGACAACCTCGACATTCTTTTGCGCGATCTCATATTCCAGTTCAGCAACATCATGCGCGGCTTGCATCTGGGTGACGGAACGCTGCAGGCGGAGAGTTTCTTCGGAGACCTGGTTGCGGGCGGCGTCCACTTGTTTTCTTGCTTTGAGCGCATCGGCGTCTGCAACGTCCGCACGGGCGCGTTGATTGGCGTTGAAGAGAGGAATGCGAATGCTGACGCCGACGGTAGCGTTGTTTTTTTGAAAAGTGCTGGCGGGACATAGAAAAGTTCCGATGCTCACGGTGCAAGGTCGTTCCGGGATGTAGTAGTTCTGATAATTGTTGAAAGTGGAGAAGAGTGCGTATTGCGCACCGAAATCAACGGTGGGAAGAAGGGTGCGGCGTTCGCCTTGAGCGCGCAGATATTGTGCCCGTGCGTGTTCGATCGCGGACTTGACGGAAGGACTGGACTCGGCGGCTTGATTTGGGGCGTCGCTATCAGAAGATACAGCGGGAAAAGCGGGGAGGGAATCAGTTTCGGTTTGAATGCCGGCAGCGGGCAAGCCGGTAAGTTTCAACAGATGCTCACGAAGCACATCGGCGGAGCCTTGCGCTTCGGCGATGCGCAGTCGCAGGCGAGCTTCGGAAAGGCGTGCGCGGGTTCCGTCGAGTTCGCTATCGACGCCTTCTTTCACGCGCTCGGCGACGGCGGTCTGCATTTTCTGGACATCGGGATAGATTTCATGGAGGCGGTCGAGGCGTTGCTCCCATTTTTCGAGTTCGGCATAACTCAGCACTGTCTCCTGGATGATTTGATTTCGCTGGTCTTTGGTGCGGAAGCCGGCGGCGGACGATTCGCTCTGTGCGGCGTGGACGAAAGAGCGCAGTTCGGGATGAATTAATGCAGACTGCGCGTTGATATTGAAAATCGAAGGCGCGGAACCCGCGAGGCTGAGGGGAAATCCATAAGACCATCCCAATGCCGCGCCAGTGGTGACTTGGGGAAGATAATTGTCGCGCAGTGCGCGGGTGTTGGCGGCTGCGTTTTGTTGGTCGGCGGCCGCGATGGCCGCTCCGTTGGCGTGTTGCAAGGCGAGTTCCACAGCATGCTTCAACGTGAGTGTTTGCGCGGGCAATGACGTGGGAAGAAATAAAATAGCGGTCAGTAAGAATTTATAAATTAGCGCCCGGCTCCGTGAATTGTTTCTCATTGTCCTCACCTTTGTGATGGCTAGGAAGATTTTACGGGCAATTCGATGCGGGAGGGATGATGAGGGTGAGTCGGAGTGGAAAGCCGCAGCGAGCCTCGGGGGCTGAAGCCCGCATTCACCCTGGCTTTTATCGCAGCGCTCAAGCGCGGCGCCACCCAAAGGCTTTGCCTGCGCTGAGGCGCCGCTCTTCCACGGTGGTGCGGGCGAACAGCAGGTTCCTCCCTGCGCCCTCAGGATCGTCCGCGGAATTGGAGGATTCTGCGGCGATCGCGTTTGGAGGGGCGGACGGCGGGGAGTTGTACGAACTCGCGCATGGCTTTGCGCTCGGCGGCGACTTTCTGGCGGAGCTCGCGGCTGGCGTCGGTTTCGCGGTAGAGAGTTTGAGCGACGGATGCGGAGCCACGCACGTCGCTGAGGGCAAGCACTTCGATTTCAAAGTCTCCGCCATCGTTGGTCACGCGCAGCATATCG
>Ga0182015_10003328_pt1 | contig 18154 bp, 19 predicted proteins | sample 712P3MmetaG_FD_120478 | JGI IMG/M metagenome (GOLD analysis project Ga0182015, IMG submission 120478) | Permafrost microbial communities from Stordalen Mire, Sweden - 712P3M metaG | ecosystem: Environmental > Terrestrial > Soil > Wetlands > Permafrost | place: Sweden: Stordalen | collected...
AAGCAGCGCACGCTGTATGACGGGAACATCAGAAAGTGTCCCTCGTAGCCAGGGTTCCAAAGCCAACCTCCACTTCTCACAAACCGTGCGCCTGGCGGAACTCCCTCACCACATCCGCCGGGTCGCGATGCTGCCCGTCTACCGCCTCGTTCATCGTCTGCATCTGCTCCGCGGTCACTTTGCCGGCCAGGCTATCGAAGGCCGCCCGCAGCTGAGGCCACCGGTCCAGCGCAGCCTGCCGCACCAGGGGAACAGCCTGGTAGGGCGGAAAGTAATGCTTATCATCCTGCAGCACCGTTAGATGAAACGCTTTGATCGGGCCATCGGTCGAGTTGCCGGCAATGATGTCTACCTGGTTTTGATTCAACACCCGGTAGAGCAACCCCAGATCCATAACCCGCGGAGAGCCGTCAAACTTCAAACCATATGCTTGCTGCAGACCCGGTAACCCATCCGGCCGCTGTTCGAACTCGTATCCCACGCCAAGCTTCCATCGTGGGCTGTACTGCGCCGCCTGGCTCAAGGTAGTCAGGTGAAGCTCCTGGGCCTGTTGACCCCGAATCACCATGGCAAACGTGTTTTCAAATCCCAGCGGTGCAGTCACCACCACCTGGTCACGCTGCTGGTATAACCGCCGCACCGTCTCCAGAACGCGCTGTGGATCCTTATCCACCGGTTGTTTCAGGATGGCGGTCAACGCGGTTCCCGTGTACTCCACGTAGGCATCGATGCGACCCGCGATCAGCGCCTGGTTGCAAATGTAGCTACCGGCCAGATAGAAGCGGCGCTCGACCTTCATGCCGGTGACAGACTCGATGTGCTGCGCCAGCAACTCACCCAGAACCACCTGCTCGGTGAAATTCTTGGCGCCGATCACCGGATAATTCGGATGCGGAGGAGCGCACGCGGCCACGGCGATGAGCAACAGGCCCGCAAGCGCAGCCGCGACAAAAGCGGCAACCGGGCGGAGTCTCACGTTCGTCCTGCGGACGGTACCCGCAGCCGGCTTTCCACCCATCCCAACCCAGTGTCGGCAGCGATCGCCAGCAACGCGGCCGGGATGGCTCCAGCCAGGACCAGGCGGTTGTCGACCGAGGCCACGCCACGAAAGATGAATTCGCCCAGTCCGCCGGCTCCGACCGCGGCGGCGATAGTCGCGATGCCGACTGCCAACACCGTTGCGGTGCGTAACCCGGCGAAAATAAAGCTGGCGGCTAGTGGAAGCTCTACTTTGCGAAGTCTCTGCCCGCTGGTCATTCCCAACGCTTTAGCCACCTCCAGCACGGTGGGATCAACGCCTTCGATGCCGGCGTAGGTGTTGCGCACAATCGGCAGCAAAGCATAGGCTGTCAGCGCAGCAATCGCGATGCGCGCCGCGCGATCGCCGATCCACGGCAGCGGCAGCAGGAATCCGAATAGCGCCAGACTGGGAATGGTCTGAATAATATTGACCACTCCAATCACGGGCTTGGCCCACCGGGGATGCCGGGTGAGCCATATCCCGGTCGGCACACCGATCGCTGCGGCCAGCAACATCGCCGACCCGGTCAGCCACAAGTGTTCCAGGGTCAACTCTCCGATCTCCGAGGCATGTTGAGCCAAAAAGCCGGCCATCAGTGTGCTGCCCCCTCTACCGTTCTTGCACCCCGGTGTACGGCGCGTACGTAGCTCTGCACCGCGGGGATGGTCGAGCCGAGAAATTCGTCCCCGGGCAGATTCGCCACCACCTTGCCGCCTTCCAGCAGCACGATGTGCGACGCGAGATAAAGCGCCTCATCCAGGTCGTGGGTCACCAACAGGACTGTCTTGTGAAGCCGCGACAGCAACTCACGCAGCATGTCCTGCATTTCCGCCCGGGTCAACGGGTCCAGAGCGCCGAACGGCTCGTCCATCAGCAGCAGTTTTGGCTCGGCTGCGAGCGCCCGCGCCAGTCCGACGCGTTGGCGTTGCCCACTGGAAAGCTGGTAGGGCAGCCGGCGAGCAAAGGTGGAGTAGTCCAATCCAACATGGCTAAACAATTGCCGAACCCGCGGCGCTATCTCCTGTTTGGTGCGACCCTCGATCTCGAGCACCGTCCCGATATTGCGTTCGGCATCGAAGTGAGGAAAGAGACCCGTCTCCTGGATCACGTAACCGATCGACCGCCTCAACGCGATAGGGTCCCAATCGGTGGTGGCCCTGGCCTCCACCATCACCCGCCCGGCGGTCGGCTCGAGCAGGCGGTTCACCATGCGCAACAGGGTGGTCTTCCCTGACCCGCTACGTCCCAGCAGTGCGGTGGTAGTGCCGGTTGTGATTTCGAGTTCGACGCGGTCTAGGATGACGCGTCCATCGGGCGTGGTCAGTCCAACCTGATCGAAAGCAATTGCCGGCGCATCCGTGCTTTCGGTCAACGGCACCCCCGAGCATAACTTGCGGAAAAAGTCGTCGTTGTGAAGGGTACGGCCTTTAGGCCGGACATATAACCAGACAAATCATCCTGCTCCAGGCGCTTAGGGCACATTTCTCGGCCGAAAAAGGCGCCACAGGGGCTAAAGCCCAGAACATTTTCTCGTCATTGCGGCACGGCTAGAGGCGTGCCCTTCCTTCGAGATTCGTCTTTCTCCCCGGCTCGATCCCTTCATTCATCAAGTTTCTCTGCACCCTCATAGCCTTGTTGCATGAAGCCGTTCTGCGCAGGCCCGCAGAGGGCAACTGGATTGGCTGGAAATTACGTCGTGGGCGGCTCCACAACCACCCCGTCCATCTTGGCCGGCGGAGCACCCTTGACGCGTACCATGGTGATCTTGGTGAAGCCCTCTTTGAAGCTCGGCGGACGCAGACGCTCGGCCATCTTACGCATGATGTCGTCGCTCACCGTGCGCTCGCGGCGGCTGTTTCGTTCCATGCAAACCTCAAGTGGAACATCAAAGAACACCGCCTGCGCCTCGTAACCAAAGCTCTTGGCCATCTTGATCCACTGACGCCGCTCGTGCGCTGAAAGGTTGGTCGCGTCGACATAGTTCCACGGCATTTTGGCGATCAGCCGCGCGCGCAGCAGCGAACGCAGGGTCGAAAAAACCAGGCCCTGGTAGCGCTGCTCGGTGATGTCATCGAACAGAATGCTCCTCAGCATGTCACTGGAAAGTGGCGTAACTCCACGCCGTTTGAACCAAGTGGTCTTGCCGGAGCCCGGCAGACCGATCGCCAGCACCACATAGCCCTTGAGATCCTTGGCGCCGGCCGAGGCCAACTCAGGGGGTGGCACAGACGGCGATTCCGGCTGCGTCTCCAACACCAGCTTTCCCCCGCCGGTAGCCGGCGATTGAATCTCCACGGGTAGGGGAGTTTCCTCGCTGCTCAACGAAGACACGGGCTCTGCTTCCAGGGCAGGAACGGCAGCGCTGACCGGAGGAGGCTCGGGCGCCCGGGCCGGCTTCTTGTCCAGTTCCACGGCTACATCCTGCTCCTGATTTGCGACTGTCGGTCCGACGGCCGCAGGTGCGGGAGCGTTTCCCCGCTTGCCTGCGGGGTACATCGGTTGCAGGGGCGTCGGCTGGTTGGCCGGAATCTCCTGGCCGATTTTCCCGGTCGATTCCGAGTCATTCACTCCGCGCTTGCCACGTCGTTTCATTAGGGCGCGCATCCATTCGCGCATGAAGAGGATGTAACACATGTTCTGCCATGGCAGCAAATGCCCGCTTCCTTTTCGTTCAGCGCTCTTTGGTACACTCATCTTTCACGTTCATCTCGCAGTGGCTGGCAAAAATAGCACAAGAGCCACGCCGTCCAAACCCTACCCACCTTGAAGGAGACCCCAAAGTTTATGGCTGTGAAGGTTGGCATCAACGGCTTTGGCCGTATCGGCCGCAACGTCTTCCGGGCTGCGCTCGGCAATCCTGCAATTGAATTTGTCGCGGTAAACGACCTAACTAGCCCGGCAACGCTGGCGCACTTGCTCAAGTACGATTCCATTCTGGGCAACCTGCAGAACACCATCACCGCCGGTGACGACTTCATTACCGTCGACGGCAAGAAGCTGAAGGTGTTCGCCGAGCGCGATCCCGCGAAGCTCGACTGGTCTTCCACCGGCGCCCAGGTTGTGATCGAATCCACCGGCCATTTCACTGATGCCACCAAGGCCAAGGCCCACCTGCAGGGGACGGTCAAGAAAGTTATCATTTCCGCGCCGGCCTCCAACGAGGATCTGACTATTGTGCTCGGCGTCAACGATGACAAGTACGACCCGAAGGCGCATCACGTCATTTCGAACGCCTCCTGCACCACCAATTGCCTGGCGCCCCTGGCAAAGGTGCTCCACGATACGTTTGGCATCGCCTCCGGCATTATGACCACCATTCACAGCTATACCAACGACCAGGTGATCCTCGACTTTCCCCACAAGGACCTGCGCCGTGGACGCGCCGCCGCGCTGTCGATGATTCCGACCTCGACCGGGGCCGCCAAGGCTCTGCACCTGGTGGTGCCCGAGCTCAAAGGCAAGCTCGACGGCTTTGCAGTCCGCGTGCCCACACCGAACGTCTCAGTGGTGGATCTAACCTTCACCTCGGAAAAACCGGTGACCAAGGAGTCGATCAATGAGGCGCTCAAAGCCGCGTCCGTGGGCAAGATGAAGGGCATCCTGGGCTTCGAAACCAACGAGCTCGTCTCCAGCGACTTCAAGGGCAACCCGCTTTCTTCCATCGTGGACAGCGGCCTGACCAAGACGGTGGGCACCCATATGGCCAAGGTCATCAGCTGGTATGACAACGAGTGGGGTTATTCCAACCGGGTGATGGACCTGGTGACGTTCCTCGAGAAAGCAGGCCTTTAAAGCATTTTCGCAATTACCGTGGTCTGGTAAGAGCAGCGAGGTGTGGTTTTCTTTGAGAGAAAACCACGTAAAGGTTGGTGGCTTCGGTCTACACCAATTGCGAAAATGCTAAACGAGGCTTGGTGGTAAGCACGACTTTCAGAGGGAGCACCATGGCTAAACTTTCCATTCGCGACCTGGAGCTGAACAACAAGTACCTCTTCGTCCGCGTCGATTTCAACGTACCGCTCTCTGAGAGCGGTCTCGAGATTCTCGACGACACCCGGATCAGGGAGACGTTGCCCACGCTCGAGTACGCGCTGCGCCATCACGCCAAGGTGATCGTGGCCTCGCATCTGGGCCGTCCCAAAGGGAAACCCAATCCCAAATACAGCCTGCGGCCGGTGGTGGACCGGCTGCGCACGATGCTCGATCATGCGCTGGGCGAATCGGTCAACGTCGCCTTCTCACCCGATTGCGTCGGCGACCTGGCAACAGAGCTGGCACGCCAGCTGGAATCAAGGCAGGTTCTGCTGCTGGAGAATTTGCGCTTCCACGCCGGGGAGGAAGCCAACGACCCCAAATTCGCCAAACAACTCGCCAGCCTCTGCGAAATCTATGTAAACGACGCCTTCGGCAGCGCGCACAGGGCACATGCCTCGACCGAGGGCATCACGCATTTCGTTACCCAGTCCGCAGCCGGGCTGCTGATGGAAAAGGAACTCAACTACCTCGGCAAAGCCTTGCAGGCTCCGGAGAAACCTTTCGTCGCTATCCTCGGCGGGGCTAAAGTCTCCGACAAGATCGAGGTAATCCACAACTTGTTGAGCAAGGTCGACGCACTGCTGGTCGGCGGGGGCATGGCCTACACCTTCCTCAAAGCCAAGGGACAAGAGGTCGGCAAGTCGCTGGTGGAAGCCGACAAGCTGGACGTGGCTAGGGAGGCTATCAAACAAGCGGAAAAGAAGGGCGTGCGCTTTTTGCTGCCCATCGATCATGTGCTGGCCGACAAGTTTGCCCCTAACGCCAAGACAAAGCTGTTCGAGGGCGACGGGCCCTTCCCCACCGACTGGATGGCACTCGACATAGGCCCGGCTACGGTTGAGCTTTTTACAACGGAAATCGCCCGGGCTCGGACCATCCTCTGGAACGGGCCGATGGGCGTCTTTGAGATGCCGGCCTTTGCCCATGGCACCACGGGCGTCGCCGAAGCCCTGGCGGAGAATGCGGGGGCGATCACCATCGTCGGCGGCGGCGATTCGGTTTCCGCGGTCAAACAAGCAGGGGTAGCCGACAAGATCAAACATATTTCCACCGGGGGTGGCGCGTCGCTTGAATTTCTCGAGGGTAAAAAGCTTCCTGGCGTTGAGGCTCTCTCGGAAGCACCCGGCTCCTAGGCATGGCAGTGGTTAACCTCGAATTGCCGCTGCTCATTCTGCTCGCGGGGCTCGCCTGTGCGCTGATCGCGTGGCTGCTTGCAACCTTTACTGAGTTTCTACGCGGCTATCGATACCGCGTCAGTCTGGGCCTGATTGCCTTCCCCTTAGGGGGATTGATGGGCTTCGTCTCCACGCTCAACGCGGTGAGCGTTTTCGGCGATTGGATCGCCGGCAAGCCAATGTCCTTCGTGCTGGCCATTGGCTGCTTCGGCTACGTGCTCTTTGGTTTTCTGGGATGCTGGACGGTTGTACGCGCCGCTGGCCGGCTCGACCGCAAACATACGCTTTCCGTACTCTACAATCTGGTCAAGGAACACAAAAAGCGAGACACTCCCTAGCATGCGCAAGCTTTTGATCGCCGCCAATTGGAAGATGTACAAGACGCCCGCGGAAACGCAGACCTTCCTTCACACCTTTCTGCCGTTAGTGAAAGAGCACAACCACAAGGAGATCCTGATCTGCCCTCCCAGCGTCGATCTGGCAACCGCGCTGCACTCGGTGAAGGGCTCACACGTCCATGTGGGCGCGCAGAACATGCACTTTGCGGAGGAAGGCGCGTTTACTGGAGAAATCTCCGCCACCATGCTCGTCGCCCTGGGTGTCAGCCACGTGATTCTCGGTCACTCCGAGCGCCGCCAATATTTCCATGAGACTGACGAGACAGTAAACAAGAAGCTGGTAGCGGCGCTCAAACATCGCCTGATTCCGATTGTGTGCGTTGGCGAGCAGGAGGAACAGCGGGAGAACGGGATGACGGAGGAGGTGGTGTGCCGCCAGATCAGCCGCGCGCTGCATCAGATTGATCCCGCCAAACTAGGTCCGATGGTGATTGCCTATGAACCCATCTGGGCGATTGGCACCGGCAAGACGGCGACTCCGGCGATCGCTGCGGAAGCCCATCTGATCGTTCGCACCGAGGTAGCGCGTCTGGTCGGCAGGCCTGTGGCCGATGCCCTACGGATCCTGTACGGCGGCAGTGTCAAGCCCGAGAATTGCAATGCCCTGATGACCCAGCCGGAAATCGACGGCGCCTTAGTCGGAGGCGCCAGCCTCGATCCCCACTCGCTCGCCGCAATCGTCAAAGCCGGTGAGACCAGCTAGAGCGGGCAGCTCAAATCTTAACGAAAACCTCTTCCCCTTCAACACTTACCGGATAAACTGCAACTCTTTCCTGAGAGCTGTCCGTAGCCCCGGTTGCTGGATCAAAAGCCCAGGCATGCCAGGGGCAAACCAGCTTCCCTTCCTCAATCATTCCCTCGGCGAGCGGACCGCCCCGGTGGGGACATTCGTTATCCAGGGCCCGGATCACCCCGCCTACGTTCGCAATGCATAGAAGCCTGGAACCCGCACTGAATTCCCGGGCCTGACCAACTCGCGGCAACGCGCTCTTGGCGCAAATCCTCACTAATTCGCTCATCGTTCGCTCATGCTACGCTCGAAATAGAATGCCAGGTATACCACCAACGAAACCGCAAGTGCCGCAGACCGGAGACCTCTGGTGCCCTTCATGCGCCAAGCCGGTGAACGACCCGCTGGTTTGCGGCGACTGCTCTGCGGTCCTCTGCCGCGTGTGCGGAACCCCGCTTGAATCTGCGGACGAACTCGCGTTCGGCTAGGCTCATGGCGAAGAGCCAATCCCGCTTCCTACCTCGCAAGCACACACCACCCCCGGGGTGGAAAAATCCGTTAGCGCCGCAACAACCCCTGGCCAGCGGCCGCTGGATGGCCGGCGCCCTGGTGGCGACCCTGCTCTTTGCCGGCCTCTGCGTATACATCACATTCTGCCTGCTCTTCTGGCAAGGCCAATGGCAACTGGTTTTCAAGCCGTCACGCATCGTCTCCGCCACCCCCGCGTCGGCCGGCCTGGGCTACGACGAGATCCAGTTTGACGCAACCGAAACCGGCGTTCTGCAGCTTCACGGCTGGTGGATTCCAGCAGATAGCCGTCCGGCCGCGGAAACACTGCTCTTACTCCATGATGGCGCCGGCTCGCTATCCGACACACTCCCGCAGTTGCAGGCCTTGCATTCCCTCGGCATCAACCTATTCGCCTTCGATTATCGCGGCTTTGGAAAAAGTGTAAACATGCATCCGTCGGAACGCAGTACCTACGAAGATGCCGATGCAGCCTGGCGCTACCTTACCGAGACGCGTCATCTATCGCCTGCCACGATCGTCGTGGATGGGGTGGGCTTGGGGGCTGCCATTGCGGCGGAGACAGCCCGGCGCCACCCGGAGACGCCGGCGTTGATCCTCGAGCAGCCTCGGCCACCGGTTCTCGACTCGCTGCAGTTTGATCCGCAAATGCGCTTGCTACCCGTCCGCTTGCTATTCCACGACCGCTTCGACCCAACGGAAACGCTGGCTCACCTGCGCACACCAAAGCTATTCGTGTATTCCAAGCACGAGGCGACGGCTCGCTACTACGATCAGTCCGCCGACCCGAAGCAGAAAGCCGCCCTCGCCGCTGGATACGAAAACAAGGACTACCTGCTTTGCCTGCAAGACTTGCTGGGGAAGTATCTCCCCGGGCATTGAACCACTTCCCTGTTAAGCTTTGCGTACGAATACTGATACGAACGGGAGTTGCTATTGTTTACCTGGCTTAATCGTTTTCAATCGTTGGGCGCCCTGGTCATGCGGCTGGTTTTGGGCACCATCATGGTCCGGCATGGATACGACAAGATCATCCCATCTGGCGCACTCTACAATTTCAGCCACATGGTCACCCACATGCACCTGCCGATCTGGCTCGGCTACGTCTCCGCCTTTACGGAATTCTTCGGCGGCATGCTGCTGATTGTTGGCCTATTGACCCGGGTTGCCGCGTTCATGACCGCCATCGACATGGCAGTCGCGATCATCAAGGTCCACATCCACGGCGGCATCATGGGACCCAACTCCTTCGCTCTTCCGTTGGCGCTCTTTGCCATCGCCCTAATGCTGGTCTTCACCGGCTGCGGTTGGCTGGGGCTGGATGATTTTGCGGGGAGTGGCAGGGTCGGACGCGCCAAGACACTTTCACGCTAGGCGTTTCTCGAAGGAAAAGATCGATGTGAGTGTCTCTGTTCGACACGTTTGCTGTGCCAGATAGAGGAGTTCGCAACCACTAAACCAGAAACCTTTGGCCATCGTCGTAAGCCCCCCGACTTCGATTCGGCCCGTAAGGTTCAAGATTCCGAGAATCGCGGTTTCCTCTTCTGGCACAGCGAACGTGTCGAATAGAGCATTTTCGCAATTACCGTGGTCTGGTAAGAGCAACGAGGTGTGGTTTTCTTTGAGAGAAAACCCCGTAAAGCTTGGCGGCTTCCCTCTACACCAATTGCGAAAATGCTTTAGGGACCTGGGACGTCTTACCTCGGGGTCAGCTCGATACAAGATTCAGAAATTGCGTTGTCTTCAATTGGGATCCAGGGAAGACCAGCTCCAGATTGCGGGCTCCCAGGGTCTTGAATGCTGCCTCACCCAAGACCTGTCGAAAGTCGGTGGTGATGGCCAAGTCACGGTTCTGATAAAGCTGTTCGGTCGCCATGCCCGGCCACTTGCCATAAACCTTGCCACCTTTGACGCCCCCGCCGAGCACAAACATTACATTCGCGTGCCCGTGGTCGGTACCGCCGGTGCCGTTCTGTTGGGCCGTGCGGCCAAATTCAGACATGGTCACCAGCACGACGTTTTCCGCATCGCTTCCCATATCGGTCCAGAAGGCGGAAATCCCCTGGCTGAAGTCGCGCAAACAGTTGGCCAGCTGCCCGTTCACGCTCCCCTGGTTCTGGTGTGTATCCCAGCCGCCGATGTCGGTGAAGGCCGCTTCCACACCCAGGTTCGCTTTGAGCAGTTGGGCGATCTGCTTCATGTTGTCACCGAAAGGACCGTTGGGATAATTCGCACCCGGGCCGGGTTTGTAGTGTGCTGGATCGGTAGCCTTGAGCATCTTGACGGCTTCAAAGGTTTCCTGGCCGGTGCCGTGCAAAACCGAATCGACAGAATCGGCATACATCGCTTCAAACGCCGAGCTGATCGGCGCAGCATTTGGATTTTTGCCTGCCACTGAAAAATCCTGGAGACGATTTACCGCGACCGCCGCAATCTTTCCGTCGAGTGTGCGCGGAACCTGGGACCCCAGCGCAACCGCGCGAAATGCAGAGTGGGTTTGTGAATGGTGAAGATCTTCTGCCTGCAGGGCGCGGTTCAACCAGCCATCGGGCGTCGCTTTGACGCCGGGGGTTCCGCTCTCCATGTAGTCCTGGGCATCGAAGTGTGAGCGTGTGGTGTCGGGTGAGCCCGCCGCTTGCACCATCGCGAGATGGCCCTGCTCGAACAGAGGTTGGAACGATTGCATGGCCGGGTGCAGTCCAAAGAATCCATCCAAGTCGATCAGCTGGTTTTGTGGAATCGCGATCGTCGGCCGAAACTGGTAGTAATTCTTTTCCCCATGTGGGACCACGATATTGAGCCCGTCGGCTGCGCCGCGTTGGAAGATGACAACTAGTTTCTTGCCCTGGGCCTGGGCGCTGGTGGTCTGCGCAAGCACGGACCGCCGAAGAAAGCTTGGCACCACCGAGGTGCCCACCAAAGCCATCGCTCCGCCCTTCATAAATGCCCGACGCGTCGCCATCTGCCACTCCCGCCCCATGGGTTTAGGACTCCCCTGTTCGAACGCAAGCTGAAAGGGAAAGTTGTGGTTGGAGCAGCTTTTAGGGCTGTCGATGCGAGATTTTCCTCTTCCCACGCCCGATCGAGCGATACCCCGTCCGGAAATCGCCCACAAGCGGCATGATATTCTGCCGCACAAATGCTTTCCCCTCTACAGCTTCCGGCGGCCATAGTTGCGCTTCAAGTGGCGCTGGCGATGATTTCCACACCCCTGGGGTCCGCCCAGGAGCCCACGGCCACCTCTTCGCTGACCCCGATCGAACAACGCATGGCCGCGAATGTCGATGCCAACCAGGCCGCCGATCTCGCTCTGCTGGAACAGCTCGTCAACATCAACAGCGGGACGATGCATCTTGCGGGGGTGGTGGCCGTCAAGGATATCGTCACGCCGCGATTGGAGCAATTAGGTTTCCACGTCCGGTGGGTTCCCATGGACACGTTGACCCACCGCGCCGGCGACCTGGTGGCTGAACATCCTTGCCCAGCAGGCGAGGGGCATTGTGGAAAGCGGCTCTTGCTGGTCGGACACATGGACACCGTGTTTGAGCCCGCAAGCCCGTTTCAACGCTATGCCCTGCTGCCCGACTCAGGTGGAAAGACTGCGACCGGCCCGGGCGTTGCGGACATGAAAGGTGGTCTCGTCGTCATGCTGGCTGCGTTGCGCGCGATGGAGTCTGCCGGGGTGCTGCGCAACACCGAGATCCGAGTCGTGCTCAGCGGCGACGAGGAGCGCCCCGGCGACCCACTCAACGTGGCGAGGCGTGACCTGGTGGAAGCGGCAAAGCAAAGCGATGTGGCGCTCGAATTTGAGCCGAGTGTCCGCATCGACGGACAAGACAGCGTAAGCATCTCGCGGCGGAGCGCGACCACCTGGCAGATTGAGACGACCGGCATCAGCGGCCACTCCTCGCAAATCTTTGCTGATCGGTTGGGCTACGGTGCAATCTACGAACTGAACCGGATACTCGATGCCTTTCGACGCGAGCTGCCAGAACAGGGAGCGACCTATAGCGTCGGATTGATGCTGGGTGGGGCTACTGCGCAGCTGAATCCGGAGCAAACCGGCGGAACCGCTACCGGGAAAGACAACGTTGTCGCTGCAACCGCCCTTGCCGTTGGGGATTTGCGAACGCTGAGCAACGAGCAAACCGAGCGCCTGGAAACCAAGATGCGTTCGATCGTCGAACAACACCTTCCTCGAACCGGCGCGACCATCACGTTCGGAGACGCTTATCCGGCGATGGCCAGTTCTTCGGCAAGCGAGCAACTGTTTCACGAATGGAATCGGGCCAGTGAAGCGCTCGGCCTGGGCCCGGTGCAAATCGGCGGCCCCATGACCCGCGGCGCCGGCGACATCGCCTTTGCCGCGGCCTATGTTCCCGGCCTGGTCGGTGTCGGCATCCTCGGCGAGGGTTATCACGCGGAGGGCGAAACAGCCTTTCTTGATTCTCTTACCAGGCAAGCAAAACGAAACGCTGTCTTGATGCAACGGCTCGCCCAGCAGCCCGCAAAACCCTGACCACGCACCGCGCATTGGCACACGCACGGTGTACGCGCTACCATGTTTCCCGACTTCATAACGCGGAGGATCACGCGATGGAAACGCTATCGGAAACTTTGACCCCGGCCGCGGACTTGGCGCGCAACAACCCTGTCCGGATACCCAACGAAAGTCCCGCCTACCGCGCGGCACGCACGGCATTGCTCGCGGAAGAAATCGAGCTGCGGCGTCACATCGAGCGTGTTGCCGCGCAGCGACGCGCCCTGCCACAGGGGGGCGCAGTGAGCGGCGACTATCGCTTTTTCGGCGAGACAGGCTCCACTCACTTCGCCGGCTTGTTCGGCGATAAGCAGACCCTGGCAGTCTACAGCTATATGTTCGGACCGCAACGAGAGCGTCCGTGCCCGATGTGCACGAACCTGCTCGGCGCCTGGGAAGGCAACGCTGCCGATATCGCTCAGCGCATCTCCCTGGTGGTCGTTGCCCGTTCCCCGATTGAACGTCTGCTGGAGTGGAAGAGCGAACGCGGCTGGAAGAATCTACGTCTCTACAGCGACCTCAACGGCGCCTATTCGCGTGACTATTTCGGGCTGCTGCCAGACGGCCAGGAGGTCCCGGCCTTCCATGTCTTCACACGCCGCGACGGAACGATACGGCACTTCTGGGGCGGCGAGATGACCGGGTCCACCGCAGACGCTGGACAAGACCCAAGAGGCGCCCCGGATCCGGCCCCGCTATGGATGGTCCTCGATTCCACACCCGAGGGACGGGGTACGGACTGGTACCCGAAGCTAAACTACAACGGCTGAAAACGGCATACGTTGTTCAGCTACCGGGGATTTTTTGGAGCAACTATGCCGAAGCCCGTCAACACCGATGCCGACGCACTCCTCGCTACGTCGTTAAAGAAGTTGTGGCCACACAGAGAACACGAATCGAGCAGTGTGAAGGCTCTTTTCTGTTTTTGTAACTTGCATCGATGGCGCGCACTCAAGAGCCAGGAGCTCCTGCCCCCAGGCACGGAAGTGCGGTTTTGTCACTGGTGTTCGAAAATTCGCATCAACGGCGCCATCTACGAACCCTAGGGATTACACTGACCGCTGCGATGCGTCGACGCTACTGGCCCCATTGCCCCCTGGGTTGTCGTTGAATACACGGAGGTCTCCCCCGAATGGCCCTGGATGCAAAGAAACTCGCGTCTGAAATGCAGAGAAGTGTCGTCGGCTTCTCTCCCAGTGCGGAATACGTGAAGTATGGTCTCACCTACCTGCTCATCAACAACTTTGGTCGTTTCATTTGCGGAAGCGCTCTTGCCGGCTCCTGGGATCAGGTAACGAGCGCGGTTGTATTCCTCGACTCTCTCTTGAGGCGGGAAGACCCGGAAGTCGAAAAGCTGGTGGGCGATTGCATCGAAGGGTTGTTGGATTGCCCCGCTTTCGATCAGGTGAAAACGCTGTTCGGCGAACGTCTCAAGAACCTGAGCGCCCGATATACCCCTGCCTAGCTGATCACGGTTGTGGAAGCACCAGCACTTCCACTCCGGAAGCGGCGTCCGACGAATGATAGACACGCTCCGTCGCGGGTTTGAAATCCTCCGGCTTCGCGTAAGGGATGTCCGTGAAGGTTTGCGGGTTGCGGTCGGTCAAGGGGAACCAGCTGCTCTGCACCTGCACCATAATCCTGTGGCCTCTGCGGAAGGTGTGGTTGAGGTCTGGCATGGTGAAGTCGACGGCAACTATTTTTCCCGGAGTCAGGGCCTCGGGATGTTCCCAGCTGTTACGGAACTTCGCACGCATGGGCTCTCCACGAACCAGTTCCTGATAGCCCCCCATTTTGACGGCGAGGTCGCGGTCCCCCTCCTCGCTCTCCTTCGGGCCGGAAAAAGCATCCGGGTAAACGTCGATGAGTTTCACGTCAAAATCTGAATCTGTACCTGTGGTAGTTATCTTTAGCCGGGGCGAGATGGGGCCGGCGATGGTCACATCTTCTGTGAGCGGCTCGGTCTGATAGGTGAGCACGTCGGGCCGGGTGGAGGCGAAACGCTGGTCGTCCACCATGTAGCGCTGCGGAATCCCATCGGTGACGTAGCCAACGAACGGCACAGGGTGGGCGGGGTCGCTGATGTATTCGTCATAGCCGGATCCATCCGCCGCCGGCGGCAAGTCAAACGAGAGTTTGCCTCCGGAGTGAAAATAGAGAGTCCTGGGCCGGGCATCCCTGGGCGGCCACGCGTCATACGTACGCCAGACATTGGTTCCGGTCTCGAAGACCTCGGCTTTCGGCAGCGGTGCACCTTTGCCCTTGAGGTAATACTCGAAGAACGGGAACTGGATATTCTTGCGGAAGTAGTCCGCGGTTTTAGCGTTGAACTGGATGTCTCCCAGATGATCGCCGTCCGAACGTGCCCAGCCGCCGTGGACCCACGGACCTTCGACGAGGGTGGCCGGCGTTTCTGGATTGTACTGCGAGACGGCGTGAAAGGTGAGGTAGGGGCCTGCGAGGTCTTCCGCGTCATACCAGCCTCCGACAACCAGTACGGCGCATTTCACATTTTTCATATGGGGCGCAAGGTCGCGGGCCTTCCAGTAATCGTCGTACGTGTCGTGAACGAACTGGTCATTGAAGAGCGGGTTGGATCCCTCGAGGTAGAGCTTCTCGAGATTTGAGAGAGAGCCGGCGTGGAGATAGAACTGGTAGTGATTCGGCGTGCCCATATCGAAAGGTATAGACGGCTTGGGCAAGGAAGGCTTAGCGAAGGGTTTGAAGAAAGTATAGAAACCGAAGTTGGCGTCGAGCATGAAGGCTCCGCCGTGGTAGCTGTCGTCGCCCTTGAACAGGTTGGTCATGGGTGCCTGAGGGGATGCAGCCTTAAGCGCGGGATGGGAGTCGATCATGCTGGCAGACGTGTAGAAGCCGGGATAGGAGATGCCCACGATACCGGCCTTGCCGTTGTGAACTCTTACGTGGTGGAGAAGGAATTCGATCGTATCGTACAAGTCGGAGCTGTCGTCTACGTCTTGAGGCGATTTCTTGACATCGATGTGCGGACGCATCTCGACGAAGGTCCCTTCGGACAGATAGCGGCCACGGACATCCTGGTAGACAAAAATATAGCCAGCTTTCTCAAATTCATCCGAAGGGCCGAGTCGCTTTGGATATTCGTCTTCGCCGTAGGGACTCACGCTGTATGGCGTGCGGGTAATCAGGAACGGGTATTTCTGCGTGCTGTCGTTGGGCACGTAAACAGCGGTGAAAAGATGCACCCCGTCGCGCATGGGGATGCGGTACTCGTATTTTGTGTAATGGGGCTTGACATAGTCGTCTTGAGGGCCGGCGGGCGGGGTCTGAGCGGTCATGCCATGGGCAACGAGAAAAGCCGCGCAGAGCAGAAATATAAGCCGGATTCTTATTGGGGATCTCCCTTTTCTTGAACTGATTCCCGCGAATTGTACCGCGAAATGCGCGCACACTTCACCCTTACCACCGACCTGAACCGGAAATCAGGGAGACGTCGATCGATCTTATCGCGCTTATCTCTCTTCTTTCTTTTGACGCGGAAACACCGGTTTGGCTTGCGCCCCAACGCGCTTTCTCGCGCATTCCCGACCGCAGGGAGCCCACGCAGGCTAACAAGTTTGTTGGGTAGCGTTGATGCCGTGCATGATGATGGATAGCGAGATGTTCATCGATGGATTGAAAGGCTGAACCGCGTGCAAGCCTTTGTGGTGCGACAGGCACTGGCGGGAGATCTGGAGATGCTGGCGGATATGTGCGGCTTACTTTGGCCGGACTCGCCGGTTGAAGAGCACCGCCGCGAGATGGAGTCCGCGCTGCGATCGGGTGTGAGTGGAACTCTGCCAACCGCGGTTCTCGTGGCTCAGGGTGGTGACGGTTTGTTGCTTGGATTCCTACAGGTAGGATTGCGATCGCATGCGGATGGATGCGATGTATCGCGGCCTGTGGGCTTTGTAGAAGGCTGGTTCGTGCACGCGAAATCACGGTATCAAGGGATAGGAAGGGCTTTGATGTGCGCGGCCGAGGCGTGGTCTCGACAACATGGCTGCCTGGAGATGGCGTCCGACACCTGGATCGATCAGGACGACTCCATTCGAGCGCACGAGAAACTTGGATTCGAAGTCGTGGACCGGTGCGTACACTTTCGCAAGCCGCTCTGACGCGGACGGGGCAACGAGTAGGTTCATTCGTATGCTCGACGGAGTCGTATCTATGCTGGCTTCGCAGGCCTTGACCAGGGTGGGACAATTCCGTTGACACGCGCATAGGCTATCAATTGCCCCATGTGCTCATTGTCATGCACGAGGATCCGCAGATACATGCCTTCAACCGGAACCGTCTTGCCCTCAATGGTTACTTTGCGTTCCAGGTCGCCGGACTTTAACCGAGCCCGTGCCTGTTTTACCGCTTCCAGCGATCGCTTAAGGTCCGCAATAATGATGGGTTTTGACGTAAGCGTCTTTTCCAGGTGATCGGACTCCATATCCGACGGCGTGGGCGGGCCGGTGACGCTCAGTAGAATGAAATTGGCTTGAGCGATGTGCACCAGCACCTCGCTCACCGATCTCACACCGGGTGCAGGACGCCAGGAGTATTTATCCGCTGGGATCGCCTCAGCTAAAGCGATGAGTTGCCGGGAAACGTGACCCCACTCGCCATCATAGCCCTCCCAAATGCCCTCGTACTGAGAGTTCGATAGGGCGCTCTGGGCGTGCAAGAGTGTTGTGCTCAGTGCGAGCCACATCAGGATGGTCTTCATAGAGCCTCCGCTGAAGTGTATCTCATTCGCCACTTTCCAAGTGGCCCGGCACGCGGGTTCGAGCGGGTTGCGCAGTGACTTATCGCGTCACCTGAACGAAACAACACGGGCTTGTTATCGGGCCGTTGTTGCCTGCATGATGGTTGGATGCGCATGGCGACGGTCGTTTTGAGTTTCATGCTTCTCCCCATTTCGGGAGTAGCCCAGACCTCCACAGCTGCCGATGTGATTCATCGCATTCAGCAGCGCTATCCCAACCCGGTTCCCGACACGGTCGATACGATAAAGGCCGGGGATCCCTCAACTCCTGTGACCGGAATTGTCACGACATTCATGGATACGATGGAGGTTCTGAAGGAAGCAAATCGACGGGGATTGAACCTGGTGATCACCCATGAGCCGACCTTCTACAACCATCGCGACAGCACTGCCTTCTTTGCCGACGACCCTGTTTATAAAGAAAAGCTAGCCTTCATCGAGCAGCACCACATGGTGGTGTTCCGACTGCATGATGAGATTCATGCAACTGCACCGGATCCCTTTGGCGTGGGCCTGTTGGAAGCCCTGGGGTGGCAGACCTATGCCAAGCCCGATGATCCATTCCACGTGATCATCCCGCCGACGAAGCTCGAGGAGTTGGCGAAGACCATACAGACAAAGCTGAAGGCAAACACCATGCGGGTGGACGGCGATCCGAACCTGGTAGTTAGCCACATCGCTCTCGCGCCCGGCGCCGCCGGCCTCCAGACGCAGGTGACGGCGCTTCGGCCGCAGGAAATCGAGCTGCTCATAGCCGGCGAAGCGTCGGAGTGGGAAACGGTTGAGTACGTGCGCGACGCGAGCGCGCAAGGCCGACACAAGGCACTCATCCTACTGGGCCACGAAGTATCGGAGGAGCCCGGCATGGAGAAGTGCACCCAGGACTTGCGGGCGGTATTTCCAAACATGAAGGTGGAACATATCCCGGCGGGCAATCCTTTGTGGCTCCCGGG